>OMNT01000372.1_pt1 | contig 49131 bp, 44 predicted proteins | sample 1672551 | NCBI WGS metagenome assembly OMNT01 (sample SAMEA3136698, study PRJEB25190) | human gut metagenome | reverse complement strand
GCCGGCGTTATGGTCGGCCGCGGCGCCCTCGGGCGGCCATGGCTCTTTGCCGAGCTGCTCGCCGACCATCGCGGCGAACCGATCCCACCGGAACCAACCCTCGCCGAGCGCGCTCAGGTCATGCTCGACCACGCCGCCCTCGTCTGCAAATATAAAGGAGAGCGCATCGCCATGCAGGAAATGCGCAAGCAGATCGGCTGGTACGTGAAAGGCCTGCCCCACGCTGCCGCCCTGCGCCGCGACGCTTGCATGATGAACACTTTTGACGATCTGCGGGCGCTGCTTGCGCGCGAAGGATTTTTGACAGCATAGAATTGTATCACTTGAATGGGAGAGAAATTTTTTCCGGTGAAAAGAAAACCCTGTTTCGGGTGTATTGCCTGAAGCAGGGTTTATCTATAGTCAGAGTACGGCTCCGTTTTGCAGAGCCGTGTTTTTGTGCCTGTAATTAGCTGAGATAGTAAAGAAAGGCGCGCAATTTTGCCTGCACAGTGTCGTCCTGATCATCGTCCAGGGCGAGAGTGAGATGAGGAAGGTTGGCGGCGGCGCCGGTCATTTCCAGGACGGTGGCGGTGTTCTCATAGCGCGGGGCGAGGCTGATTACGCCGCGTGTTGTTTGCGCGAGGGCGCAGGCCTTAGCCAGGCGGTAGCGGCCGCCGGCGCCGGCAAAACGCGGCAGCATTTGATCGGCAAGGGCACGCAGGTTCTGGTGGTCGCCTGCGAAGCTGCTGCGCGCATGAAGGTGAAAGGCGAGATCACTGCACAGCTCGCGCCAATCGGCAGGAACGTTTATACCGGCGTCCTGCCAAAGCATGAGCAGGTATTCCGAGAGTGGCGCCCGAGAGAGTGCCCAGCCTTCTCGCTCAAGCTGAGCAGGCAGGCCGCCGTTGAGGGCAAAGAGGGTGAGCGGTTCACCAACCAGGCCAAGACGCCGTGTGCCTGCAGAGAGCGCTCCAATTTCTGCGGCGAGCTGGCGCAGGGCCTTGGCATCGGGAATATTTTGCGGCGTCAATTGGGCACGGGCCTCCGGCGGGGCGCAGAGCAGAAGATCTGCTGTAAGCAGGGCACGGAAAAAGCGTTCTGGTTCGGGCAGCGTCTGAGGCAGGGTTTCGAGCTGCGGCGCCACCAGTGTCACATGACTGAGGCCGCGGCGCGCAAGCACAGCGCTGATTGCCCAGGCATATTGCCCGTCGGCCTCGGCGCCCTGGGTGCTTGGCACGAGTACTTGAAACGGTCGGGATTCTCGTTCGGCGGCGGCCAAAGTGGCGCCGAGAAGCATGGCGTAGGGGAGGTATTCCTTGCTTGTGGTTTCACTGCGGCCTAGGCGCAAAGCTTCTGCATCGAGGGGGAGCACACGGGTTTCCAGCTGCCAGGCCTGGGTGGCGTAGTTACAAAGGTAAGGGGTAAATGGTGCCATTTCTGGCAGATAGAGCGGCCCGCCGTCTGGATGCGGCGTTGCGGTTACAGAAGGCTGTTGGGTGCGCACATCGGTGAGAGAAAAATCTGGCGCAAGCGGCAAGGTTGGGCGGTTTTCCAGACTGTGCAGAAAGGCTTCGATGCGAGTGATGACGCCGACCGGAGAGAAATGTTCGTCAACTTCGATCTGTAAGTAGGGTTTGCTTGCCATTTCCTGGCGGAAAAGTGTCTGAAGCATGGTGTCCGGGCCGCAGCCATGATTGGTGAGATAGACGGCGTAGAGGTTTGGGTGGTGTGCCACCAGCTTGGCGCCAGAGACGATGTGCTGGCCAAACGGCCAGTAAAGGTTTGGATGATCTTGGGCGATGTCGAGGTCGTGGGCCGGCAGGTGTGAGAGGGTGATGACCTTGTGGCCGCGTTCCAAAAGCAGGCGGGGAATGCCCATATTGAGAACAGGGTCAGAAAGGCCGTAGTTGCGTGTGATGAGTACGAGCACCTTTTCGTCCGGCGCCAATCCTTCGAGCAGAGCTTTGCCTTGCTTTTCGACAGCGGCAGTGTGTTTGCGCACAGCCATGGCGCCGGCCATGAGCGCTGGCAGTAGACGTGGCTTGGGGATGCGGAGCACCTTGCCGAGCGTGAGCATGGCGCTGGCCATGGCTTCCTTGCCAAAATCCAGATCAAAGACGGGGCTCAGCAGCGTGATTCCGCGTTCTTCCAACTTTAGGGCGCGGGCGGCCAAAAGCGGCGCTGTTTGCATGTAGACACAGCCATAATTGTGTTCGACGCGAGAGGTTTCGTGGCGCATCGTGTGAATTTGTGGAATGAAGATATAATCCACGTTTTGTTCTGCCAGCCAGGCCATGTGCCCATGCAGAAGTTTGACAGGGTAGCAGGTTTCGGCCTGCGCAGTGCTTTGCGCCAGCCGAATAATCTCTTCGTTGCTTGCCGGAGACAGGAGCACGTTGAACCCGAGGTTTTTGAAAAAAGTGTTGGCCATCGGGAAAAATTTATGGAGCATCAGAGCGAAAGGCACGCCGACCGTCTTTTTGCCAGATACCGGCGTTGGATCGTAACCCGCCAGCAGGAGCGCACTGGCCTTTTCGTAGAAGGCAATGTTCTGCTGCACGGCTGGTGGCAGAGCGGTCTCTTCTCCAGCGCTGGTATCGAATCCATGGAAGCGGGACGGGCCTTCTGCCGCTTCCAGAGCGAGCAACGCCGCGCCGTATGCACCACTGATGGAAAAGCATGGCGAGACATGCAGACGCTTGCCGAGAACCTGGCTGAAGGCGGCAACAATGCCTGGGTTGTAGGCGACGCCACCCTGAAGAACGACGCAGTTGCCGACGGTTTTGTTTGCTACGACCTTGTGCAGATAGTTGCGCACAATAGAATGGCAGAGACCGGCGCATACATCCGCTGCCGAGGCACCGCGTGCAAGCGCTGTTTGTATGGCCGTTTCGATAAAGACGGTGCAGCGTTCGCCCAAAGCTGCCGGGGCCTCGGCGCTGAGGGCGAGGGTGCCGAAATCAGCCAAAGGGATGCCCATGCGCGCCGCCTGTTCTTCCACAAAGGAGCCTGTGCCGGCGGCGCAGATCTTGTTCATTTGAAAATCGACGACTTGGCCATCGCGCAAAGAAATGTATTTTGAATCCTGGCCGCCGATTTCAAAGACCGTGTCGGCCTTTGGCACCCAGGCTGTGGCAGCGCGTGCCTGAGCGGTGATTTCGTCGCGCACCACATCGGCGCCAATGAGCCGGCCAATGCGTGCGCGTCCCGAGCCGGTGACACCAACAGCGAGAAAAGGCACCTCGCCATAGCGCCTGCGGATATTTTCCAGCCCCTGGCGCACGGCGGCCTCAGGATCGCCGGCGGTGCGCAGATACTGCAGATCGATGAGGCTGCCATCTGGCGCTACGAGCACCAGATCTGTGCTTGTGGAGCCAATGTCGATGCCGAGCACGCAGCCCTGCGGTGGGATGGTGCCGCTCGTTTCAGGATCGGCGAGGCGCAGTCCATCCGGTAGCAGGAGCGGCGGCAGACTTGGCAGCGATGCGGCAGGCGGCAGATGGCTCAGACTGAGCGCCAATGTTTGGACAGAGCAAGTCGTCAGCGTCTGCGCCGCCAAGGCGGCTCCTACAGCGCCCACGTGGTCGAAATGCGGCGGCAGCAAGAGATCGTCCTCATCTAAGGCGAAGACAGCACGCACCGCCTGCAGCACGCCAGGATTATGCCCCACGCCGCCAGCCAGAGCCAACGGTTTCTCCACAGGCAGACTGCGTACGATCACCGCCTTGTAATTGCGCACCATGGCATAGCAAAGGCCGAGAAGAATGTCATCCACCGGCACGCCTTCCTGCTGGCGGTGGATGATGTCTGTCTTGGCGAAAACGGCACAGCGCCCGGAAAGGCGCGGAATCGACTGCGCTTTTGCAACGTGCGCAGCATAGTCTTCGAGCGCCAGGCCCAGACGCGACATCTGGTCTTCGAAAAAGGAACCGGTTCCACCGGCGCAGTGTTCGTTTACCGCAAAGCGCGGCGGCGTGCCGCGGCCCAATCCTTTGAGAAAACGTGCGCTTTGACTGCCCACCTCGATGAGCGCGCGCGCCTCCGGGGCCAGTAAGGCGATCCCTTGCTGCAGTGCGGGGATCTCGTCGAGCGCTGCCAAGCTGGGGCAGTTTTCTTGCAATCGTCCGCCCATGCCGCCCGTGAGCACCACCGGCGCCTGCGGCCAGGCTTGCGCCAGCTCCGTCAGCAGCTTTTGCGCTGCTTGGGTCACATCGCCATGATGGCGGACAGCGCGCGTTTTTGCGACAGCGCCATCAGCAAGAATCGCTGCCTTGATTGTGGCGCTGCCGCAGTCCAATCCGATGCTAAAAGCTTTATCTTTCACATGAATCCTCCCTTTCCTTCATTTGACAATAGGGTTCGTTTAAGCTACAATGGAATTATCGTAAACTAACTTTAATCCATAGCAAACCTGCTGTCAGTTGCCACAGCAACACGGAGGGATAAGATGAAGCGAATCATAGATGTCATGTGCCGCTGCCATCTCTTCGATGGCATCCCGGAAGATAAGTATAAGAATGTGTTGAACTGCCTGAATGCGCAGCTAAAGACTTACGCCAAGGACGCTGTCATCCTGCACATTGGCGAACAGCAAGGGCGGCCTGGTGTGGTCGTCTCAGGTACGCTGCGCCTGGCCCTTTACAGCGAGGACGGCAACCTGCTCACCATCGACCGTCTCAGCGTCGGGCAGATCTTCGGCGAGACCCTGGCTTGTGCCAAAAAGCAGGAAAGCCCCGTGCAGATCGATGCTTTGAGCGACACCGAAGTGCTCTATCTCAGCTTCGATCCGCTTCTTCTTGAACAAGGGGCCAGCTGTCCGCACAAAATGCAAGTGACGGCCAATCTGCTGCGAGAGATGGGCCAGGGCGATCTCGTGCGCATCCAAAAAATGCGCATCCTTGCGCAAAATCGCCTGCGCAACAAGCTCAAGCTCTATCTTCAAAGCCTGACCATCGGATCGGAGGGCGATCTCTGCCTGAACATGGGCCGCAGCGAGCTTGCCGAATATCTCTGCGTTGATCGTAGCGCCCTCTCGCGTGAGCTTAGCCGCATGCAGAAAGAGGGCATCCTCACCGTCCAGGGGCAGCACGTGCATATGCTGGACAAAGGTTTTCTCGAATAAATGGATTGGTGCAAAAATCCGGTTGACGTTGCCATAGCAACGGACAGCCGGATTTTTTTGTGGAATAATGCATGCAAGGTTCGCGGAGGCTAATCTTCGCACCGGAAAATGCATAAGAAAAGGAGAATCCCCCATGAAACGTAAACTTGCTTCCCTTCTGATTGTCGCGACAATGCTCTTTACGCTTGCCGGCTGCGGCGGTGGCACTGCAGACAACGAAAGTGCGGCGACGGAAAATTCTGCCGCCAGCGAAAGCGAATCAGCTGCATCCGCAGAAGCCACCACCATTTCTGTCGGCGTGCCGACCGCGCCGCCGGCTTTGCCCGTGCTTCATATGATCGAGGACAACCTTCTCGGTGAGGATGTGACCATCGAGCTTGCCACCTGGAATGCACCGGAAGAACTTCTGGCCATGGTCCAGGGCGGCGAGCATGATCTCTACGCCTTTCCGCTCACCGTCGTCTCCACCCTTTATAATAAAGGGATGGATGTGCGGTTGATGAACGTCAACACCTGGGGCGTCACCTATTTCATGACCACCGATCCAGACTTCACCAGCTGGAGCGATCTTGCCGGCAAGACCGTTTACGTGCCGCTGCAATCTTCGCCGCCAGATGCCTTGACCCAGTATTTCCTCAATGAAGCAGGGCTCACCGTTGGACAGGATGTGCAGATTGTCTACGCCAGCACCGCCGAAGTGGCCTCGCTGCTCGCTTCTGGCGAAGCCCAGTATGCCACCTTGATCGAACCGCAGGTCACCTCTGCCATGAAGCAGAACAGCGATGTGCGCCGCGCGCTCAGCTTTGAAGACGAATGGCGGCGCGTCACCGGAACCGACACCATGATTCCAAATGCCGGCTTCGGCACCACCCAGCGTTTCCTTGATGAAAATCCAGAGCTTGCTGCCGAGTTCCAGGCCGCCTACGAAGAAAGCGTGCAGTGGGTGCTCGACAATCCAGCCGAGGCTGCTGCCCTTGCGGAAAAATACCTTGATATGAACGCCACAGTCGTGGAAGCGGCCATTCCAACCATGGGTCTCACCTTCAAGAGCGCCGAAGACGCCAAGCCGGAGCTTGACGACTTTTACCAGCTTCTCTACGATTTTGATCCATCAATGATTGGCGGCGAACTGCCAGATGAAGGCATGTTCTATGCCGGCTAAAGCAGCGCTGTGGCTGCGCCGGCTGCTCGGCGCGGGCCTGCTTTTGGCAGTATGGCAGCTCGCTTCGCTGCATTTTCCGCCGCTTGTCGTGCCCCCCATTTCCTCAGTGCTGGAGCGACTTGTGATCCTGGTGCAGAATCCAGCCTTTTGGCCTACTGTGGGCACAACCTTACTGCGCCTTATTGCTGGACTTGGCATCGGTATAGCCATCGGTGCTGTGCTGGGGCTGCTTTTTGGCCTGTCGCGCAGCGTGGAAGACATTGGCATGCCCTTCATCCATGTGCTGCAGTCTGTGCCGCCGGTCTGCTGGGTAGTGTTGGCCCTCGTTTGGTTTGGCTTCAACGGCCGGCCTTGCGTGTTTATCGTTGCCGCCGCCACCATCCCGACCGTTGTCATCAACCTCTGTCACGGTGTGCGCAGCGTAGACCGCGACCTTCTCGAAATGGCGCGGCTCTATCGTTTTTCTCGCTGGAAGACCATGTGGCATATCACCCTGCCTTCAATCCGGCCGTATTTTCGCTCCGCCCTTGAGATCGTCATTGGCGGCGGTTGGAAACTTGCCGTCATGGGTGAAGTGCTGACCACCTCCAGCGGCATTGGCGGCGCCATCACCACCGCCCGCCTTAATATTGAGCCAGATGCCATCATCGCCTGGTCCATCTTGCTCGTCCTTGGCTGCTTTGCCACGCAGAAACTGCTGCGCATCCTCTTTTGCCGAAAGGAGACTCGCCCATGCTGATCCTAGAACACGTCTCGAAAAGCTACGGCGGGCTGCCTGTGCTCAATGATCTTTCGCTTACCCTTTCCGAAGGCGAGATCCTTGCTCTCATCGGGCCCTCGGGCTGCGGCAAAAGCACCCTGCTCAACATCATCTCCGGACTTGTTCGTCCAGATGCGGGCAGCGTCAGTGGCGCCGATGTCAAGATGAGTTATATGTTTCAGAGCGCGCGGCTGCTGCCCTGGCGCACCGTGCGCGAAAACATCCGCATCGTCCGCCAGGATGCTGCAGAAGAGGAAGTTGCTGCCATCATTGCCGCCGTTGGCCTGCAAGGCTTCGCCGACTACTACCCCGGGCAGCTTTCCGGCGGCATGGCCCGCCGCTGTGCCCTGGCCCGTGCCTTTCTCTTTGGCGGCGCCATCTTTCTCATGGATGAGCCTTTCTCCGGACTCGACTATGGCATTCGCATGGAAATGGTTGATATGCTCCTTTCCATATGGCGGCGCGAAAAGCCAGGCGTGCTCTTTGTCACCCACGAAATCGATGAAGCCTTTACCGTTGCGACCCGTATCGCCATTCTTTCCGACCGGCCAGCCAGCGTCTGCCACAGCTTCACCCTTCCCGGCGCCGAAGGCCGCGACGCCTCCGCACCTGAGCTTTCCGAGATTCGCCGCGAAATCATCCACCACATCACCCACTGAAAGGAGCGCCTTATGGACACCCTTCGTAATCTACCCCTCGAGACACCCCAGCCCCTCGTCGACCTCATTGCTATTCAGCCAGGCAGCGTTGTCAGCATGGCTCTCTCAAGGAGCGACCATTGCCAGATGACTCTGCTTGCCTTTGCTGAGGGAGAAGGTGTCAGCGAAGAGCGCTACTTCGGCGACACCCTCTACCTCGTTCTTGAAGGCGCCATGACTTTGCAGCAGCAAGGCACGCGCCACACCCTGCAGAGCGGCGACAGCCTGCTCATCCCAGCAGGCACCAGCCACGCCATCGGCGGTGCAGGCCCTTTTAAAATTTTGCAGATCACCCTGCAATAACCCACACACGGAGGAATCATCATGGAACAACTCATTAAAAACATCCCCCATGCCCAGCCCATCCCCCTGGCAGAACAAGTGCAGACCGAACCTGGCAAAGTAGTCAGCCGCACCCTTGCCCAGCAGCCAGGCTGCGGCATCACCCTTTTTGCCTTCGATGCCGGTGAATCCATCAGCACCCACGCCGCTCCCGGCGATGCCATGACCACCATCCTCGAAGGCACCGCCGAAATCACCATCGACGGTACCCCGCACATCCTTCAGGCAGGCCAGGCCATCGTCATGCCAGCCGGCATTCCTCATGCCGTCAAAGCTATTACCGCATTCAAAATGTATCTCGTTGTTGTTAAAGCATGATTCATACGGCTCCGTTTTGCGGAGTCGTGCTATTTTGTGCCTGTAATTAGTTGAGATGTGACGCCACGGCTGACTTTTGCTTGGTTATTGTGTCGGTATAGGGATTGTGGTTTTTACTTACCACCGAATGGCACGATGCTCACCATCTGTTCGATCATCGCTGTTGTTGGTTGGCGAGGGCTTGTGCATTCGAAAAATGAGGTGAAAGGACTTTAGCGCGAAGGCGTAGAAATTCACGCGTGACATTCGCCGCGATCTGCGCTATGATAAAAGCAACGAAAGGAGGCGAAGGACGGGCGCTGATTTTGCTTTGGTTGTGTGGGCGCTCGTCTGCTTACGATGTTTGAACGGTTAAAAGATGCAAAAGAAACGGCGATCGATCTGGCGTTGGCGCTGGTGCAGCTTGGCTGTGCGGTGTTGCTGCTGGCGCGATTGGTGCGCAGAAAGTGAGGCGGCGATGATGCGTAAATTGTTGAACCGTCTGCTCGGCGTGACGATGAAGACGACGTTCTGGCTGACGTTGGCGCGTCTGGCGCTCTCGCTGGGTAAAAAAGCTTTGAAAAAACGCTGAACGACAAAGACCCTGACGGGCGATCGTGAATGATCGCTTGTCAGGGTCGTTTTTTTGCTCAATCTCCCTCTTCAAGCACGGTGGCTGCGCGCGTTGGGCGCGGAGCGGGGGCGAGATTTGGCATGTCGGTGTAATCGAGGGCGAAGAGGTTGTGGAGATCGTCCATGGTGAGGCGGCTGACGACGCCTTCTTCGCTGGTGATGATGGCGTCGGAGAGGGCTTGTTTTTTCTCTTTGAGCTGGAGGATCTTTTCTTCGATGGTGTTTTTGGTGATGAGGCGGATGACGTGGACGCTTTTTTTCTGGCCGATGCGGTGGGTGCGGTCGGTGGCCTGGTTTTCCACGCTCTGGTTCCACCATGGGTCAAAATGGATGACGGTGTCGGCGCTGGTGAGATTGAGGCCGATGCCGCCGGCTTTCAGCGAAATGAGAAAGACGGGGATCTTTTCTTCATTAAATTGTCTGACGAGCTTCATGCGGTCTTCTGCTTTGGTCTTGCCGGTGAGGGTGACGTAGCCGATGCCGCGGCGTTCCAGCTCGGGGGCGATCATGTCGAGCACGCTGGTGAACTGGCTGAAAACGAGCATCTGGTGTCCCTGGGCGGCGCGGTCTTCGATGACGGAGAGGCAGAGCTGGAGCTTGGCGCTCGGTTTGTCGAAGCCGTCGAGGAAAAGGGCTGGCGAGCAGCAAACCTGGCGCAGGCGCATGAGGAGTGTGAGCACGCGCACGCGGCTCTGCGCCAGCGGATGGCCGGCGATCTCTTCGATGAAGGCTTTGTGGCTGAGGGCGAGCTGGGTGTGGTAGATGCGGCGTTCTTCTTCGCTGAGCTCGGCGTAGAGGACGGTGTCGATCTTGTCGGGGAGCTCGGTGAGGACGTCGTTTTTCATGCGGCGCAGGATGAACGGCGCGATCTGGCGGCGCAGCTGCTCAAGTCGGGCGCTGTCTTCGTAGCGGGTGATGGGAATCTCGTAGAGATGGCGGAATTCACGCCAGCTGTGGAGATAGCCGGGCAGGCAGAAATCCATGATGCTCCAGAGATCGGCGAGGGAATTTTCGATGGGTGTGCCGGTGAGAGAAAAATGGTGCAGGCCGTGGAGGCTTTTGAGACTGCGGGTGTTTTGGGTGTAGCTGTTTTTGATGTACTGGCCTTCATCGGAAATGATGCTGTCAAACTGGATGTTTTCGTAGAGTGGCGCATCGCGGCGCAGCGTGGCGTAGCTTGTCAGCAGGAGCGTGCCTGGCGGGATATCTGCGAGCAGGCGCTCGCGATCTTTTCTGGCGCCGGCGATGATGCGGTAGGGCAGGCCCGGCGCGAATCGCTGGAGCTCGGCCTCCCAGTTATAGATGAGGGAGGTTGGCATGACGATGATGGAGAGGGCGTCGGGATTTTCCTCGTGCTGGTGCAGGAGATAGGCGATGGTCTGCAGGGTTTTACCGAGGCCCATGTCGTCGGCGAGAATGCCGCCAAAGCCGAGCCGCGCCAGACGCACGAGCCATTGATAGCCGGTGTGCTGGTAGCTGCGCAGTGTGGCGTTGAGCCCTTTTGGCAGCGGTGCTTCGGTGGCTTCGCTGCCGCGGGTGATCTCTTCGGCGAGGGCGCGAAAGGCTGCGCGGCGGTCGAAGCGGATGCCGCAGTCGCTTTCGTCGAAGGCGTCGAGGGTGAGTGCGCGATAGAGCGGCAGCTCGACGGTGTCGTCTTCGGCGAGGGCTTTCGGCGAGACGGCGCAATCGGCGAGCAGATCGCTGACGGCGCGGATCTCGGGATTGATGATGTCGATGTAGGTATCGTCGGTGAGACGGATGTATTTTTTGCCGGCGCGGTAGGCGGCGAGCACTTCGAGGAAGACGTCCATGCCATAGACTTTTTCGTCGAAGCGCAGCTCGAGCACGCCGTGGCTGACGTTGGCTTCCATGTGCGGCGCCATCGCCTGACGTGGCTTGACGCGGTTTAAGGTGTCTTCGATGTCGATCTGGGCCAGCGGCATCATTTCCGGCAGGCCGTCGTGGAGAAAATCGTAGACCTGTTCTTCGCCTGCGAGGAGCCATTCGTCCTCGTTGACGGAGAAGCGGTATTTATCGAGGAGCGCGGCAAAGGCATTTTCAGCCTCGATGTCGCGCAGGAGCTGTGGCGGGATGTCCTCAGGCGTCAGCGGATTGAACGCGACCTTGCCGTAGCGGAAGCGCAGACGACCGCGGATGGTGTTGCGCTGCGGATAATCGAGGGTGAGGGCGATCTCGAGGCTGGCCGGCAGATGCTCGCGCTGGATGGCGGGATCGATCTCAAGCTTGACGTACGGGCTGATATTTGGCACGACGAGGGCCATGAAGCGCGTCAGCTGGTCGCCGTTCATGACGAAGTCGTTGCCCATCTGCTGGGCGGCGCGGATCAGCGGCAGCACCTGCTGCTGATAGCCGTCGCTTGGGCGCAGGACTTTCTGCTCGTTGTAGAGATAGCTGGTCTGGGCATTGGGCAGGATCTGAAATTCGTCCATGGCGACGCCGAGCTGATAGGCGTCGTCGGCGCGCTGCACGACCTGCACGGTGGTCGGCGGCGTTTCTTTGGCGAAGCGGATGCGCGCTGTGCCACCATTTGAACGGTGGGCGTCGATCTCGCCGCCGTGGCGCACGATGTGGTCGAAGAACTGGTCGAACTGGTTGTGGGAAAGTCTGAGATAGCGGCCGATCTTTGGCAGATCGCCGATGTATTTGCCGCTGCTGTAGCACATCCAGTCGAAGGCGTTGTCGATGAGATCGAGATAAAACTGGCTCGGCTGGTCAAAATTTTCCCGCTTGTGCTCGAGCACGAGCTGCTTGCCGTAGGTGATGGTCTCGCCGCGGCGCAGATGCAGGTAGAAATTGGAGATGCTCTTGAGCACGTAAGCCTTGCGCGGCGTGGCGATGTGAAATTCGAGGCTGAAATATTGTTTGTAAGGATCGAAATCCAGCTGGGGAACGAGCGTCACGAGCTGGGAGGATGAGGCGGCGCTGCCGTCTGGCGAAAAGGTGACCTTTGGTTCGTACTGATCGAGAAAGGCGGTCACGGCCTGTGTGTCCACGCGGCTTGCCGGCGGCACGAGAATATCTGAGAGGGCGCGCACGAGCGCCACGAGATGCTTACAAAACGTTGTGCCCTGAGCGTCGCCGCCGCAGGAGCAGTGGAAATTCAGCAGATCCTCGCCGCGGATGACGACGAAGGGCTTCTCCCCATCCACTTCGGCGTCGGCGAGCACGCTCTTGGAATAGGACAGCGTACACTGTCCACCTGCTATGTGATCCATGGAATCGATCGTGATGTGCTGCACGCGGCCGAGCTGGTAGAGCGCCAGGCCCTGGCTGATCATCGAACGATCCTGGGTGTAGTCGTAGATAAGATCGCGAATCGACATAAAGTCTTTCCTCCTTTATTGCATTCTACAATTATAACACAAAGAGCGCGCGACGAACGCCTGCGGCGAAAAATTTTTTCGCGAACGCGCGCCTGCAAATATCGCGCGGCGACGCGCGCTGGCTCTTGTGCGGCGGCGGACATTCGCGTATAATTATGAGTTGGAGTGTGGGGAATTCTTGATACTTTCCTGACAAGACGTAACCAGCCCCACACCCTTTCAGAACAGAACCGACGTATAATATGATCGAAATGAAGGAGGAAGAGCGGTGCAATTTGTGAGTTTGGCCAGCGGCAGCAAGGGAAATTGCTATTACCTTGCGAGTGACGAAGGCGCTTTTCTCATCGACTGCGGCATCAGTTTGAAACGATTGGTGGCCGGTGTGGAGGCGCAGACGCCAGGCGGGATGGAAAATCTCGGCGGCATCTTCATCACCCACGAGCATCGCGACCATGTCGCCGGACTCGGGCCATTGCTCCGACGCTACCACATTCCCTGCTACGGCACAGCCGCCACGCTGGAGGCGCTCGGCGAGGGCGTCATCGGCAAGGTGGATCCGAGCCTCATGCGGCCGCTCGAAGGAGAGGCCATGGAGCTGGCCGATTTTGCCATCGGCTGGACGCGCGTCAGCCACGACGCCGCCGATCCTGTGAGCTATCAGATCCTCTGGCGCGAGAAAAAGATCGGCATGCTCACCGACGCCGGCCGGCTGTCGGACGACAACCTCGAAGCGCTCGCTGACAGCGATCTTTTGCTGATCGAAGCCAATCACGACCGCGAGATGCTGCGCCTGGGGCCTTATCCGGTGTCGCTGAAGCGACGCATTGCCTCAGACCATGGGCATCTTTCCAACGAGACCTGCGCGCAGGCGCTGAGCGGACTCATCGGTGGTCACACAAAGCATGTTGTGCTCGCCCATCTCAGCGAGAAAAACAACCTGCCGCAGCGTGCGTTTCACACCGTCTACGACCAGCTGCATCAAACCCCACCGAAAGCGGCGCATTTCCGCCTTTGGGTGGCGCAGCAGAAGCTGCCGCTGGCACTCTCCCTCTGATCAAAGACTTCATATTAACATGCGAAGGAGCTGTAAAAAATGGAAAACGATCAGAACATGAACAACAACGATCCACTGAACACCGCAGGATCTGACAATAGCAACAATACGAACACCTATGTGCGCGCCGACGACGCTGCAGGCGACGCCGATGTCACGCGGCTGGCGCAGCCGGTTGGCGAAAGCTACGAGGGTGCAACCTATGTGCGCGCGGAGGCGCGCGCGACTGCTGAGCCAGAGCAGGAACACACTGCGCAGGCTACGCAAGCGGAGCCAGAGGGCGCTGCACAGAGCGCGTCTGCTTCCGCCGATGCGGAGCGTGTGCAGGCGGAGCAGATCGGCATTGTACCGCCGCAGCAGCCAGGCGGCACGCAGATGCCTGGCGGCAAGACGAAGCGCCGCAAAAACAATGGCTGGGTCAAGGCCGTTGCGCTGCTCTTGATCGGCGCCATCATCGGCGGCGCCACCGGCGGCGTTGTCGGCGCCAAGGTCGGCGGCTCGAACACCATCCAGGCCGTCTCCACGCCGCGCAATACCGACGAGATCACCTACGACGAGAGCGGCAACATGACGGTGTCCTCCATCGCTGCGGAAGCGACGCCAGCTGTCGTCAGCGTTTACAATATGACCACCCAGTCGGCGTACGGCGGATTTTTCGGCTTCGGCCAGCAGCAGCAAGAAGGCGACAGCGGCAGCGAGACTGCGCAGGGCTATGGCTCCGGCGTGCTTATCAGCGCTGACGGCATGATCGTCACGAACTACCACGTCATCGAAGGCGCCGACAGCGTTGTCGTCACCACCGAAGATGGCACCCAGTATGACGCCGAGGTGCTCGGCGCTGACTCGAACCTCGACCTCGCCGTGCTGAAGATCGACGGCAAGGATATGCCGTACCTCGACTTTGCCGACAGCGACCAGGTCCAGGTTGGTGACATGGCCGTCGCCATCGGCAATCCACTCGGCAGCAAATTTGCCAACACCGTCACCGACGGCATCGTCAGCGGCATCGACCGCGAGATCTCCAGCGAAAACGGCGACATCGGCTACATCCAGACCAACGCCGCGATCAACAACGGCAACAGCGGCGGCGCGCTCTTGAACGGCCAGGCGCAGCTCATCGGCATCAACTCGCTGAAGGTTTCTTCCTCCGGCATGATGAGCAACGTTGAAGGCATGGGGTTTGCGATCCCATCCAACACCGTGCTGGAATTTGTCAACAGCGTCAAGGATGGAAAAAACACCAACACCTCTACGAAAAAAGCCTGGGTCGGCATCAGCGGCTATAGCCTCGATGAAGATCTGGCCAACCAGGTCGGCGTCGATCAGACCTCCGGCATTCTCGTGGCCAGCGTCACCAACGGCGGGCCAGCTTATGAAGCCGGCATCCGCATGGGCGATGTGATCACCGCCGCCGACGGCAGCACCGTCACGAGCTTTGAGGATCTGTCCAAGCTTCTCGGCAGCAAAAAACCGGGCGACACCATCACTCTCACCGTCGAACGCAGCGGCCAGAGCACAGATGTGCAGGTCACTCTCGGCGAGCAGCAGGAATAACATACAAAGCAGACGCAGTCCACTGATAATGGTTGACCGCGCCTGCTTTTTTTCGTACACTGAAGGAGAGAAACGACCACGAAGGAGGATCATTCCATGATCATTTTATATGCCATTCCAGAAAACGACAGCCGCGCTGCGCGCCTGCGCGACATTCTCAGCGAAGAAGGCATCGCCCATCGCTATGTCGGCACCGATGCCGCCGGTCACACCCTTGGGGAGCTCTTCGCCGGCGACGATACCCCAAAGCCACACGCCGCTGCCGACCTGCCGGAAGATCCAGGCATCATTTTCAACGCCGCCGACATCGACCACGACGCCGCTGCAAAATTCCTCGACAAACTCGTCGATAACGGCATCGTTTTCGGCTATCAGGTGCTTGCCGACGAGAGCATGATGGCGCTGCCACTCGGTGACATCCTCATCGGCCACCGCGATTACCAGCAATTTCTGGCGAAACTCGCCTTCCTGCAGCAGATGATCGACGGCTGCGCAGCGCTCAAAGAGACCAGCTACGATCCTGACAAATGGAGCGCGCTGAAGATCGCCATTGCCAACGGCAACGATTTCCTCGACGCCGTTGTCAGCGACACCGACAGCCAGTTTGACCAGATCGATCCGAAGGATATTGACGGCCTGATCGCCAATCTCCAGAACGCGATGAAAAATCTCCTGGGCTGAGGAGGAACGACAACGCATATTCTTTGCCGGTGCAGTCAACTGATGGTTGACTGTGCCGGTTTTTTTTCGTATACTGAAAACGCAAAATGAACATAGAATGAAAATGTTCATTTCGAGCGACCCTGTCTGCAGGACGGTCGAGGGCATTACGCGTTCGGTCATCGGCACTGCTGTGTGGAGAACAGCAGGCACAGGGCGCACGCGATTGGAAGGTATTTATCATTAAGGAATTTACATGAAGGAGAAAAAAATGCTTAGTTTAACAAAATTACTGACCGGCGATGCGTATTTCGGAGATGATCTGCGCTATACGCCGGCGAGCCGTCGTGCCCAAAATGGCGTTGCGGAAGGGCGCGGTCCGGTTGTCAGCTGGAACTGCACCCGCACCTGCAATCTGCAGTGCCGCCATTGTTATGCCAATTCTGAAGGCAAACGCTATGAAGGTGAACTGACCACAGAGGAAGCTCTGGCGTTTATTGATGACCTCGCCGCTTTTAACGTGCCCGTGATCCTCTTTACCGGCGGTGAGCCGCTGCTGCGCGAAGACCTCTTTACCCTGACAGCCTATGCGCGCGAAAAAGGCATTCGCGCGACCCTGTCGACCAACGGCACCCTGATCACGCCGGAGATGGCACGCACCATCAAAGACCACGGTATTGGCTATGTCGGCATTTCTATCGATGGCGACATAGCTGTTAACGACGCCTTTCGCGGTGTGGAAGGCGCTTATTCGCGCGCCCTTGCCGGGATCCGCAATTGCCGGGCGGTGGGGCAGCGTGTGGGGCTGCGCTTTACGATCAACCGCAGCAACGCCGCTTCGGTGGCGACGGTGCTGGATTTGCTCGAACATGAAGATATTGACCGCATCTGCTTCTATCATCTGGTGTATTCCGGGCGCGGTGCCGCCATTCAGGAGGAAGACCTTACCGCACAGGAAACCCGTGCCGTGGTGGACTTGATCGTTGATCGCGTGTTGGACTTTGAGCGTCGCGGTTTGAAAAAAGAAGTGCTCCTCGTCGATAACCATGCCGATGGGCCGTATCTCTATCTCAAATACCGCGACAAAGATCCAGAACGCGCGGCGGCGATCTATCGTCTGCTGATGATGAGCGGCGGCAACCGCTCCGGCATGGCTTTTGCCAACGTGGACAACGAAGGCAATGTGCATCCCGATCAATTCACCCAGCACCATATTCTGGGAAATGTGCGCGAACGCGCCTTTGGTGAGATCTGGAGTGACACGACGCTGCCGCTTTTGGCAGGGCTGAAAAATCGCAAACCTTTGCTGGATGCGCGCTGTCGGGCTTGCAGCTGGCTGAAAATCTGCAACGGTAATTTCCGTGCGCGCGGCGAAGCTGTGACAGGCGATTTCTGGGGCTTCGACCCAGCCTGCTATCTGACAGACGAAGAACGTGCCCTGCCGGCGCCAGAGGTGCAGCTATGAAGATCACCAGCTGGAACACCACCAACGCTTGCAACCTTGCCTGTGCGCACTGCTACCGGGATTCTGGCGAAGCCGCCGAGCGCGAGCTTTCGACCGAAGAAGGGCTGCGTCTCATCGATGAGATTGCCCGCGCCGGATTTCAGATCATGATCTTTTCCGGCGGCGAGCCGCTTCTGCGCCCGGATATCCTCGAACTCATCCGTCATGCGCGCGACTGTGGCCTGCGTCCGGTGCTCGGCAGCAACGGCACGCTGCTTTCGCTGGAAATGGCCCGCGCGCTCAAAGACGCCGGACTCATGGCGGCAGGCATCAGCCTCGACAGCCTCGATGCCGTCAAGCACGACAGGCTGCGCGGCCAGAAAGGCGCGTGGCAGGCTGCCGTCAATGGCATGATCCACTGCAAAGCCGTCGGGCTGCCGTTCCAGATCCACACCACCGTCATGGACTGGAACGCAGACGAGATCTGTGCGATCACAGATTTTGCTGTCGAAAGCGGCGCCCGCGGCCACCACATCTTTTTCCTCGTGCCGACTGGCCGCGGCGAAAAGATCGAAGGCAGCGCGCTGCCGCGCCGCGATTACGAAAACACACTGCGCCGTATTATGGAAAAAGCCAGAACCGTGCCGATCGAGATCAAGCCAACCTGCGCGCCGCAGTTCATTCGCGTCGCCGATACCGTCGGCCACAGCCAGCGTTTTCGTCAGGGCTGTCTCGCCGGCACCAGCTATTGCATCATTTCTCCGCGCGGCGACGTACAGCCGTGCGCCTATCTCGATCTGCCGCTGGGCAATGTGCGCGATCTGCCGTTTGACCGCATCTGGGCTGAGAATGAAACCCTCGCGCGCCTGCGCACGCGCGATTACAGCGGCAGCTGCGGCGACTGTCATTACAGCGATCGCTGCGGCGGCTGCCGGGCGCGCGCAGCCTACTATCATGAGGGCGACATCATGAGCGCCGACCCGCTCTGCATCTTGAACAGAGAGGGGGACGCCGATGTTTAAGCCAGATGCCATCGACTGCCAGATCCTCATGATCCTGCAGCGCGGCATCGCCATCGCTCCACGTCCTTATCTGGCGATGGCAGAGGAGATCGGCGCAGGCCTTTCAGAAGAAGAGGTCATCCGTCGCATCGCGCGCATGAAGGAGGAGCACATCATCCGCCGCATGTCCGGCTTTTTCGATTCGCGCCGGCTGGGTTATCAGTCGGTGCTCGTGGCTGTGCAGCCAGAACCCGGTCGCTTCGATGACGCTGTGCGCGCGATCAATCGCTATCCCGGCGTCACGCACAATTACGAGCGCGATCACGCGTACAGCATTTGGTTCACGCTCATCGCCATCAACCAGCCAACGCTGGAGCACATCCTCGATGAGATCGAGGCCGAGCCGAGCGTCGCAGCGATGATGCGTTTCGCCATGAGCCAGCGCTACAAGATCGATGTCACCTTCGACGTCGCCGAAGGAGGGAAACGCCATGCCGTCACCGCTGAATGAACGCGAACGCGCCATTGTCCGCGCATTGCAGCAGGAGCTGCCATTGGAGCCGGAGCCGTATCGCGTGCTCGCTGAGCGTCTCGGCATTGGCGAAGAAGAACTGCTCGCCGATATCCGCGCGCTGCAGGAAAAAGGCTGCCTCAAGCGCATCTCCATCGCACTGCGACACAAAAACGTCGGCTATAAGGTCAACGTGATGATCGTCTGGGACATCCCTGATGCGCACGCCGCCAGCGTTGGCGCTCGTTTCAGCGGACACCCGGCCGTCACCCACTGCTACCTGCGCAATCCTGCGGTAGGCTTTCCCTACAATATTTACACCATGGTGCACGCCCAGAGCGAAGCAGATTACGCAGCCCTGCGCGACGATCTGTGCGCACTCGCCAGCGCCGAGCTGGGCGCAGTGCCCGCCCACGCAGAGCTGCGCAGCCTGCGCGAGCTTAAAAAGATCGGCATGAAATATTTCCTCGAATCGCCCGACGAGATCATCGAGGAATAACCGCCTACGGACCGCTCAAAACAAGCGGTCCATTTTTGTGCTTGCGTTGTAGGGAATTTTTTGTAATAATTGAAGGAGAAAAATTCCCTACAAGGAGGCGACGACAATGAGCGATTATAAAGATATTCAGGAGCTGCTTCAACAAAAGGCTGATCTGCAGGCGCGGCTCAAACTTCTGCCTTACGATGGAACGCCGGAAGTGAAGGAGCGCGATGGTAAGCGTTATTTATATGTGCGCAAGCGTGTTGCCGGCAAGCTCACCTCGGAATATGTCGATGTCTATTCGGATACCCTCTATCAGTTGCTTCTGGCAAATGCTCGTGAAGCGCGTGCGCTGAAAAAGCAGCTTCGCCACATTGAAAAAGCGTTGGCCGAGCAGGGTTACGAACAAACCGCGCTGCCTGCTGCAGTGCAGAGGAATCTCGATTTCGCCCGTGCAAATATGAAAGTCAGCATTTACGAACAAGCTGTGCTCGAGGGCGTCGCTACAACGTTTCCGCAGACCGAGGAGATCATTGATAACGGTAAGATCCACGGCGTCACCGCCAGTGACGTGCAAAAGATCCTCAATCTCAAGCACGCCTGGGAATTCATCCTTGATCCAGATGTGCTTCGCTATCCGAGCGATTATTCCATTCTCTGTCACATTGCCGGGCTCATCAATGAAGGTTTTTATGCCAATGGTGGACGTCTGCGCGGTGTGCCCGTGGCAATTGGCGGGACCAGTTATGTGCCACCGTTACCGCAGGAAGCGGATGTTCGAGAACAGCTGCTTGCAATCTGTGCAGATAAAATGCTGTCGCCGATCGCCTGCGCCATCCGGCTCTGTCTCTACGTTATGAAAGCGCAGCTTTTTAATGATGGCAACAAACGTGCAGCCATTCTTTTTGCTAATCATTTTCTCATCGCGCACGCTGCTGGGCTGCTCGTCGTGCCAGAGGCTGAAGTGTCCGAATTCAAGCGACTTCTCGTGTTGTATTATGAAGATCGCGACGATGGCGCGCTTACAGTATTTATGAAAGAGCGTTGCTGGCGGTCGATGTGAAGACAGGAACCGCCCGCTTTCAAAAGTTCAAAAAAATTGAAGTTTCGAAAGTGGGGGCGCCGGCCACATCCCGTCCAATTTGGGCAGGGCCTTTGCATTTACAAGCCTTTCTCACATGGATAAGCGCTTTGGCTATGGAAGTCAGCGGCGATTGCTGCGCTGTGCTGTAGATTGTATAATCGAATTACAATATAACGGAAGTGCTTCGCTGGCAAAACGAAAGAAGGGACACTCCATGAAAGCACATATGAAGAGAGGATGGCGCGCGCTCGGTTTGGGCGCCCTTGCGCTGCTCCTTGTCGCAACCTTGGCAGCCGGTGGATGTTCGCCGGGACCAAGTCTGGCCACCCCAGGCCCGGAAGAATATCATATCTACGACGGCCGCGAGGGCATTCAGACGCAGGCAGAAGTGATCAATGCGTCGCGCGATGTTGTGATCATGGAAGATCCGCAATATATTGGGCCGGTGACGATGATCACATTTGGGCTAAGCCCTATGAGCAGACATACGGAAATTTATGATCATAACGGCTATGTGCTGTCAAAGCTCACCACGACGACGACCATAAGATCGGAAGATTATATGACGTTCGATGTCGTTGATGCTGATGGCAATATTGTCGGAAAAGGTGACGGGTCTGGATTGCAGCTTGATCGTCACACGCCTTTGCACCCGCTCTATTCCTATCAACTGGGTTCTGCCATCACGCCGTACTGGTTGGCCCTGCTGCAACAGAACTGAATCGTTTTCGTCGCACAAAAAATCGCCGAACGTTTTTCGCAATGAAAACGTTCGGCGTTTGTTTTTTAACAGCTGTGGATGAAGCGCCAGAGGTTGTCGCGGGTCTGGCGCAGCACGTCTTCGGTGGTCAGGTGGCGGATCTCGGCGATCTCGCTGGCGATCTGGATGAGGGTGGCGGGATAATCGTCCTCGCTGACGTCGCGGCCGGTGGCCCAGCGCACGGCGTCGATGCCGTCGGTCTCAATGAGCAGACGGTCGAGCGGTGTGCGCTCGGCGACGGCGGCAACGGCTGGATCGATGGACGGAAATGGGCCGACGCTCATGTAGCAGCCGAGGGCGAGGTAGTCGTCGAGATAATCCGGGCAGGAGTACCAGTGCACGTGGTAGGTGTTGGGATGGTGGCGGAGAATCTCCAGCGCTTCCTGCTCCATGCCCTTGATGTGGAGCACGACGGGACGCCCGCTGTTTATGGCGTACTTGAGCTGACCGCTAAACCATTTGCGCTGCTCGTCAAGGTCGCTGTCGCACCAGACGTTATCGAGGCCGATCTCGCCGAGGATGTCCACCATGTTTATGGCGTTGATCATGTCAAAGGCGCCGTCGTTCTTTGGCGGCAGATGCCAGGGATGGATGCCGCAGGAGACAAAAACGTACGGATTTGCTGCGGCCAGCTGCCGGGTGGTTTTGCATTCCTCAGGCGTGGCGGTGCTCACGATGGTGAGCACGTCGTGAGCAGCGAGAAAACGCGCGGCGAAATCTGAAAGATGGATGTGCGCGTCGCTCAAAAGATTGTCATCGAAGGTCATGCGCTTGCCTCCTCACTCAGCAGATGGTGGATGCGTGTGCGCAGATCGCCCTGGGCGTAGAGCCAGTCGCGGCTGCGATCGCGTTCGCTGATCGTGATCTCTTCGCGGATGGACGCTGGGCGACCGTTCAGCACGAGAATGCGGTCGGAAAGATAGATGGCTTCGTCGATGTCGTGGGTCACGAGAAGGGTTGTCTTGCCGAGCTGGCTGCGCATGTTCTGGAGCCAGTCCTGCATGTCACCGCGGGTGATGACGTCGAGCGCGCCGAAGGGCTCGTCGAGGAGCAGGATGTCTGCCTGGCACATGGCTGTGCGCAGAAACGCTGCGCGCTGGCGCATGCCGCCGGAGAGGGCATCTGGATAAGCGTCTTCGTAGCCGGCGAGTCCAAAGACTGGGAAGAGGGCGCGGGCGCGCTCGGCGGCTTCTTTTTTTGTGCCGTGGATGGCGCCGTAGAGACAAACGTTGTCGAGGATGCTCTTCCAGGGCAGGAGCAGATCTTCCTGCGGCATGTAGGCAAAATGCTCGCTGGTGCCGCTGATCGTGGCGCCGTCGACGCGGACGGTGCCGCCTTCCGGCGTGACGATGCCGGCGAGAACGTTTAAGATGGTGCTTTTGCCGCAGCCGGAAGGACCGAGCAGGCTCACAAATTCGCCGTCTGCGACGTCGAAGGAGAGCCCGCCCAGGATCGTCCGTCCGTCAAAGCTGACGGCAAGCTTGTCGATTTCCAGTTTCATCGTTTCACCTGATCACTGTACAAATTCGTTGGTGTACTGATCGCTGGCTGGGATGGTTTTGTCGATGAGGCCGTTTTCATGCATGAATTCGGTGTAGCCGTCCCAGACGCTGTCTTTCATAACGCCCCAGGATTCTGCGTCGCGTGCATATTCCTGAGAGAGGAAAGCCTGGCTTTCTTTGATGAAGTCGAGGTCGTATTCAGGAATGTATTCGGCGAGGATCTCGGCAGAAGCTTCCGGATTGTCGATGGCGTATTCATAGCCTTTCTTGACGGCGTTCATGAATTTCTGTACGGTTTCCGGATCGTTCTCGATCATTTCGTCGTTGGTGATGATGACTGGCGTGTAGTAGTCGAGGCGTTCGTCGAGGGTGTTCAGCGGCATGTAGTTGAATTCCATGCCGTCCATACGCGCCTGAGTCAGGGCCCAGCCTTCGAATTCCCAGATCAGATCGATGCCGTTGTTGAGCTGCGCCACGCCGCTGCCGTCGGAGCCGACGATCGTGAGGGTGGATGGATCAGCGCCGGCAGCGGTCATCACTGCATCGATAACGGCCTGTTCGCTTGGGGATTGCCAGCCAGCGTAGGTTTTTCCTTCAAAATCCGCTGGCCCTTCGATGCCGGAATCCTTCAGCGCTGCAAAGCCGGAGGTGTTGTGCTGGATGACGGTGGCGATCGCCTTGATCGGCATTGGTTCTTCGCCAGTGAGGGCGTAGGTTACATCTTCCTGATAGCTGACGCCGAACTCTCCTTTGCCAGCAGCAACGAGGGCTGCGGAGGTGTTGTTGTCGCCAGGCTCGATGATGTTGACAGCCAGGCCTTCGTCTGCGAAGTAGCCTTCTTCCTGCGCTACATAGATGCCGGTGTGGTTTGTGTTCGGGGTATAGTCTAAGATCAGCGTGACTTCCTGGAGATTTTCGCCAGAAGCGCTGGCAGCGCTCGTGGAAGCCGCATTGTCATTTCCGCCGCCACAGCCGGTCAGTCCCACAGCCAGCGCAGCGACACAGAGCATCGATACAAATTTTTTCTTCATTTTTTCATTCTCCTTACTATTTAGATACAGTGTGATGCGGGCAGAGCCAGCGTTTTGCCAGGCTGACCGCACCGTTTAAGAGCAGGCTCACGACGACCACGACGACCACCGTTGCGAAAACCTTGTCCAGCATGTAGCCGTTTTTCACGCGCAGCATATAGTAGCCCAGCCCCGCCGAGGACGAGATCCATTCGCCAACGATCGCACCACCAACGCAGTACGTCGCCGCGACCTTGAGACCGCTGAAGAGGCTCGGCGCTGCTGCTGGGATCTTCACCATCGTGTAGATCTGGCGCGTCGAAGCGCGGAAGCTTTTGAGCAGATTCACCTGTTTCGGATTCACCTGCGCCAGGCCGTCGGCGAAGGAAATGGTGATCGGAAAATAGCACATAAAGATGACGATCAACACCTTCGGCGCCATGCCAAAGCCCAGCCAGATGCTGAAAAGCGGCGCCAGCACCATCACCGGCACCGTCTGCGTGACGACCAGATGCGGATAGACGCTGTGACGGAATGTTTTCGAGAGATCCATGAGGATCGCCGTCAGCATCGCAAAAGCCAGCGCGATCACCAGCCCGATCACTGCTTCTTCCAGCGTCACCAGCGTGTGCATCGCCAGCTCGCTGCGGTTTTCCGCCAGCGCTTCCAGGATCTTCGTCGGCGCCGGCAGAATGTACAGCGGCACGTCGAAAATACGCACGCAGGCTTCCCAGAGCACGATCACGCCGATCGCCACCAGCACCGGCGTCCAAATCGCTCGATTTTTCAGCAAACCTCCCACTCCTTCCATAAAAAATGCCACATCATATCGGGCGAGATACGATGTGGCAGCCTGTGACTGTATGATCCCTACGACGGCATTATCCGACAGGTTCAATGGGTCGAAGCCGCGCGGCAGTGGCCAGCGGGCTTCCTCTCAGGTTGTCTGGGAACCTCCCCGTTATGATAGTAGTTTCAGTATATCGCGCCAGCGCGCCGCCGTCAACCGCTCGCTGCCCTTGGCGTGCGGAAGTTTTCCTTGCAAAAGCCAGCGAAACAGCGTATTATAGAAACTGAACAAAGTTCAGCTTCTGTGGCTGATCGTGCCTTTAGAATGAGGAGGCGTTTATGAACACCCAGATCACCTCTGCCGAGGAAATCCTCAAAGCCGCGCAAAAGATCTTGCTCGAGCATGGCGCCAGCGCGCTCAACATGCGCGCAGTGGCGGCAGCCTGCGGCGTTTCCGTCGGCTCCATCTATAATTATTTCCCGTCCAAAAGCGCGCTCATCGGCGCCACCATTGAAAGCGTCTGGACAGAGATCTTTCGCCCCTTCACCAGCCGCTGCTACACCAGCTTCGACGATGCCGCCACCGCGCTGCTCGCCGCGCTGACAGATGGCGAAGGGCGCTATCCTGGATTTTTTTCGCTGCACGCGCTTTCCTTCGCCAGCGGCGACAAAGCCGAAGGGCGTGCGCGCATGGCGCAGCATTTCAGCGCCCTGCATGGAAAATTGGTGGAAGCGCTGGAAAACGACACGCGCATCCGCGCCGGCGTTTTCGACGGCGACCTGTCGCGCGGGAGCTTTGCGCGCTACGTGATGTCGCTGGCCATTTCTCAGCAGATCCATCCCGGCGGCAGCAGCGCCGCCCTCTTGGCGATGATCCGCAACTGTATCTATTGAAGAGAACCCGCCCGTCGGGTTTTATTTTGAACGAAACTGAACAAAGTTCAGCTTCCGCAGCTGAACGCACCTTTGACATTTGAGAATGGAGGGCTCGCAATGGTTAAAAAGAGAACCTTATTGTTTTTGGCAGCGCTCGTTTGGCTCGCCGCCGGCGTCAACATCATGCGCATCGGCGTCATCGCTTACAGCGGTCATCTCACGCTCCTGGCAGCCGCCGGTTCCGTCGTCGTCTTCGTGCTTTTCTGGCGCATGTTTCGCGGCCTCGTTGGCAAACACACTGGCCGCATCCATGATTTTGCCGAAGAGCGTCAGTTTTTCTGGCGATTTTTCGACGCCCGTTCCTTCGCCATTATGGCCGTGATGATGACAGGCGGCATCACCATCCGCGTCATGCATCTTGCGCCCGATGCGTTCATCGCCATTTTCTACACCGGCCTCGGCACAGCGCTGGCCCTCGCCGGCCTCGCCTTTGGCTGCCAGTTTTTCCGCTACAAGGAGCAGGGGTGACCCTGCATAAAACGCCTGCGCCGTTTCAAGGCGCAGGCGTTCTGTCATTTCTCTTCCTTTTTCAGCCGACGTTTTTCGGCGCGGCTGGTGACGACGTGGCGGATGGCGGCGATGGGGTGGATGTAGAGCATGCGCGGCGCGCTGTAGCGCATGACGGTGCGGATGGCTTCGCGCATCTCCGGTTTGTAGCAGTGGACACGGCAGTTGGAGCAGAAGGTTTTTGTTTCCATAAACGGGCAGTGGTCGCTGCGCTCTGCGGCGTAGCGCGATAGCTGAGCACATTCCTCGCAGAGCGCGCCCTTCGGCGTGTTGTGATGACGGTTGCAGTAGAGCGCGATCATCTCATGCACCATTGCTTTTTCGCGCTCACATTTTTTGGCGAGATCTGGCATCGATCTTCCTCCTTCGTGCGAGAATTTCCTGCTCCCAGTATAAGCGAACGCCGCCGCCGGTTGCAAGCAGGAAAATAGGTGAAGAAGTGTGTTCACTTTTCTTCGGTTTTGCTCACTTACTAGCGAATAAGTGAAGAGAAACGTTTGAGTTTCTTAGGTTTTGTTCACTTATCGGCGAACAAGTGAACAAATCTGTTCGTTTTTCTTAGATTCTCTTCACTTATTGGCGTGTCCTGACCACAGCCCCTTGAGCGCGGCGCGCATCTCTGGTATGCTGTAGGAAAGTGCAGCGGAGTATGACGACCCTTGGAGGTGTCTGATATGTTAGGAGAAAAATTAATGAAGGTGATCGGCGAAGGGCGCGACAATCGTCCGGCGGCGGTCATCATTGACCCGATGACGGGCGTGCCGGATTTTGAACGCTATCGTCCGATGGAAAGTGAGCTGCCGCAGCAGCAGCCGACGGCGGAGCTGATCCAGTACGAGGTCGCTGGCGAAAGCGTCGACGACGTGCTGGCGCGGGTGATCGCGGCGCACGATGATGCGCCGCAGAGTGAAGGAGAATGAGCATGGAAGCATTTGAGTATCAATTACCGACAAAAATCGTCTTCGGCGTAGGACGCTACGCGGAGACGGGCGCGCTTTGCGCGGCCATTGGCAAAAAGGTGCTGCTGCATTACGGCGGCGGCTCGATCAAGAAGAGCGGGCTCTACGATCGTGTGAAGAAATCCCTCGCAGACGCTGGCTGCAGCGTCTGCGAGCTGGGCGGCGTGCAGCCAAATCCGCGGCTGGCGCTGGTGCGCGAAGGGATCGCGCTGTGCAAACGCGAGGGCGTGGAGATGATCCTTGCAGTCGGCGGTGGCAGTGTCATCGATTCGGCCAAGGGGATCGCTGCCGGCGTCTGCTACGATGGCGATGTCTGGGATTGCTACACGGGCAAAGCACCGGTCGCTGCGGCGCTGCCCCTTGGCGTTGTGCTGACGATCCCGGCAGCGGGCAGCGAATGCTCGGATGTCAGCGTTGTCACGCGTCCAGACAGCCACGACAAGCGCAGCTTCCATGCTGCCGCAGTGACGCCGCGTTTTGCGATCATCGCGCCGGATGTGTTCACCACGCTGCCGCGCAATCAGATCGCCAACGCGACGGTCGACGTCATCAGCCACGTGATGGAGCGTTTCTTCAGCGACAGCACCCATGTCACGCTCACAGACCGTCTCTGCATCGCGACCATCGAAACGGCCATGCAGCTTGGCCTCTGGCTCTACGATCATCCGGACGATCTCGACGCCTGGGCAGAATTTGCGCTCACAGCCAACATCGCCCACAACGGCGTGTTGGGCCAGGGCCGCATCGAAGACTGGGGCGCCCACGGCATCGGTCACGAGCTCAGCGCGTTTTACGACATGGCCCACGGCGCCAGCCTGGCCATCGCCATTCCTGCCTGGATGCGCTACGTATCGGCGCGGAAACCGGCGCGGTTCGTGCAGTTTGCCCGCGAAGTCATGCACATCTACGTGCAGGATGAGCAGGAAGCCATCGCCCTGGCCATCGACGATTTTGCCGCCTTCTGTCATCGACTGGGCCTGGCCACCACGCTGAGCGCCGCCGGACTGGCCCATGCCGACTGTGCCGCCATGGCCAAGAGCGTCGTCAAATACCGCGCCCGCGGACAGTTTTTCGTGCTGCACGAGGAAGACTGCTTGCACATCTACGAAATGGCGCTATAATATTAACATAGAAACGACAGACAACGGGACCACAGGGTGCCGTTGTTTTTATGAAAGGGGGAGGCGAGTGGAACACTCGACTGAACAAAAAAATTCGTATTTTCACAGTTTCCTGCTCCTGCTCACCGCCACCATCTGGGGCGTCGCCTTTGTGGCGCAGAGCGTCGGCATGGACCATGTCGGGCCGCTGACCTTTGTGGCGGCGCGCAGCGTGGTGGCAGTGATTGCGCTGGTGCCGGTGGTCTGGTGGCTGGGGCGCCGTCGGGAGAAGCGCCAAAAAGCGCCCGTCGCCTGCAGCCGCCGCACCTTTTGGACAGGCGGTTTGCTCTGCGGCACGCTGCTCTTTATGGGTATGATCACCCAGCAGATCGGGCTGGTGTACACCACCGTCGGCAAAGCCGGATTCATCACGACCACCTACGTGGTGCTGGTGCCGCTGCTTGGCATTGTGCTCGGGCGCAAAATCGGCCTGCGTATGTGGCTGGCGGTGCTGCTGGCGCTGGCAGGGCTGTATTTTCTCTGTGTCAAGCAGGGGGAATTTTCCATCGGTCTGGGGGATTCGATTGTGCTGCTCTGCGCGTTTTTTTACACCATCCAGATCACCTGTGTCGACTACTATGTGCAGAAAATCGACAGCGTCACCCTCAATTTCATGCAGATGGCTGTCTGCGCCGTGCTCGGCGTGTTCAGCGCGATTATTTTTGAAGACCCTTCCTGGGCGAGCCTGCTTGCGGCAGCGCTGCCGATTCTCTACGCCGGCGTCTGCTCCAGCGCCATGGGCTTCACCTTCCAGACCGTGGCCCAGGAACACGTTTCACCAACGGTGGCTTCGCTCATTATGAGCCTGGAAAGCTGCATTTCCGCCATCGCCGGCTGGCTGCTTTTGCAGCAAGTGCTCAACGGCCGCGAGCTTTTGGGCTGCGTGCTCATGCTCGCCGGCATCATCCTCAGCCAACTGCCCGAGCGCAGCCCCCGCACGCAGCGGGAAGACATCGTTCAAGAGCAGTGACATCCTGCGCCTGTCCTCGATAAGAGGGCGGGCGTTTTTTTGTGTGGGCGCAAAAAAAACGCCGCAGTCGTTGAATGACTGCGGCGTTTATCGTAAAGAGGAACTATGTATTAGATTTTTTGGGATTAGTTGGCTGATTTAGTTAATCCGACGGATCGAAGAACTTCGCCATCTGCATTATAAGCCGAAACAGAAATGAGTGTTGGTGTTGCTGGTGTGCCCTTAAGGGTTGCGTGAGTTTCGCTTTCGCTGCCAATGTAATAATAACTTGTACCACTTAATGTATAAATAGGGAGTGATACACCATCGACAGTTGAAGATGTGGCGGTCGTATTTGTATTACACCACTTTTCATCGACGAATTGCAATTTTTTCAATGTTGTAGTGTATGTACTCGTGGTGGTATCAGTAGCATTGATTTTTTCTGAGACGCTTACAATTTGAGTACCGCTTTCAGTGCTGCCATCTGCTTTTAATAAGTCAGCATAATAAGACATGGTTACTTCATAATATGCTACATCAGTGAGATTGCTGCCCTCAACTGGTGCGATGGTAAAGGTTTGATCATTATTAAGAGTCAATGAAACTCGTGGATTATCTGGTGCAATATCGAATTCTCCGCCGTTACCCAATAAACTGCTCTTCACATCCTCGGAATCAGGATCTGTGACACTTGCATTATTTAGTGTTACATGATTGTTTGTATGAGTGCCAGTAGCAACAAATGGGTCCCACGTGTAGTCTGCGTATGCGGCGCGAATAAAACCGTTGTTGGTGCAGTTGGTAACATTGATATTAACGATACCGTTGTTTGCGCTGTTATTACCCAAGAACAGAGCGGCTTTGCCGCAAATAAGTCTCCCTTCATTTACGCAGTTGGTGAAGTTTAACGTGGTTGTGGTTGTAATGGTTTTTTCGTCTGAAGTTTTACCGTTCCCATAAGCGTAGCCGACGAAGACGGCGTTGTAATTATTGCTGGCGCCGCCGCCCAACATGGTGACATCTGCTGTGCAATTATTAAAGGTCAGTTCGACGCTTCTGGTGAGAGCGTTTGAACTATCCAACTTTGGCACTGCGTAAGTGACAAAGGCGCCGTTGTTGTTGCTTACTTCCATGTCGCCAGTAACGGTCACACCATAAAAGGTTGTGCTTGTAGCGTTGGTGACGGCTGGATGTCCAGAGATTGCAAAAGTAACATCGTTGATGGTAGCGTTCTGAGTATACAGAATTGTTCCGGCGGTAGAGTTTTTAGCGGTGATGGTATGACCGTTACCGTTTAAGGTGCCATAAAGCTGATAGATGTCTCCCGTGTCACCGTAACTGTCCGCCTGGCTTGCTTCTACGCCGGTCATATCAATATTATTTTGCAATGCAAAATAATTGTTCGCGTCAGCGAGAAGCCCGACATTTTTCATTTCCTGTGCGGTGGTGATTAAATAAGGACTTTCTTCTGTGCCGTTACCGCCGGCGAAAAGTTTGGACCAGACGTAGTTACCTGAAACCTGAATGCAAGCCCAGCCTGCTGGTGCGATGATGGTTACATCTTCAGTCTCGCTGTAAACGGCGGCCTTTCCTTCATCTTCATTAAAAGTGGACGTTGCGTCGAAGGTGAAAGTAGTTGGCCCAGATACGTTTTCTCCGTTATCGACATTGACGCCGCCCCAATTGTTGTCGGAGGTGTGGAGAGCGGTGGCGGTGACGGTGGAACCGTTGACGGTCAAGCCTGCGCCGACGCTTCCGGTCAGGGTGACGTTGTCAAGAGCGGTGTCTGTTACGCAGTAGGCTTGGAGGCCGTAAGCGAGGTTGGCGCTGTCGAGGGTGATGTTTTTCAGGGTGACGTTGTCGGCGGTTGTGGAGCTGTCGGCTGCGTCAGTAATCAATACGAGGTGTTTTTCGCCGTTCACATCGGACCAGCTGCCGCCCTCAGGAACTGCTGCGGTGATGGTGTGTCCGTCCCCGTTGACGGTGATGCGGCCAGTTTCGCTGTTTGTGTTATTGATGGTGAGCTGTGCATCAGTCGTGAAGTCTGCGGTAAGAACGATGTTCTGACCGGCTGCTACGGCTGCGTTCCAGATTTCTGCGCTGTTGACCTGTGCCCAGGTTGGGTCATAAGCATCGCCCGCAGTGCAGACGCCATCTACATAATTATGAGTGTGGGATGGTCCGCTTGGTTCACTTGGGGTGCTTGGTTCGCTAGGTTCTTCGGTGGTGCCGCCTGGGGTGGTGGCGGTGTCGCCTGCGCCGATGGTTTCGCCGTCGCCGATGGTGACGTCATCGCTGCTGTTGTTTTCAACGGTGGTGCCTGGGGTGGTGACGGTGGTGCCGCTGGCGGTTTCGCCGACTTCAACGTTGGTCACGGTGCCTGTGCCGGACACGGTGGTGTTCTGGGCGGTGGTGGTGACGCTGCTAACGCTGGCGTTTTCGCTGACGGCGATGGTGGCGTTGCTGGCGGTGTCAGCGACCTGTACGGTTTCTACGCTGCCGAGCACGTTGACGGTGGTGTTGGTGGCGGCGGTGGTGAGGGTGCTGACGCTGGCGTCGCTCTGAATGTTGATGGTGGCGTCGCTGGCGGTTTCGTCGACGGTGACGGTGCCGAGGGTGCCTGCGACGGTGACGACAGCGTTTTCACTGCTGACGTTGAGGGTGTCGGTGTCGCCGTTGAGCACGACTTCGGCTGCGCCGGTGGCGACGTTCAAGGTGCCGATGGTGCCTTCTACGGTGACGGTGTCGCTGCCGTCATTGACAAAGAGGGTGTCGACGCTGGCGCCGTCTTCAACTGCGACGCGGACTGCGCCGTCGATGCGTTCAACGGTGACGGTGCCGATGCTGGAGTTGCCGCGGATGATGACGGAGTTTTCGCCGCCGCCGCGGATGATGAGTTTGCCGTCGATGGTGACGTTGTCGAGGACGACGTGTCCGTCGCCGACGCCTTCAGCAACGATGAGATCGCCGTCGATGGCGGTGTTTTCGAGGGTGACGTCGTCGGCGCTGATGACTGCGGAGCCGTTGACGTCGCCGAAGTAGGTGCCGGATTCGCTATAGAGGTCGTCAAAGATGTTGTTGAAGATGGTGATGACTTCTGCGCGGGTGATGCCGGACTGTGGACGGAACTGGCCGTTGTCGCCATTGACATAGCCTTTGGCGGCCATGGCGTTGACGGCGTCTTTGGCCCAGTCGCCGACGGCATCCATATCCGTGAAGTCGGCTTCAGGGGCGTTGGCGGTGTCCAGGGAGAGCACGCGGGCGAACATGGCAACGGCTTCCTGGCGGCTGATGGTGGCGTTTGGACGCACGGTGCCGTCTGGGTAGCCGCTGATCATGCCGGCGGCGTTGGCTTTGAGGACGACGTCGGTGTACCAGTTGTCGTCAAGGTCGGTGAAGTGGTTGGCCGCGGTGGTCTGATAGTCCATGACGCGGTCGAGGAGCGCGGTCATTTCGGCACGGGTGATGCTTCTGTCAGGACGCACGGTGCCGTCTTCATACCCAGCGATGATGCCGTAGCCGATCCATTCCTGCATGACTTCTTCGGCCCAGTGGCCGTCGAGGTCGCTGGCGGTGGTGTCTTCCGCAAACGCTGCGAATGGGAAGAGGGTGAGCATCATGGCGAGGAGCGTCAATATGCTGACGCTGCGTTTCAGTGTTTTTCTAAACATTTTTGTCCTCCTTAATTTTTTTCTTTGGTTCGTTGTGCACTCGCGTGAACGCGGGTGCGGGCAATGGGAGAATGATGAGTGTCTGCGCCATCACTCTCGGCAAAAAAATGTAGCGGTGTGGCTGCTTGCGCGTGGATGGCGGGGACAGGCTTCCTGCACCGCGATGATATAGCGTGAGGCCCTCCTTTTCTTCCTATAATAATGGTGCGGGAAGTAGACACTATTAAAATAACATAATTGGGATAAGGTTTCAACGACTAATTGGCGTGTTTGCTGCACGAATCAAAATGCCCGTTCCGGCGATTTGCGGAACGGGCAGTGGTGGTGGATTATTTGGTTTTCTTTTTTGCTTTCTTGGTGTTGATTTTTTTGGCTGGGGTGGAGTTCTTTTGGGTGGTGAGTTTTTTGGCGTGGTGGTGTTTTTTCTTTTTCGGGGTGTCGCTGTCTGTGTCGTCGCTGCAGCCCATTTCGTCGATGAGTTTTTGGATGTGGTCGCTCTGGGTCTGGCGGGTCTGGTGCATCATCTCGGTGTAGAGGCGCAGGGCGCGGGTGGTGGCGGGGTCGTCGTTTTCGCCGAGGAGTTCCTGGAGCTGGTCGAGGTTGTAGTAGGTGTCGCAGTAGATGCTGAGGCGCTGGTTGAGGCGGCGGATGCGGAGGTACTGCTGGGCGAGCTGGTAGTCGGCGAGCGGGCTAAAAAATTCGAAGAGGTAGCGGCTGGTTTTGCAGAGGGCGCGCAGGCGCTCGGTGGCGGGGAGGTCGGTGAAGTCGGTGGCGCAGACGGCGTTTTGCACGATGCGGTAGTGGTGGGTGAACTGGCCGCGGGCGAGGTCGCCAAGGGGGGCGGTTTCTTTGGCGGTCATGAGGGCGGCGGTGGTCTGGTGGAGGGCTTCGTTGTAGTCTTCTTCGCTGTCCTGGCGGCTGAGGTGGTCGCAGAGGTGCATGATGGCGTTGTTTTGCTCGATGATCATGGCGTCGGCGAGGGTGGCGAGCTCGAGTTTGCGGGAGTTGTGGATGGTTTTGAGGATGGCGTTTATGGCGCGCAGGGGTTCGAGGTCGTCGTAGAGGGAGAGGTAGAGGCGCTCGGCTTTGCGGAATGGTTTGTGTTTGCAGTAGGGTTCGATGAATTCGAGCAGGGCGTACTGGCTGCGCAGGGCGATGCGGAGCTGGCTGAGGGCGTCGCTGTCGTCGGGATCGTCGAGAAAGGTGTCGCGGGCTTTGATGATCTGCTTGTGCTGGCGCTCGATGAGGGTGGCGATGCCGACGCCGACAGGAACGCTGAAAAGATCGAGGGTTTTCATCTGGTCGAAGTCGATGCCTGCGATGCGGATGGCGCGTTCAGGCGCATGTGGCGGCAGATAGAGCATTTCGCCGCAGCCTTTTTTGAAATGCACGTCGAGGCCGGTCATGGCGCGCACCCAGTCGCTGAGATATGGCTCGTGGCCGATGACGACGAGGGTGTCGCCGTGTTTGTGGCTGCGGATGGCGTCGGCGAAAGCGTCGAGATCGCCATCTTCCAGGAAAGGCTGGATTTCTGGTGAAACATGGGGCATGTAGCGGCAGAGCACTTCGGCGGTCTGGAGCGCGCGGGTCTTTGGCGAAGTCCAAACCTCGCAGCTTGCTTTGGCGTTGAGATAGCGCGCCAGAGAGGGATACGCGTTTTCCAGGCGTTCGCGGCCGGCGGGCGTGAGAGCGCGGCGAAAATCGCTGCCGTCGGTGGAGCTGGCTTCGGCCTGGCCGTGGCGGATGAGAATGAGACGCATGGGGATTCCTTCTTTCTGTGTGTCGTTGTGCGGATGTATTGCTTTCAGTATAGCATTTTTGCAGCGGTGAGAAAAGAATCGCGCGGTGGCGGCGAGCGAGAAAAAATTTTCTGGAAATTGGTGAAAATTTATCGCAAATATTAGACGAATTATTTGTGATTTTCCGCCATATTTGTTATACTAAATTGATAGACAGGGAAGCTGTGTCAAATGTTGTTAGGACACATCAAAGCGAATGTACAACTACTTGATAGGTGCATTGGCAAAGGAGACATGCCCGTGTCTGCTTGCAAAAAATTTTCCAAAGATAAGGAAGGTGTCCCATGAAAATTCATTTATTTACTCAATGCATGGTGGATATGTTTTATCCACAGGTCGGCATTGCTGCGGTCGAGGTGCTCGAACGTCTCGGCTGCGATATTACCGTGCCAAAGAAACAGGTCTGCTGCGGCCAGCCGCTGATCAATTCCGGCTATGTCAAGGCTTCCAAGGCGTCGATCAAAAACACGATCGAAGCGTTTGAAGATGCAGAGACCATCGTCAGCCTCTCCGGCTCCTGCGCTTTCGCAATGAAGCACGAGTACATGAAGATCCTTGCTGACGAACCACAGTGGGCGATCCGCGCACAGCGTGTTGCAGACCGTCTCTACGAATTCACCGATTTCATCGTCAATGTCCTTGGCGTGACCGATGTTGGTGCGACCCTGAACAAAAAGGTCACATTCCACAAATCCTGCCACGCTACCCGTCTGCTCGGCGTTAAGGAACCACCGCTGATTCTCCTGCAAAACGTACACGGCCTGGAATACGTTGAAATGGAAAAGGCTGACCGTTGCTGCGGTTTCGGCGGCACGTTCTCCGTCAAACAGCCTGACATTTCTGAGCAGATCGTTGCTGAAAAAGCGCAGACCGTCATCGACAGCGGCGCGGACATTCTCTGCGGCGCCGACCAGGCCTGCCTCATGAACATCGCCGGTCGTCTCGACCGTATGCGCGACCGCGGCGAACTGACGCGTGACATCAAGGTCATGCACATCGCTGAGATTCTCAACTGCCGCTAAAGAATAGGGGGAAAAACTATGGCAATTCTCTACAAACTGGACGGCAAAGAGCAGAGCTTCCAGGACCGCGTCAAAGATTGCATCGCGGATGATTTTAAGCATAACGCCATCACCACCGCGACGGATGTTTTCTACAGCAAGCGCGCTGCCCTCGTCGATGAAGTACCAGAATGGGAAGATCTGCGCGAAGAAGCACGCCGCATCCGCAACCACGTTCTCGACAATCTCGACTATTACCTGGCCCAGTTCGCTGAAAACGCAGAAAAAGCTGGTTCCCACGTTTATTTCGCACAGACCGACAAAGAAGCCGTGCAGCAGGTTATCGAGATCTTCGAAAACCGTGGCGCTCAGAAAATGGTAAAGAGCAAATCCATGGTCTCCGAAGAAATCGACATCAACCATGCTCTGATCGATCATGGCGTTGAAGTGTTCGAAACCGACCTTGCTGAGATCATTCTCCAGCTCAACGACTGGAACCCACCAAGCCACATCGTCGTGCCAGCGCTGCATCTCGACCGCGTGGCTATCCGCGACGTCTTCCAGCGCTACGGCTACACCGGCGACGAAGACCCAACCCGCGAAACCAAGTTCATCCGCGGCTTCATCCGTGAAAAATTCCTGAATGCTGACGTTGGTATGACCGGCTGCAACTTCGGTGTTGCTGAGACCGGTACCTGCACCCTCGTTACTAATGAAGGGAATGGTCGTATGACCACCTCCGTTCCAAACACCCAGATCATCCTCATGGGTATGGAACGTATCGTCCCAAGCTTCGAAGCCCTCGACGTTATGATGAGCCTGCTCGTTCGCAGCTCCGTCGGCTCCAAGATCACCTCTTACTTCTCCATGACTACCGGTCCTCGCAAGGCTGACGAAGTCGATGGTCCTGAAGAACAGCACATCATCATCATCGACAACGGCCGTTCCAAGATCCTGGCCAGCGAATTCCGCGATATGCTCCGCTGCATCCGTTGCGGCGCCTGCCTCAACATCTGCCCAGTCTATCGCCACATCACCGGCCATGGCTACGGCTCCATCTATCCGGGCCCAATGGGCGTTGTTCTCACTCCGCTGCTCGTTGGTTACGACAAAGCGGGTTCCCTGCCATGGGCATCCACCCTTTGCGGCGCCTGCAGCGATCACTGCCCAGTCAAGATCCCACTGCATGAGCTCATCCTTCGCCATCGCCAGATCCTCGTTGAAGAAGAAGGCTACGGCAAGGGCATGCAGGATTTCGTCTTCACCGCAGCTGGCACCGCGCTTGCGCATGAAAAGCTCTTCGACCTCGGTACCAAAGTTGGCGCGCGTGTCATGCCTTTCCTCGCCAAGGACCGCAAGTCCCTCAAGGAAGACGTCAAGATCCCTGTGCTCAAAAACTGGACACAGTCCCGCGACATGGACACTCTGTCCAAGGAAAAATTCCGCGACTGGTTCAAGAAGCACGAAGCAGAAAAGAAAGGCGGGAAGTAATCCATGTTAAACGAACAGCATAAACAAGCATTTTTGCACAACGTTTCTCTCGCCCTCGGCCGTAACGAAGTGCCAAAAGCCATCGAATCCTACGATTTCACCAAAGGTCCACAGCACCACGTCATGAGCGAAGTGCAGACCCACGAAGAATGCGTTGAACGCTTCAAAGTAGAATGCGACAAGCTCGCCATTCCTTACACCGAATGCGCACCAAAGGATGTTAAGAAAGTCGTTCTCGACGTCATCAAAGATTACGGCGGTGGCAAGATCGTCTGCCCAATGGTGCCACAGATGGACGAATTCGGCCTGAACAAAGCCTTCGAAGATGCTGAAGGCAAAGACGGCCTCACCTTCGTAAAGTGGGACGCTTCCAAGGGCCGCGAATACAACATCAACAACGCTCAGGATGCCAACATCGGTATCACCTTCCCACTTATGGGCATCGCTGAAACCGCAACCCTCGTGCAGCCAATGACCTCCGGCTCCGGCCGCAGCGTTGGCCTTCTGCCGATCACCCACGTTGCCATCCTGCGCAAGAGCACCATCAAACGCCGCATGGGCGACACCATGGTTGAACTGCGCAAGATGTATCAGAAGGATCCAGCAGGCTTCCCAAGTGCGATCGTTCACATTTCCGGTCCATCCTCCACCGCCGACATCGAACTCGTGCGCGTGGTTGGGGTGCATGGTCCTGTAAACATCACCTACGTGATCGTGAACGACTAAGCGTCGCAGTGAGGAGTTAGCCGCTTTGCGGCCGATCTCGCTTCGCTTGATCGGAGTGAGGAGTTAGGAGTTTCTCAAAAATTAACCGTCGCTGTTTTCTCATAAACCTTGAGAGAACAGCGACGGTTTTGTTTTTTGTCAAAAAATCGCAGACAAAAAAGGTGACAATCGAAATGAAACATTACGATTGTCACCTTCATTTTCAACTCCTCACTGAATGCGAGCGGAGCGATGCGTTCCCGCGAAGCGGCTCACTCCTCACTCACGAATCAGCGCGTGATCGTGACCACTCTTGTGTTGCCGTCCCAGACAACGCTGGCGCCGAGAGATTCTGCGATAACGCGGGCAGGGACCATGGTGCGTCCGCCGATAGAGGTTGCCGGCACGTCGATCTCCTTGGTGTGGGAGAGCACGAAATTGATGGCAGCCTGCGAGGTTGGATTGGCTTCATACACCTGGAAAAGCGTGTAGTCGGCGCAGAAAAGCGTTTTCTGGTCGATGACAAGGCTCATGATGCGGTTCGTCTGAGGATCATAACCAGAAACTGTGCGGGTGTCCGAGAAATATTCTACCTGAGCGCCAAGCGCTTCAAAGATCGCGCGCAATGGCACCATCGTGCGGCCATCCTGGATCACTGGTGGCTGGTCGGTGCTGAGATATTGGCCGTTGACAAAAACCTGAATATCTGCAGCGGCAGCATCCTCTGGCTGTGCAGCCGGCAGGATCACTGAGAAAGCGAGCACGAAAAGCATCAGCAGGCTCGCCAGAGTTTTCTTATGATTCATCAGGGTCATCTCCTTTTTTATCATTCAATCATCCTACCTATTATACCGTGAAATCCACGCCAAAAAAAGGACAAGGCAGTAACAATTAAGCGACAGTGTAGAAAAAATCCCTGTAAAAAGAAAAGATCTGACGTCGAAATCTGCGTCGTATCTTTTAGTGGTTAAGCGCAAATGGCGTCCTCTGGCAGCGCTTTAAGCGGCAGCGGACTCATGCTGCGCAGGCTCACACCAAGCGTGGAGAGATTGTGCAGGGTGGCAGAAGTGGCTGGCGAGAGGATTCCGGCCACGCCGAGCGCAAGGAGCGCCCCGTTGAACCCGATGACAAAGCGGTAATTCGACTGAATGCGGGCCGTCAATCCCATCGCGATCTGGCGCAGCTTCACAAGCTCCCAGAGGCTGTCGGCAGCGATGGTCACATCGGCGATCTCGCGCGCAATGGCGGCGCCGTCGCTGATGGCGATGCCGCAATCTGCTTCGGAGAGCGCCGGAGAATCGTTGATGCCATCGCCGACCATGATCACCGTGTGACCATTGGCGCGGCTTTCTGCCACAAAGCGCGCTTTGTCAGCCGGCAGCACTTCGGCGCAGAAACTATCCACACCAACCTCTGCTGCAATGGCTTCAGCGGTACGATAGCTGTCGCCGGTGAGCATGACGGTGTTTGTAATGCCCAGATCGCGCAGATAAGCCAGCGCGTCGCGGGCTTCTGCGCGCAGCGGATCGGAAATGCAGATCACAGCCGAAAGCCGCCCGGCGATCGCTAGATAGAGATGGGAATACTGCGCAGGCAGCGCATCAAAGCGCTCCTTTTCGCCCTCTGGGATGACAACGCCCTCATCTTCAAAGATGAAGTGGCGGCTGCCGATGAGGACGCGTTCGTCGCCAACGTGGCTGGCAATGCCGTGCGCCACAAGATATTCCACCTTGGAATGGTATTCGTCATGGCGCAGATCGCGGCGCTTGGCTTCTGCGACAACGGCGTTGGCCATAGAATGTGGGAAATGCTCCTCGAGACAAGCGGCCAGACGCAGCATTTCCGTGGCGTCTTTGCCGTCGAAGGTGACGATGTCTGCCACCTGCGGAGAGGCCAGCGTCAGTGTGCCGGTCTTATCGAAGACGATGGTGTCCGCCTGCGCGATGGCTTCGAGGAATTTTCCGCCCTTGACGGTGATGTGATTTTTCGCAGCCTCGCGAATGGCGCTGAGCACAGCGAGCGGCATGGCAAGCTTGAGCGCACAGCTGAAATCCACCATCAGCACCGAGAGTGCGCGCGCCGGTGTGCGCGTCAGCGCCAGCGCTGCCAGACTGCCGGCAAACGTGTATGGCACGAGTTTGTCAGCCAGGCTCGACGCTTTGGCCTCGCTGCTGCTCTTCAGGCGCTCGCTTTTTTCGATCATGGCGACGATCTGGTCGTAGCGGCTTTGCCCGGAGGCTTCTTTGACGAGAACGAGACATTCGCCCTCTTCGACAACGGTGCCGGCGTAGATAACACTGTCCACATGCTTTGGCACAGGGATCGATTCACCAGTCAGAGAAGCCTGGTTGACGGTGGCTTCTCCTTCGACGACGACGCCATCCAGCGGGATCACACCGCCAGCGCGGATGACGATCCTGTCGCCAGGCTGCACACGACTCACCGGCACCAACATGTCTGTGCCATTTTCGTCACGCAGCCAGACACGATCCACATTCAGCGACATGGAGCGCGCCAGGTCGGCGACGGATTTTTTGCGTGTCCAGTCCTCGAGCAGTTCGCCGATCTCAAGCAGGAAGATGACCGTGCCTGCCGTGCCAAAATCGCCGCGGCCGGCAGAAATGCCAATGGAGATCGCATCCAGCAGCTCGACCTTGAGCTTGCCCTGACGCAGACAGCAGAGACCGCGCCAGAGAAATGGCACCATGTGACGGACAAAACGCACCATGCGCAGTGGTGCCGGCAGAAAAAGGCGGCAGCCGACGCGGGAGAGCACCTTGCCGATGAGCTTTTCCTTGAACGTGCGGTTGATGGCGCGGGTTGACTGCGCCGGCAGGGAAACAGTGTCGCGGGCCTCGTCCCAATTGAAGCGGGCGATTTCATCGAGCACAGTGCGGCGCTCGCCGTTATAGCGGATGATCACACCGCCAGTGCGTTCGAACACCTTGACATCGGTGATCTCAGGATGACCGGCAAGCCACAGCTCGAGACGGTCGGCGTCTGCGACGGAAAGACGGGGAATGTTCAGCCGCAGGCGCATGCGGCCGCGACTTTCATGTACGATGGTTGCTTTCATGTTGATCCTTTCTTTGAAAATAGGAAAATGACAACAGAAAAAGCGCCGGCATGCGGCGCTTTCGTGGGTTTTTATACTTCTTCGCCGTCTGCTTCTTCGCTGGCTTCGGCGTCAGCAATCTCTGCGGCTTCGCGTTCCGCTTCTTCACGGGCAGCGCGCTCCTCGTTGAGATCCTGTGCGGAAGCAAGGATGTCGTTGGCGTTTTCCTGTACGGTGTCAACCGTGGTCATGACGCAATCCTTTGCGCGCAGCCCGGCAGCAGTGACATGGACATAGGCCTTCTTGGCATCCTTGCTGGTCAGCAGCTTGATCCCGGCAGAACCGAAGAGGGTGCCGCCAACAAAGCAGGCAATCTTTGGAATAATACTCATTAAGCATTCGTCCTTTCTATTATTTATGGTTGTAACCTGTGATCAAAAGCATCATCATGCAGAAAAGGGCACTCCACGCCCAGAAACGGTGCTGTTTCAAAGCTCTCCCTCCTTTGTCTCAGGTTTGGTTGTTCCTATTCGATTATTATAGCAATGGGGCGAAGACACGTCGCGCCGGATCAGACAGAAAATATGCCGGATCAGACAGAAGTGCGCCGGTATTGGCCTGGCGTGTGTCCGAAGCGACGCACAAAGGCTGCGCTGAACTGGCTCGTGCTGCTGTAGCCGACCTCCTGCGCCACCTCGAGCACGGTCATCGTGCTCTCGCGCAGAAGCCGTGCCGCTTGCGTCAGGCGCTGCTCCTGCAGCCAGGCGTGCAGCGGCTGACCGTAGAGACGGCGGAATTCCTTTTTGAGTGCTGTTGGCGAGACGCCGAAGCGGGTGCTGAGTCCGTCGATTGTGAGACGTTCATCGAGATGGCAGCGCATATAGCTGGCCACCTCCTGCACGATCTGCGTGAGCGCACTGTTGCTATTGCCTGGCGCCGCTGCCGGCGTCTCGGCGATGAGATCGTGGGCACTCAGGAGATAGAGCAGCTCCAGCGCCTTGAACACGGCATAGCGGCTTTGCTCCGGCGGTGTGAGCAGCGCAAGATTGGCGCAGGTGGTGCTGGCCCAGGGTGACGCTGCGATTACCGCGCAGCCCTCGTGCGCCTGCATGCGCCGGCCCACTGCTGCGGTGTTGAGGGGGCCGACCCCTGTGAGTGCTGACAACGCGGCGAGGCTGGCGCCGGCGCATGCGCCATCGACGGCGACCAACAGACCGCGCAGCCCAGTGGAGGCTTGTACCATTTGCAGTGATCCCACGCTGCTGAGTAGAAGGATGTCCTGCGCCGATACCAGCTCGGTGCGCTGGCGCGTGCGTCTGAGGGTGAGCGTGCCGTCCAGACAGAAGAAAGCTTCATAATGTTGCGGTGCGAGCTGCAGTGGCAGATGGGCGTTGGCCAGAACGCCGTCAAAGCGCCAGACCGTTACGCCGCTCATGGGTGCGCTACAAGCCGACGATGGAAATGTGTGCGTTGCAAATTCTGCCAACATGAAGCCCTCTCCTTTGTCAATGTTTTTGTGTTAGGTTGATCTAACTATAGAATACGCTTTTACTAACTATTTGTCAATTGCTAAATGCTAACCATTTTTTACAATGGTATCTGCCAGAAAAATGAATAACAGATACAGGATGTTCAGTGATAAGATATTCATATACGATCTATCAATCTGGAGGCTGTTTTATGATCACACGATTGTTCACCCGCGACATCAGTTTGGTTTTTGTCGCAAGCTTCTTTTATATGTCTTGCTCCTTCATCGCCACGCCGCTCATCGCCAGCTATTCTGAAAGCCTTGGCGCAGGCGCGGTGTTCATGGGGGTGATCGGTCCAACGTTTAACACCGTGGCGCTTTTGAGCCGACCCTTTGTCGGCAACCTCGCTGACCGGCTCAGTCGGGCGCATCTCTCGACGATCGGTGCAGCGCTGATGCTTGTCGGGAGCGCCGGCTATGTGCTGGCGCCGGCAGCCTGGGTGGTGATGGCAGCGCGCATCGTACATGGGCTTGGCATGTCCTGCTGCTCGATCTGTATGTCCACCTGGATCGCCGGACTTTTGCCAAAGGAAAACACTGGCGCAGGCATGGGGCTCTACGGCGCTACCAATGCGCTCGGCCAGGCAGTGGCGCCGGCGTTGGGCATTGCGCTCTACGGGCACATCGGCTATCGGTTGGTTTTCCTCATCGGCACGGCGCTGGCGCTGGGCGTGCTCATTGTGATCCATTTTGTCGGCGATAAGGGCGCGCCGCATCCGGCTGCTGCGAAAAAACGCCACCGCGGTCTGGTCGCACCGAATGTGGTGCCAGTGGGGCTGATCATCATGCTTTTCGCCATTCCGCACTGTGCGACGCAGACCTACCTCGTGAGCTACATTGCTGCGCGCGGGCTTTCTGTGCACGCTGGTTGGTTCTTCCCGTTCTACGCCATCGTGCTGCTGGTGCTGCGGCTTGCCTTGGCGGATATGTTCGACAAGAAACCGTTTCGGTTTTTCCTTGGCGTCAGCGCCTGCTGCGCCCTGCTGAGCTTTTTCCTGCTGACGACGATGCAGTCGAATCTGGCGCTTTTGGCGGCGGCAGTCTGCATGGCTGGCGGCTACGGCATCATGTGTTCGGGCTGCCAGTCGGCGGCGGTGCTGCTTGTTGACGAAAGCGAGCGTGGGCTCGGCAACAGCACCTACTACATCGGCATCGATCTCGGCATGGCGGTGGGTGCATTCATTGGTGGGCTGTTTTACGGCTATGTACCGCTGGCCTGGTTTTATCCGCTGCTGGCACTTTCCGTGCCGGCGGCGCTTGCAGTCTATCTGGCGAGCCGCAAGCGTTTTCATAAAATCTGATCTCCCTTCGTCCGGTAAAACGCCGGACGATTTTTTTGCGCCGAAACGCCGCAAACGTGCTATCATTATAGATGAACAACATTCAGCCTGGAGGGATTTTCATGCCGCATCGTTTTCCGGTCATCACCATCAGTCGTCTTTTTGGCAGTGGCGGTCACAGCATCGCCTACGCGCTCGCTGAACGCCTCGATCTGCCGTTTTATGATAAAGAGATCGTCCTCGCCGCTGCGGAGCAGAGCGGCTACAGCGAAGAATACGTCGCCAATCAGGGCGAGCACAGGAGCAGCGGCGAGCGTCTGCTGAATCGTTTTCTGCTCGCCAATGCGCCTGGCTACAAAGATCCGCAGGAAACGCTGTTCGCCATCCAGCGGCGCATCATTCTCGATTTTTCCGCGCAGCCCTGCGTGATCGTCGGCCGTGCAGCCGATTATATCCTGCGCGAAGCCAGCGTCCCCGCGCTCAACGTTTTCATCCATGCCGACGACGATTTTCGCGCTCAGCGTGTGCTCAGCCGCTACGGCGAGAGCGATGTCGACATTGCTCAGCGTCTGCGGGAGAAAGACCGCACACGCGCTGATTTTTACGAGCACTTCACCGGTCTGCGCTGGGGCGATGCGCGCAATTTTGACGTCTGCCTCAACAGCGGTGTGCTCGGCGTAGCAACCTGTGTCGATATCCTCGTGGATATTTTGCAGGAGGAGGATCGCCGTGATCACTAAGCTCCTCACCCGCGACATCAGCCTCATCCTCGCAGCCAGCTTTTTCTACATGGCCTGCCCGATGATGGTCACACCGCTGATCGCCGGCTTTTCCGAAAGCCTCGGCGCCAGCGCTGTGCTCATGGGTCTGGTTGGCGGCATGATGAACGTTGTTTCACTCTGCTGCCGACCTTTCGTCGGCAATCTCGCTGACAAGATCAGCAAATATCGCCTTTCGACCATTGGCTCGCTATTGATGATCGTTGCCTGCGTCGGCTACATTTTTGCGCCGACCCCGGCGGTCGTTGTCGGTGCGCGCATCATCAACGGCGTCGGCTTTTCCCTCTGCAGCGTCTGCATGGCGACGTGGATCTCCAGCCTTCTGCCGAAGGAACGCGTCGGCGCCGGTATGGGCCTTTACGGCACCATGAACGCCCTCGCCATGGCCATCGCGCCGGCGCTTGGCATCGCCGTTTATGGCAGCCTCGGTTATCGCGCCGCATTTGTGCTCGCAACAGTGCTCGCCGTCGCCGTCGTCGTGACCGTTCAGCTCGTCCATGACAAGGGCGAGGTTGTGAGAAAATCTGCTCCAGCCAAAGGCCGCGGCAGCTTTGTTGCGCGCGATGTGCTGCCTGTCGCCGCCATCATCATGCTCTTTGCCATTCCCTATTGCGCCACCCAGTCCTTTCTCGTCAGCTACATCGCCGCGCGCGATCTTGCCGTGCACGCCGGCTGGTTCTTCCCGCTTTACGCGATCATTCTGCTCGTGCTGCGACTGTCGCTGGCCGATCTTTTTGATAAAAAACCGTTCGTATTTTTCCTGGCGGGCAGCTCGGTGAGCGCCCTCATCGCCATTTTGCTCCTGGCAGTGATGCAGAATAATCTCGTCCTCTTCGTTGCCGCAGCGTTCATGGCCGGCGGCTACGGGATCATGTGCTCCGTTTGCCAGTCCACCGCCATCCTCCTCGTCGGCGAAGAAAAACGCGGACTCGCCAACAGCACCTACTACATCGGCTTCGACCTCGGCATGGCCCTCGGTCCGATCATCGGCGGCTTTCTCTACGGCCACGTGCCGCTCGCCTATTTCTATCCGATCCTCGCTATCTGCGTTCCTGCCGCTGTTCTCGTTTATGTGCTCAATCGCAGACGTTTTCGCAAGGTGTGAATTTTGCCTGAAAAACAGAACATCCACTGATAAACCGCCACGCAACCCAAAGTTGCGCGATAGCTGGTGGCAGCAACCTGGTTTTTCCGTTAGAATGAGGGCAGAAATTAAGAGAAAGGAAGATTCATATGGCAGTGAATACCATTGGCATCCTGATCGGGATCGTTTGGCTCTTGGTGCAGCTGGCGATCATCGGCGCGATCGTTTATCTCTTCGTCCTCATCGTGAAGGCATTGAAAAAATATATTGGCTCAAAAGAAGTGCGCGAAGAAAAGCGCGAAATGCGCGCCTCTCTCGGCGAGGTGTTGCGCGAAGAACGCACCCGCTGCAAGATGACGCAGGAATTTGTCGCCGAATCTCTAGGCGTGAGTCGCCAGGCTATTTCAAAATGGGAAAATGGAAACGCGGAACCTTCGACATCGAATTTGTTGGCGCTCGCAAAATTGTATGGCGTCGGTGCAGAGGCGCTGCTGGCGCGTGTGGCGAAAGAGGACGACTGATCGTTTTGGCGTTCGGCGATGGCCGGACGCTTTTTTCGTGGTGCGAAATATGGTGCTGACAGTTGGTGACAATTTTCGGAGATTTTACCATTCATGTGTTTCTTATGATAGAATATCCACAAAGACTGATCTGTGGCTTGAAGTCTGGGTCTGAACTTTGGAGGGATATGAAAATGGGAAAAAACATTCTGGAATATAAGGGATACGTGGTGAAGGTGTGCTACGATGCCAAAAGATGTCTGCTTTATGGCAAGGTGGATGGCATTGTGGATGCGGTCAATTTTGAGACGGAGAATCCGCGCGAGGTGGAGCAGGCGTTCCACGATGCGGTAGATCACTACCTTCATTTTTGCGAGAGTGTTGGTCGTCGTCCTGCGAAGGCTTACAAGGGGCAGTTCAATGTGCGCATCGCGCCGGAGCTGCACAAGTCGATCTCGCTCTGGGCGGCTGCGCACGATATGACGATGAATGCTGCTGTCGAACGTGCGATCGAGCGTTTTGTGGAAAACGGCGACGACGAAAATTAAAAAACAGCGTCTGCGCATTTCTGTGACGGGAAATGTGCAGACGCTGTTGTGTTTTAGGAGAGCTGCTTGCGGATGCGGGCTTCTGCTTCGCGAAGGTTGAGGCCGTGGGCATCGGCGATGCGGGCGAGGTCGTCGTGCTCGAATTTTTCGCGGCTGACGCCGTAGCCTGTGGAGCATTTGCGGCGGACGGGACCGTCGGAGGTTTCAATGGTTTCGATGTGGCGGTCGAGGGCGTAGCGTCGGAAACGGTTTTCGCGGATGCCGATGGTGGTGGTGTGTGCAAAGAGGGCGCGCACGAGCGCATCCTTGTCGGCTTCGCGGCAGATCACGTGGAGGAGATGGCCGGGGCGGCTTTTTTTCATGCCGATCGGAATGGTGTAGACGTCGAGGGCGCCGGCGGCGAAAAGTTTATCGAAAGCGTAGCCGATGGCTTCGCCGGTCATGTCGTCGATGTTGCAGCAAAGCTCGATGACGTCGTCACTGGCAGCGCTGCGCTCGCCGAGCAAGGCGCGCACGCAGTTGGCGGCGGGGAAATCTTTTTGGCCCATGCCGTAGCCGATGGCGCTGGTGCGCATGACAGGCATGTCGCCAAAGCTATTGGCGAAATGTTTGAGCAGGGCGGCGCCGGTTGGCGTGCAGAGCTCGCCCTGAATGCTGCCGCCATAGATCGGCACGTCCTGGAGGATGGTGGCGGTGGCTGGCGCCGGAACGGGCAAAATGCCATGGGCGCAGTGTACCTGGCCGCTGCCGACGTGCACTGGCGAGACGATGATCTCGTCAGGCGCGAGACGATGCATGAGCAGACAAACGGCGGTGATGTCTGCGATGGCGTCCATGGTGCCGACTTCGTGGAAGTGGATCTCGCTCACTGGTTTGCCGTGGGCTTTGCTTTCGGCGTCGGCGATGAGGCGGTAAACGGCCATGACGTTGTCAGCGACTGTGGCTGGCAGAGAAAGATGGCCGCGCACGATGTGTTCGATATCGTGGAGGCTGGCGTGGTGGTGATGGCTGTGCGCATGGTCGTGATGATGTGCGGGCGCGTGATCGTGGTGGTGATCGTGTGCGTGATGGTGGTCGTGGGCGCCTTCTTCTTCGCCGTGCACGGTCACTTGCAGATGGGTGCCGGTGATGCCGCATTTCACGGAGGCTTCGCGGGAAAATTTCACGTCGGGAATGGCGAGGGCGTTGAGCTCGGCGACAAATGCGTCCGGATCTGGCAAGAGTTCGAGCAGGGCGGCGGCGAGCATGTCGCCGGCAGCGCCCATGCTGCAGTCGAGGTATAATGTTTTCATCTGAATCTCCTTATAATCCCATGTGATTGATGCTGCTGGCGAGATAACCGGCGCCGAAGCCGTTGTCGATGTTCACAACACTGACGCCGCTGGCGCAGGAATTGAGCATCGAGAGCAGCGCGGACAGGCCACCGAAACTGGCGCCGTAGCCGACGCTCGTCGGCACGGCGATGACGGGGCAGTCGGCGAGACCGCCGAGAACGCTGGCGAGGGCGCCTTCCATGCCGGCAATGGCGATGATGACGCTGGCGCTCATGATCTCGTCAAGATGAGCGAGGGTGCGGTGCAGCCCGGCGACACCGACGTCGTAGAGCCGGATGACGTCGTTGCCGAGCACGGTGGCGGTGATCGCCGCTTCTTCGGCGACGGGAATATCGCTGGTGCCGCCGGTGGCGACGACGATGGTGCCGAGGCCGTTGGCTTCTGGCAGCGGACCGATGACGCCACAGCGCGCGTCGGCGTAGTAGGCCATGGGAAAATGACGGCGTAAGCTGCGCACCGCGTCGGCGGAAAGCCGGGTGATGAGAATGGTTTCTTCGCCGTGGCTGAGCATGGTCTCGGCGATGCCGGCGATCTGCTCTGGCGTTTTGCCGGCGCCGTAGATCACTTCTGCGACACCCTGGCGCAGCTTGCGGTGCATATCCACCTTGGCGTAGCCGATGTCTTCGAAGGGCTTTTCTTTGAGCGTCAGCAGCGCGTCGTCGACGGAAACGCTGCCGCTGGCGACATTTTCCAGCAGCTGTTTGATATCTGTGCTCATGGTCGCACCTCCAGATCGAGGGAAATGGTTTCGTAAAACGGACGCAGCGCCGCGAGGATCTCGTTGCGCTGCTCAAGCACGCGCGCAAGCTGCGCCGCAGGAACCTGGATGCGCGCCTGCCCGCGCGATTGCCGTACGCGAAAATCGCGGAATCCGAGCGCGGCGAGGGCGGCTTCGGCTCGACGGGGAGGTAACGATGAATCTTATTCTAGCATCCGGCAGCCCCCGGCGGCGGGAGCTGCTGAGCTTATACACCTCCGATTTCATGGTCTGCGTCAGCGATTTTGACGAGAGCGCTGTCACGGCCCCCACCCCGGCACGGCTGGTGGAAGAGCTGGCGCGGGGCAAATGTTTGGCCGTTTCGGCCCAGCACCCCGGGGCGGTGGTCATCGGCTGCGACACGGTGGTGGACGTGAACGGCGAGGTCTTCGGCAAGCCCCACAGCCCCGCCGATGCCAAGCGGATGCTCCGGGCCCTGTCCGGCGCGACCCATGAGGTCCACACCGGCGTCTGCATCTCGGACGGGGAGCGGACCGAAAGCTTCGTGGATACCTGCCGCGTGAAATTTTTCTCCATCCCGGAAGCGGAGATCGACCGCTACGCCGCCACCGAGGAGCCTTACGACAAGGCCGGTGCCTACGCCATCCAAGGCCGCGCAGCGCTCTGGCTGGACGCCATCGAGGGCGACTATTACACCATCATGGGGCTGCCCGTCAGCCGCACCATCCGGCTGCTTCAACAATTTTGAGCGGCTTGGCGCGGAGAATTATGAAAAAATCCGGGAAAACTTGTTAAAACGCTTGAGAAAACTTCTGCTTGCGGCTATAATATAGTCGTGTTATTCTGCGATGGGCGGTGAATGAGTTTGCACCGCCATGCGTTTTGGAATAGACCGGAAATACGAAGGAGAGCTTCATTATGAGTTTTTTGT
>OMNT01000369.1_pt1 | contig 49380 bp, 39 predicted proteins | sample 1672551 | NCBI WGS metagenome assembly OMNT01 (sample SAMEA3136698, study PRJEB25190) | human gut metagenome | reverse complement strand
TCCTCATAAATCTGACACAAAATTTAGTTCAACTTATTTTTTAACGCTTACTAAACGCTTACTTATTGTCAAAAATGTTTGTCAATCCACAAGTTTTTCCTAAATTTGCAGTCTGTTTACAAGAACAAACAATTTTTAAAACAATAAAGCAATGAAAAAAGGACTTCATCCCGAAACCTACCGCCTTGTAGCTTTCAAGGATATGTCGAACGACACCGTGTTCATCACCCGTTCATGCGCGGAGACCAAAGAGACTCTCGTAGTTGACGGAGTTGAGTACCCGGTAGTGAAGGTCGAGATCTCGAACACCTCTCACCCATTCTACACCGGTAAAGTCAAGCTCGTTGACACCGCCGGCCGCGTCGACAAATTCTACCAGAGATACAAGAGCCGTCAGAAGTAATTTCTGTCACGGAGAAAACGATAGTGAAAGAGGAATGGCCGAAAAGTCATTCCTCTTTTTTCTGGAATACTTTGGCTCGTCAAGAAAGGCTGACTCCTATACTTTAATGATTCGTGCGCATTTTTCTGCATAAAAAATTTGGAGGTTAAAGATTTTTACCTATCTTTGCAGTCCCAAAACCAAAGAACGCTGGGTTCGTATAACGGTTAGTACTCAAGATTCTCAATCTTGCAATAGGAGTTCGATTCTCCTACCCAGTACAAGGGTGCCGGAAACGGTGCCTAATGAATAAGAGGGAATGGCTTTTAGTCATTCCTTTTTTTCGTGTACCCCGCATCAAGGGCCGCAACAGGAACCCAGCGTGAGCGAATCGTGTCGAGAGACGCTTTCGTGGTCACGTCGGTGACTCTGCGGGCGCGAATCGTGCCAAGAGACGCTTCCGTGGTCACGTCGGTGACCCTGCGGGCGCGAATCGTGTCGAGAGACGCTTCCGTGGTCACGTCGGTGTCTCTGCGGGCGGTCTGTATTTCTGTATTAGGGGGGGAGAAAGCAAAAAAGCCCACATCGCTGCGGACTTTTTTCGGTTAGTTAGTAGTGTATTACCTTATTTTGAAAGAAGGTCTTAGTCGTTAGAGTGTGAAAAACTCTCACATTTTTTCTGATGCAAATGTAGACAAAAAAACGTTTAAAACAAGACTTTTTCGGGAAAAGTTTTAAACGTTTTACGTCGATAACGGTCTTTAGCGCTGATTTTCAGCTTTTTCCAACAGCTCCGGGCGCAGTGCTTTCGTGCGTTGCAGGGCTTGCTCGTCCTGCCATTCCTGGATCAGCTTCGGGTTGCCGCTCAGAAGGACTTCCGGGACTTTCCAGCCTTTGTAGTCGGCGGGGCGGGTGTAGACGGGAGGGGAGAGGAGACCGTCCTGGAAGCTGTCGCTTAGGGCCGAGGTCTCGTCCGTCAGCGCCCCGGGGATCAGCCTGACGATCGAGTCCGCCAGAAGTGCCGCCGGGATCTCGCCGCCGCTGACCACATAGTCCCCGACCGAGATCTCACGGGTGACAAGATGTTCCCGGATCCGGTGGTCTATTCCTTTATAATGACCGCACAGCAGGATGAGGTTCTTTTTCAGGGAGAGCTCGTTGGATATTCCTTGATCCAGACGCTCGCCGTCGGGAGACATGTAGATGACTTCGTCATATTCCCTTTCAGCCTTTAGTTCCTCGATCATTCTCTCCACCGGCTCGATCATCATGACCATGCCGGCATCGCCGCCGTAGCAATAGTCATCCACGGTCGCACGCGGTCCCAGACCGTATTTTCTGATGTTCTGGACGTGTATTTCAACCAGCCCCTTCTTGATGGCCCTTCCCACAATGGAGTGGCTCAAAGGACTCTCCAGCAATTCAGGAACAACTGTAAGAATGTCAATACGCATAGAATATTAGTTTGCTTTTTGCAAAAATAGACTTTTTAATTGTTTTTTTAGGTATCTTTGCGGATAAGTAGAACTCTTAATTAAACTGCTTTATGAGTGAAGGTAATATTCCTGAGGTTAACAAGACCTCAGATGTAGAGGAAGCTCCAAAGGCTCTCAATAAGAATGTGGAAAGTCCTGAAGTGCAGGAAGTGGCGGCGGAAGCCGTTGATGCCGCGGCGGAAAACCCGCAGGCGGAGGTGACGGAGGTTGCCAAAGAGGCTGCGTCGGTCGAGGCTCCTGCCGAGGCCGAGGCTGAATCAGGCGTTGAGGTTCCTGCCGAGGCTCCGACCGGGACAGAGACTGGTTCCGAGGCTCCGACCGAGGCTGAATCCGGTGTCGAGGCTCCTGCGGAGGCAGAGGTTCCGGCTGATCTTGGCAATCTTTCCCTTGCCGAGCTGTCAGACTTGTTCGACAAGCTCTCGCAGGCTGACGACAGGATGAAGAGGTACAAGGAGGCTGAGGCCATCAAGTCCGCATTCTACAAGAGGCTTTCAAAGGAGAAGGCTGAGGCCGGCCTGGGAGCGAAGGTCGATGAGCCGTCCTCACGCGAGGATGTTGTCGAGGAGGTCGCTCCTGTGACCCAGACCTTAGAGGTCAAGGACAACCCGTTCGAGGCTATGGAGACCGCTTTCAAGGGTGTCTATGCCAACTATAAGAAGGAGCGTGCCGAGTACAACCGTCAGCAGGACGCCCAGAGGGAGGATAACTTCGCGAAGAAGCAGGCTGTCATCGAGGATCTGAAGAATCTGGTCGAGAAGCAGGAGGATGTGAATTCCACCTTCCCTGCCTTCCGTGAGCTCCAGAACCGCTGGAGGGAGATCGGACCGGTTCCCGCCACGAAGTTCCGTGATCTGAACGACACCTATCAGTTCTATGTGGAGAAGTTCTACGACATGGTCAAGATCAACAGGGATCTGCGCGATCTTGATTTCAAGAAGAATCTTGAGGCCAAGGAGGCGTTCTGCCAGGCTGCCGAGAAACTCTCGGAGAACGAGAATGTCGTCGAGGCTTTCCGCGAGCTTCAGAAACTGCACGAGCAGTGGAAGGAGTTCGGGCCTGTGGCCAAGGAATTCCGCGATTCCATCTGGGATCGCTTCAAGGCGGCCACGGCTGTCATAAACAAGAAGTATCAGGCTTACTTCGAGGGTCAGAAGGAGAAGCAGCAGGAGAACCTTGCCGAGAAGACCAAACTCTGCGAGCAGGTCGAGGCCATTGCCGGGAAGGAGGTCAAGTCATCTAACGAGTGGAACACGCTTTCTACCGAGATCGAGGAGATCCAGAAGACCTGGAGGACGATCGGTTTCGCCACGAGAAAGGAGAACCAGAAGATCTACGACCGCTTCCGCGCCGCGTGCGACAACTTCTTCACCCGCAAGAGGGAGTACTACTCTCAGTTCAAGGACTCCATGAATGAGAACATGGAGAAGAAACTATCCCTGATCGAGCAGGCCGAGGCGCTTAAGGACAGCAAGGAGTGGAAAAAGACCACCGAGGCTCTGATCGCCCTGCAGAAGCAGTGGAAGGAGATCGGCGCCGTCCCTCGCAAGAAGTCGGAGCAGCTTTGGAAGAGATTCCGCGCCGCGTGCGACGAGTTCTTCAATGAACGCGACAAGAACGCCAAGCCGGAGAACGACTTCTACGGCAACCTCAAGGCCAAGAAGGCCCTTGTCGAGGAGATCAATGAATATGCTCTCTCAGGTGACGCCGCGGCTGACCGTGAGGCTGCCCGCGCCTTTGCCGACAGATGGCAGGGCATAGGTTTCGTGCCGTTCAAGGAGAAGGATGCCATACAGGCTTCCTACACCGAGGCCATGAAGGCTAAGTTCCCGGATTTCTCGCCGAGGGGTCCGCGTCAGGGCGGCGGCAACGCCGGCAGAGGCGGTGGCTCAAGAAAGCCGCTCAGCGAGAAGGATCGTCTTGTGCAGCAGTACAATAAGCTCCAGCAGGACATTGACACCTACGAGAACAACATCGGTTTCTTCTCGACATCGAAGAATTCCGCTCCTCTGATCCAGAAGATGCAGGAGAGGATCGATGCGGCGAAGCAGGAACTGAAGGATCTTGAGGCAAAGATCCGCAAGGCAGAGGAGAGCGAAGAAGAGAAGTAATCAAGAATGGATAAGAACACTATCACTGGTATCGTCCTGATGGGCTTGCTCCTGTTTGGCTTTACCTTCTATCAGAACAAACAGTATCAGAAACAGGCGGCCTATCAGGCGCAGTTGGATTCGATAGCGCTTGTAAAGCAGATCCAGGCAGACTCGATCGCCGCTGTGGAAGCGGCTCGGATGAAGTCAGACACGGCCTCGGTCGCCCAGGTCGCCGCTCCGGTGAGCATCTACAAGGACTCTCTCCTTGAGGTTGCCCATTTGGGTGAGGAGCAGATCGTGACTTTGTCGAACGACAAGTTCGAGGTGGCCTTCACCACGAAGGGTGCGCAGCCATATTCAGCAAGATTGAAGGACTATAGCGCCTACGGCGGGGAGGAACTTTACCTTTTCAAGCCGGGAATGAGCCGCTACGATGTCCAGATCTACGCGGGGGAGAGCATCAGCACGGACGATTTCATCTTCACTGTCGCCGAGAAGACGGACACGTCGCTTTCCATGCGTCTGCCGTTCGCCGGCGGCGGCTACATCGAGCAGAGGTACACGATCGAGGAGGGATCATATTCAGTTAAGAACTATCTCTCGTTTGTCGGTATGGAGAATGTCATTCCCAAGAATGTCTTCTCGTTCGATGTGGACTATTTCGTGACCATGCCGAGGATGGAGAAGGGCTACAAGAATGAGGTCCAGTACTCCAAGCTCGACTACTATTTCAACGGTGAGAAGAAGCCTGAGGCCATCGCCAAGGGTCGCGGCGCGCAGAAACGAGTCGACGCCAAGGTGTCTTGGTTCGCCTTCCAGCAGCAGTTCTTCTCGGCCATCATGAGGGCTCCTCAGGAGTTCGCCTCGGCGGATTTCGCACTCAACTATTTCCCTGAGGATGACGAGAGCCACAACCTGATGACCGGTGAGGCCAGGATGAGGATGGATTTCGAACCTGGCCATAGCGAGACCGTGGTTCCTTTCGAGTTCTATTTCGGCCCGAACCATTTCAAGACCTTGAAGTCCTATGGCCAGAAGTACGAGAAGATCATTCCATTGGGTGGTTGGCTCGTGGGCTGGTTCACCAGATTCGTGATCATCCCGCTGTTCGACTTCCTCCACAGGTTCATCTCCAACTTTGGTATCATCATCCTCTTGATGACCATATTCATCAAGATTGTCGTGCTTCCGTTCGCCTACAAGTCCTACTCGTCCTCGGCCAAGATGCAGGCCATCAAGCCTGAGATCGACAAGCTGAACGAGAAGTACCCTAAGCAGGAGGATGCGCTCAAGAAGCAGCAGGCCCAGATGGATCTCTACAAGAGGGCCGGGATCAGCCCGATGGGCGGATGTCTGCCGATGCTTCTCCAGTTCCCGATCCTGTGGGCTATGTTCCGTTTCTTCCCGGCATCCATCGAGTTGCGCCAGCAGTCCTTCCTTTGGGCCGACGACCTGAGCGCCTACGATTCGATCGTCAGCTTCGGGACGAGGATTCCTCTGATCGGTGACCACCTCTCGTTGTTCGCCTTGCTGATGGCTGTGTCCATGTTCTTCTATTCGAAGATCACGACAGCGTCGCAGCCGGGAGCCAACGATCCTCAGATGGCCTCGATGCGCTTCATGAGCGTGTGGATGATGCCGATCATGATGTTCTTCATCTGTAACAGCCTGTCCTCAGGCTTGAGTTACTACTACCTGCTGTCCAACCTCATCACCATGCTTGAGACCTGGGTGATCAGGAAGTGGTTCGTCAATGCTGATGAGATCCGCGCGAAACTGAAGGCCACCGAGGGCAAGAAGATGCCGAAGAGCAAGTGGCAGCAGCGTCTTGAGGAGGCTCAGAGGATGCAGGCGCAGATGCAGAGGGAGCAGCAGAAGAAGGGTCGCCGCTAGTTTTTTACGAATATGATAGAAGAGAATCTAAGGACTATCCAAAAGGAACTGCCATCAGGAGTCAAGCTGGTGGCAGTTTCCAAATTCCATCCTTTCGAGGACATACTGACAGCCTACCAGGCCGGACAGCGCCGTTTCGGTGAGAACCGTCCGCAGGAGTTCGCCCAGAAGGCTCTCCAGCTGCCGCAGGACATCGAATGGCATTTCATCGGCCATCTCCAGACCAATAAGCTGAAGCTGGTCCTTCCGTACGCCTCGCTGGTGGAGTCCGTGGATTCCCGTCACCTCCTGGATCTGATCGACAACTGGGCTTCGGTCAACTCCCGTGTGGTCAATGTGCTGCTTGAGCTCCATCTGGGTGCCGAACTCACCAAGGGCGGCCTCTCCGAGCAGGAGATAGAGTCCATCCTTGATGAATATGCCGCCGGACGTTCCTACACCCATGTCCGCATACACGGCCTCATGGGCATGGCCACCAACACCGACGACACCACAGTCGTGGAGTCGGATTTCGCCCGCATCCAGTCCTTCAAGCAGCGTTTGGATGCCCGTTATCCTCAACTGACCGACTTCACGGAACTTTCCATCGGCATGTCCCACGACTGGCCCCTGGCCGTCCGTCACGGCGCCACCATAGTCCGCATCGGCACCTCCATCTTCGGCCCGAGACAGTACTGACCCGTCATCCCTGTCACTCTTAACACTTTCCTCCTCGCCTTTTCTCCACACGCCGGTCTCACCTACCGCATGCGGGGTTCGCTCTGGTTTCATCTTGTGTACAAATCCTTCATTCCACACATTTCGTACACCAGAATGCATTGTGGTGTACCAACCGCTTCCTTCACCCCGTTCCGTACCTCGGAAGCCCCTTCTGTGTACCAACTATGCCCCTGATCCCGTTCCGTACCGCAGAAGCCCCTCCCGTGTACCAACCGTGCCCCTCACCCCTTTCCGTACCTCAGAAGCCCCTCCTGTGTACCAACCGTGCCCCTCACCTCGTTTTGTGCCGAGAATCAACCTTATTTGAACCGAACTCTGCTCACAATATTAGGCGAATGGCAGTCATTTGTTTTTGTCTGCGCTTAAGGGAAACAATGAGTCCACTTCGTACTGTGTCAAGCCAAGCGTGCGACGGATCTGCCCGTTGGATGAACGGTAGTCGTAGTGGAGTTTTCGTGCCAGATCCAACTTCTGAGCCTTGCTTAAATCTTTCAAGGCATTTAGCCCGTAGCCGGACTTTACAATCTTGGTTACCTGTGTAAATAGTTCAGTGTCTGTAAGAAACTCTCCATCGTCAATCTCGGCGGCCAATTCGCAGTAGGCCTCTACGTTCTTGCTGACCATAGAAAAATAATGATGCGCATCTCTGAATATCGCCATTCCAAATATGATCGTACAATAGGATTTTGGGGCGATATAGCCATCAATCATTTTCCACTCTCCTGGAAGTTTAGGTGCACGTCCTCTGAACATCTTTCGTCTTGGTCCGGTGTAGAGCTCTGAATATGTTTTTTCCAGTGGAAATTGTGTGAAGTAATAACCTCCTGTTCCCCACGGATAGCTGAACGGAGTGTAATTGGGATCCGCCACGTAGCCGTTTCTGTTTGTGTAGATGATGTTGTTTCTCAGAGATTGAAGATCTTTGATAGGCTTTATCGTCAACTTGGCATACTTGATTCCAGGTACCGATCTGAAAATCCGTTTCCGGATAAACTCAAAGAATGCTTGGATGACTGACTCGCTACCGGAAATCACGAAATGAAAATGATTGTTCATCACTTCAAAGGCGATAATCCTTAATTCCGGGAACTTGTCCGCAGCCTGAGCTATAACGTTCATCGCAAATCTTAAGTCATCAGAGCCTGTAAAGAGAATCGGGGTCTCTTTCCCTGATGTGTAAGCGTGCCAATAAGGCCTGGCACTAAAGAACGTTGCCTCGCAACTTCTTTCCTTTTCATTGTAATTCTTCATAGTTGTCGAATATCTCAGTTAATATTGTAATCGTTAATCTTATAATTACGTCTCCCTTGTACCTGCATTCTCTTTGGATTCGTTCTGTACCCCAGAGGCTCTTCTCCTGTACCGAACACGTTTCGGAGTGCGGTTCGTACCCCAGAGGCCCATCTCCTGTACCGAACACGTTTCGGATTGCGGTTCGTACCCCAGAGGCCCATCTCCTGTACCGAACACGTTTCGGAGTGCGGTTCGTACCCCAGAGACCCTTCTCCTGTACCGAACACGTTTCGGAGTGCGGTTTGTACCCCAGAGATCCTTCTCCTGTACCGAATTGTGCCGGGAGAGTTTTCGTGCCTCAGAAAGCTTGATACTGTGCCGGGTGCATCCCAATAAATGTACTATGTGGTTATTGGCTTACGGTAAAATGGCTCTCTTAATGTCAATACGTGTGGCGGAGAAACAAAAAAGCGAGTCAGGTGCGATATGACCTAACTCGCTTTGCGGATTCTGTGCTCCGCGGCATTCAGTATTGTCTTTATGAATATTCAGTAACGTGTAATGGCTGATTGCCATAGAATACGGTAATACTCAATTGGCATCAGACATCGCGTCTGTTATATTCATAAAGAATATTCATTCCCTACAGTGTGCCGTTCTCGGCCTTCTCGATCATTGTCTTGTTGGCGGTGATGTAGATCTCCACACGGCGGTTCTGGGCGCGGCCCTCCTTGGTGGAGTTGTCGGCTACAGGCATGGAGTAGGACTTGCCCTCGGTCGTCATGCGTGACGAGGCGATGCCGCAGTTCTTCAGATAAGTGGCTACCGACTGAGCCCTTTCGTTGGAGAGGCGCTCGTTGACAGCGTCTGAACCGGTGTTGTCGGTGTGGCCGTAGATGGTGATGTCGGTGTCCTGCATGTCACTCATCTTGGTGGCGAACTGTGAGAGCTCGTTCTTGGAGGTCTGTGACAGGGTCGAGCCGTTTGTCGGGAAGAGAATGCCGCTGTTGAAGGTGACCTTGATGGCCTGGAGTCCGTTCTGATCCTGTACAGTCTCGACCTTGGCGTTCTCAAGTGCCTCAAGCTCAGCTGCCTTCTTGTCCATCTTCTTGCCGATGACAGCGCCTGTGCCCGCGCCTACAGCCGTGCCGATGGCGGCGCCGATGGCGGCACCCTTGCCGTCACCGATGGCGGCGCCGATTCCGGCTCCGATGATGGCTCCTGCTCCGGAGCCGAGGAGCGTCCCCTGTCCTGTCTTTGACATTGTGCCGCATCCGGAGAAGACCATTGCGGCGCACATGAATGATAAAACGACTTTTTTCATGATGTGGTACCTTTTCGCGCGGTCAGGACCAATAAGCCTGAATCAGCGCATTTTGTTTAATAATAATGCTGTTTATCTAGCCCTGGAGGCCACCTTCAAGGGTTGTGATGTTCTTGTAAAATGGCTGATAAAAAAAGCCAGGCCCAAAGGCCCGGCCTTTCTTATCAGCAAATATAAGAATTATTTTGCGATAACACGTGCCATCTCAAGCACCTTGTTGGAGTAGCCCCACTCGTTGTCGTACCAAGCGCAAACCTTCACGAATGTAGGATCGAGCTGGATACCGGCCTTCACGTCGAAGATAGAGGTGCGGGCGTCGTTGCGGAAGTCGGTGGATACAAGAGCCTCGTCGGTGTAGCCGAGAACGCCCTTGAGCTCGCCTTCTGAAGCAGCCTTCATGGCGGCGCAGATCTCATCGTAGGTGGCTGGAGTGTTGAGCTCGCAGGTAAGGTCTACGAAAGAAACGTCTGATGTAGGAACACGGAGAGACATACCGGTAAGTTTGCCGTTGAGTTCAGGAAGAACCTTACCTACAGCCTTGGCTGCACCTGTTGAGGAAGGAATGATGTTCTCGAGGATTCCACGACCACCTCTCCAGTCCTTCTTTGAAGGTCCGTCAACGGTCTTCTGGGTGGCGGTAGCGGCGTGAACGGTTGTCATGAGGCCTCTCTTGACACCGAACTTGTCGTTGAGCACCTTGGTGATAGGGGCAAGGCAGTTGGTGGTGCAGGAAGCGTTGGAGATGATGTCCTGGCCTGCGTAGGTCTTGTGGTTCACACCATAGACGAACATAGGGGTAGCGTCCTTTGAAGGAGCGGACATGATGACTTTCTTAGCGCCGGCCTGGATGTGCTTGCGTGCGGTCTCGTCTGTGAGGAAGAAACCTGTTGACTCGACAACAACGTCAGCCTCAACCTCGTTCCACTTGAGGTTTGCCGGATCCATCTCGGCGGTGACACGGATCTTCTTGCCGTTTACCACGAGGTGTCCGTCCTCAACCTTCACATCGCCTTTGAACGCTCCGTGAACAGAGTCATATTTGAGCATGTAGGCGAGATACTCTGGATCGAGAAGGTCGTTGATTCCTACAACCTCGATGTCGTTTGAGAAGTTCTCAACAGCGGCACGGAATACCATACGGCCAATACGGCCAAATCCGTTAATACCAAGTTTTACCATTTTAAATAGATATTAAATGAGTTGTTAATACAATCTACTACTAAACTAAACCGCAGTCTTCCACTGCAAAAGTGGTGCAAAATTATTAAAAAAATGCGGAATTTAATATATTTGTAGACTAAAATATTAATAGAATGTCTGAAGTACTGAATATACTGCTGACAAATGATGATGGCTATCGTGCTGCGGGCATACATGTTCTGGCAGAGATAATGTGCCAATTTGGCAGTGTGACGGCGGTCGCGCCAAAATTTCACCAGTCGGGGATGTCGATGGCGGTGTCGATGGGCGGCAAGGCAATCGCCTACAAGGAATTACCGTCAGAGGACGGGGCGCGGTGGTCTTACCTTGACGCGACCCCGGCAAGCTGCGTCAAGTACGGACTGGACGAGGTTTTCTGGCCCGGCAAGCCTGACGTGGTGGTCTGCGGGATCAACCACGGCTCGAACGCGGCCACCGCGGCGAACTATTCGGGAACCCTCGGCGCGGCGGAAGAGGCGGCCCTTAACGGAATATTGGGCGTCGGTGTCTCTCTCGACACCATGAGTCCCGACGCGGACTTTTCCGTGGTCAAGGAATTTTTCCCTGAAATATTCAGGACCATCCTTGCGAACCTGCCGTCGCGAGGAGGAATATTCTATAATGTCAATTTCCCGAATATTCCCGCATCGGCGGTCAAGGGCGTACGGGTCGGCCATCAGGGAATGGGTCATTGGGAAAAGGAGTTCAAGCCTTGGAACGCTGATTCCTTTGCCGCGAGAGGCCTCCGCCCGGAGGATCTGGGGCATACTTCGTCTCCGGTTACGGAGAAAGGGGAGAGACTCTACATGATGGTGGGGGACTTCAAGGATGACTCGCCTGCGGACGACAGGCTGGCTGACCACCACATCATTTCGGAGGGCTACATCTCGGTAGTCGCCCATAACATTGACAATACCGACAGGGAGGAGATCGCCCGCCTGGACGGACTTGGGTTCAACAAGGATTTTTAAGGATTGCGTAGGCGCCGGGAGCGTCTTATGAATATGTCTGCGGACGGCACGGTCCGCGTTACGGGATAGATTATGCGTTATTACATCATAGCAGGCGAGGCGTCAGGGGATCTGCACGGATCCAATCTCATGAGGGGGCTCTATGCCGAGGATCCTCAGGCGGACATCCGTTTCTGGGGAGGAGGGCTGATGGACGAGGTGTACCACGGACACCAGGACGGAACGGGTCTTGTCAAGGACTATAAGGACGGAGCCGTCATCGGGTTCACCCAGATACTGATCCATGCGAGGGCCTTTGCTAAAAGGTTCACGGACTGCACGTCCGACATCCTGGCCTGGAAGCCCGACGTGGTGATTCTGATTGACTATCCGGGCTTCAATTTCAGGGTTGCCGAGTTCGCCCACAAGGCCGGGTTCAAGGTCTTCTACTACATCGCCCCGAAGGTCTGGGCCTCCAGGGAGAGCCGTGTCAAGAAACTCAAGGCCTATGTGGACAAGCTCTTCATTGTCTTCCCGTTCGAGATTCCGTACTTCACGAAAAAAGGTGTCGGCTTCGTCTACAAAGGCAATCCGTTGATCGACGCGATTGACAATTCGGCGGTGTTCAGGGAGACGCGGGAGGAGTTCCTTGCCAAGACCGGGCTTCCTGACAGGCCGATGATCGCCCTGCTGGCCGGCTCCAGGAACGGCGAGATCAGCTCGATGATGCCGACCTTCATGGAATTCGCCGACAGGCTTCACGCCATCCCTGAATATTCAGACTACCGCTTTGTGGTCGCCGCCGCGCCGGCACGGTCGGAGACGGACTATGCCAGGTACGTTGGGGACAGGGAATATGTCAGCGTCGTCTTCGGCCAGAGTTACGCCGTGATGCGTCACGCCAAGGCCGCTGTCGTGAATTCCGGCACGGCCTCGCTGGAGTGCGCCCTGATCGGGACCCCGCAGGTCGTGGCCTACAAGGGGGCGGAGATCAACTTCTTGATTGCCAAGTCCATCATCAAGATACGTTACATCAGCCTCGGCAATCTGATCCTTGACAGGATCTGTTTCCGTGAGCTCCTGCAGTACTATTTCACGCCGGAGAACGTGCTGAACGAGGTCCGGAGGATGATCGAGGATGAGGAGTATCGTTCCACGATGCTGTCCGGCTATCAGGAGATCCGTGACGCTCTCGGTGGAGAGGGCGCTTCGGCTGCTGTGGCAAGAGCGATGATTGAAGAATTAAGAAAGTGACCAAAGAACAGGATATTAACACATTGAATATGAAAAGAATAGCATTGATCGCATTGATGATTGTGGCCGGAACCATGGCTGCGTATTCGCAGACAGAGCAACAGCTGCCGACGGAAATTTACGTTGAAGGCGCGAAGAACCATGTCCAGGGAATCGCCTACGACAGCTCCGCCGGCAACATGTACTTCTCTTTCACGACCAGCTTCATCAAGACGGACATGGAAGGAAAGGTTGTGGGTTCAATAGACAGGATCCAGGGACATCTTGGAGCGATGACATTCAATCCTTCGGACAGGAAGGTCTACGCCTCTTTGGAGTGTAAGGATGATGTCATAGGCAAGGGACTCTCGTCGTTCGCCAAGGGACGCTCGATGTTCTACATCGCCATCATCGATGTGGACAAGGTGACGGAGGTCGGCATGGACTCGGAGGACAATGACGCATTCAGGATCGTCTGCGTGAAGGATGCCACAAGGGACTACCACATGACCGGTTTCGCCGACAAGGAATATGAACATTTCTATGGCTGCTCCGGAATCGACGGCGTGACGATCGCCCCGAAACTCGGCAAGAAAGGCGGAAAGAACTATCTCTATGTGGCTTACGGCATCTACGGCGACCTTGGCCGCAACGATAACAACCATCAGGTGCTGCTCCGCTACGACATCAGGAAGCTTAATGAATATGCAGGGAAGGTGAAGTTCGGGGATTTCTATGGGGAAGGTCCGGACAAGCCTTTGGACAAGTATTTCGCCTACACCGGCAACACGAACTGGGGTGTGCAGAACCTGGCTTACGACGCGGAGACGGGGAAGATGTTCATGGCTGTGTACAAGGGGCGCAAGAGCATATTCAAGAATTATGACTTGTTCGTGTTTGACGTGGCTGAAAAGCCTGTCAAGAAGTCGTTGGCCGGTGTCCTCTACGACAGGACGAAGCATAAGGTGATCGGTTCGCGGGAGAATCCTGTTTCCGGCTTTTACTTCAAGTACGGTTCCACCGGTATTTGTCCAGTGGGCGGCGGGCTGTACTATTTCGCGGAACCGGGAAAGAGTTCCGTCACCGGCAACCAGTACTCCAGGACCCGACTTTACCGTTGGACCGGTGATCCGGACACCCCGTTTGAGAGATTGTAGTGCTGCCTAAGCCACAAAACATCTAAGTGCCGATCCGGTAAATTTGTTGGTAAATTTCATCGCAGGGTAGTAAATTTCGTGTGTCTGACGAAATCTACTACCCTGCTTTTATTGTCCATTGGAAGGTGTTGTCTAAATTTACGATTGAATTTTAACACAACACCTTATGACAAGTTTTTTAGAAAGGGTCGGCGTCGGGATTGTTCTGCCCCTGTGTCTTCTGATGTCCTTCGGATGTGCGGACTACTCCCCGGACATCGATGACATCCACAAGAGGCTTGACGCCATGGAGGACAACCAAATCGCCACCATCGAGAGTCAGATCGTCTCGGTCAACTCCTCGATTTCCAATTTTGAGAAGGCCGATGCGGATCTGAAGGAAATGATCGCGAACCTTCAGAAGACAGCGGGGAAGTTTGAGAAAACAATCTCGGAGAACGGGGAAAGCATCTCCGCATTGAAGACCGGCCTTGAGAAAGCGGTCGAGGATCTTAAAAACAGCGACAGGGCGGACAAGGAATATGTCCTTGACTCCCTTGGCAAGGCCAAGGCCGTGCTGCTTGCGTTGCTGGAGTCCGAGAAGACCGAGATGAATGGCAAACTGACTTCAATCAACAACACCATCTCGTATCTTCAGAAAAAGGATGCCGAACTTGAGAAGAAAATTACGGATTTGAGAATCTACATCGACAAGGAACTGAAGGAGACCAAGGACTGGGCTAATGCGACATTTATGACTTTGGACCAGTACAACGCCATTGTGGACCAGCTCGGCGGGATCGAAGGCGAGATAGCTGGCCTCAAAACCTCTATGACTAACCTTGAGACCCGTCTGACGGAGAAATATTCAAAGGATCTGAAGACAGCGTCGGATGAAGTGAAGTCAAGGCTTGGCGAGGAGGTCGATGGTCTGAATGACAGGATCGACAAGGTGGTCTCTGACATCACCAAGGCCTACACCGACGCCATCGTCACTTTCCGTGAGGAAATGGAAAAATGGTGGAACGAAAGCCTGAAGAAAGCCATCGATGACAGCGAGGCCTCTATGAAATCGTGGGTGAACAGCACTTTGGACGGCTACTGGACGATCGCCCGGACCAAGGATTCCCTCAAGGCGCTTAATGATGACATTGAGAATCAGCTTGAGGCGCAGAAAAAACTGTTGAATGATTTGATCAGTGAAAACGCGGGGGATATTACTGCTCTTGAGGACAGGTTGAAGAAAGTCAATGATGACCTTAAGGCGTTGGCGGATCGTTTCCCGGTCTTCACGTCCGACTTGAACAAGGCGAAGGAGGATCTTACCACTGCCTACAAGAAAGCAATCGAGGATGCCATCACTGATTTCAAGGGTGTTTTTGAGGCTACGATCAAAGCTCGTGTTGATGCCGCGTATGACAGTTTCACGAAAGCATTTTCGACAAAAGAGGCTGAAATGAGGAGGGTGATGGCTTCTATCAGTAGCGATCTCGCTTCCCTTGATTTCGCTGGCCTTATTTCCTCCTTTGACTCCGTGATGCAGTCTCTGGCGTTTGTCCCGACGAGCGATGACGGGAGTGTGATTCTCTCCTACAACGTCGAGTCTTTGGAAAAGACCATCGATGTCTCTCTGGAGATCCGCCCTGAGCGGCTGCTGTCCTCAATAGGAGCCGCTGATGTGTCGGCGTATGCGTTGCTCACAAAGACGAGGGCTTCGGTCGGGGATGAGGTCGCTCTGAAAGTTCAGAGAATCACCAAGGCAAAGAACGGAGTCCTGAATGTCAGGATTGAGCCCGGGGTACTGTTGGATGACTTTATTGCAGGACGAGTCTCCGCCGGTTTCAGGGTCGTTGTCCGTGACGTTTCCACACGGTTCACTCCTTTGAAAGTCGCGAAAATAAGACCGCCTTTGATCCAATATACCACAGTGTCCGGAAGAATGGTTGAGATTTCTTCATATTTATCAGCCTTTGACGCGAATAAAAATAAGTTGGGCATAGTGCACACCAAGTATGGAGAAATCGGCTTTCACGGAGAGGTTGACAAAGTGAACCTTTTTTGGAGTTATAGTGATAAGGAATCTGCTGACTTGAAGACAATCAAGCTCCTCAAGAAAGTAAAGCCTGATTACTATATATATTTTAGAGGCTGTAATCTTCTTGAAGAGGCGGATCTTGAGTTATTGGACGTGTCGGCGGTCACTAATTTTCAACAGTCCTTTTATAATTGTAGGAAGCTGACTACAAAATCGTTGAAGATCTCATCCTGGAAGCCTCAGAACCTTGAATTTACCAACTATACATTCTATGGATGCTCAGGGTTGACTTCCTTGGATTTGTCCAAATGGAAAATGGATAAGGTGACTAGCGTGCCTGGAATGTTCAATGGATGTTCATCTCTTGAAACTTTGGATTTGTCCGGTTGGAATTTGGAGAAAGCGAACTGGCACAATGTGACTGATTATGGAAAAGAAGAACGCTGTATGTTCTATGGTTGTAAGAAATTGAAGACCATCAGAATGGTAGGCTGCAGCAAAGCCACTAAGGATCTGGTCAAGCGTGATCTTAAGGTGGCCGGCATAAACCCTACGATCGTGACAAATTAACCCTAAAATGGAAGAATCAATGAGTTTAAGAAGAATATTACCGGCTCTTCTGAGCGTGATCCTGCTGGTGTCCTCCGGATGCGCTGACTACGATGCTGAGTTCAAGCGTGTGGATGACCGCATCGATGAAATCGAGAACAACCGCATCCCGTCCATCGACAAGCAGCTCGAAAAGATAAACGCTTCACTTCTGGAGTTGGAGCGGACAGATTTGGAAATCAAGAAGATGATCGAGTCCTTGGACAAGACCGCCGATGATCTTCGCAAAGACATCGGTGAGAACGAGAACCGCGTATCCGAAGTTCGCTCTGAACTCGAAAAGGCTGTGAAGGAACTCCAGGACAGTGACAAGACCAACAAGGAGGAACTGATCACTGCCATCAATGAATCCAAGGCTACCGTCTTGGCCAACCTTGAGGCGATGAGGACGGAAATGCAGGGCAAACTGTCCGACATAGATGAGATGACCTCTGATCTGAAAGATAAGGATCAAGAATTGGAGAAACAGATTTCTGTTCTCAAGACCTATGTTGATGATGAATTGAAAGGCATCAGGGACTGGGCCACAGCCACATTCGCGACGTTGGAGCAGTATAATGGTATTGTGGAACGGATTGGAGGGATCAACACGGAGATGTCTGAACTGAAGAAGTCTTTGTCTGACCTTGAGACCCGCCTGACAAACAAGTTCGACGAGGATTTGAAAAAGGCGGTCAGTGACCTTGAGTCAAAAATCGGAGAGGAAGTCTCCGGTCTTAATGACAGGATAGACAAAGAGGTATCAAATCTTACACAGGCTTACACATCGGCTATAGCCAAGACTCGCGCAGAGATTGAAAGCGCATGGACGGAAAAGGTTAAGACCTCTCTTGAGGAATTGGAAAAGTCCCTTAAACTCTGGGTGAACGAGAAACTTACGGCCTATTGGACGATTGAGGAGACAAAAGCGGCTCTTGAGGCTCAGAAAAAGGATCTTGAAAACCAGTTGAAGGCTCAGGAAGCCTATCTGAAAGAATTGATTGACGCTAATGCGGGAGAGATCAAGGACCTGAAAGAGGCTCTGACAGAGACCGAGAACGCTCTTGCGGACAACGCCAAGAGCCTGGAGGACTTGTTCTCGGAGCTTGAGCAGGCAAAAAAGGACATCAAGGCTGCTTATGAGGCCGTGATAAAGGATGCCATCACATCGTTGGAGGGCATTCTTGACGATGAGCTTGATGACGAGATAGAAAGCCTCAACAACAGCATTGACGAGAGAGTCGAGGCATTGGAGTCAAGGATTGAGAAATGCAAGGATGACTTGGCTTCGATAATAAAGGATGTTGAGGACGCGCGGACTAAGATAAGAAACGTGATATCATCGTTTGTATATTTCCCGACATATTCAGATGGATCGGTTGAGGTCTTCTGTGAAGGTGTCAAGAAGTCTCTGACATTGAAATTCGAGGTCCGTCCGTTCTCTGCCGCCGAGGCTCTGAATGTAGGCAATGTGTCGATCCTCACTCAAAGCGTGGAGCCAAAAGATGTTATTCCTCTTAAGTTGAACGGAATCACAAGCACCGGGAACGGCATCGTTCTGATGGACATAGATGCTTCCGACCTTCCTCTCGTCTTTACAAATGGTTCTAGAAAGTTCAACGTTCTGGTGTCAATAAAGGATGCTTCCAAAGGTTGGGATATGATTTCCGGTTTTATTCCTATTGTCCCTGTTGTGGTGACAAACCCTTAAGAAAAAGACTGGTATGACTGTTAACATTAGAGAAAAATGAAAGAATATATTGGAAAAATAAGACTGGTCTTGATGAGTGTGGGTCTTGCCGCAGCTTTCGGCTGCGCGAACTATGCTCCGGACCTTGATGAGATTCATGAGGATCTGAACGGAAAGGATGCGTGGGTCACATCCATAAACCAGCAGATTGAGAAGATCAACGCTTCCATTCCGAAGTTGGAGCAGACCGACAAGGACATGAAGGACATGATCGGTTCCCTGGAGGAGACCGCCGGCGATCTCAGGAAAGCTATCACGGAGAATGGGAAACGGATTTCTGCAGTGAAGTCCGACCTTGAGAAAGCGGTGGAAGAATTGAGGAAAAGCGACAATGCCAACAAGGAAGAACTTATCAGGGCAATAGAACAAGCCGAAAAAGAGGTTCTTGTGACTCTTGAGACAATGAAGTCTGAGATGAACGTGAAATTGTCAGACATAGGCGGCGCGATCTCCGACCTGAAAAAGAAAGATGCGGATTTGGAAGGCAAGATCTCGGATTTGAAATCGTATGCCGGAAAAGAATTGAAAGGCACTGAAGATTGGGTCAAGGCCACTTTCGCGACTTTGGAACAGTACAATGACATCGTGGAGCAAATCGCTGGCATTGATATCGAAATCGCAGGATTGAAGACCTCAATGACTGATCTTGAGGAGCGTCTGACAAAGAACTTCACAGAGTCGTTGAACAAGACTGTCAGCGATCTGGAATCAGCTGTCGCTGACGAGGTCGCCGGGTTGAATGACAGAATCTCAAAAGAGGTTGCTGATCTGACAAACGCTTTCACCGAAGCCCTCTTAAAAGCCCGGAACGAGACTGAGGCAGCCTGGGAAAAGAACCTTAAGGATTCGGTGAATGATTTGAAGTCATCCCTTGAGTCTTGGGTGAATGATAAAATTAAGGCTTACTGGACGATTGAGGAAACGAAGGCGGCCCTTGAGACTCAGAAAAAGGCTCTTGAAGGTCAATTTCTTGTGCAGAAAACCGCTTTGGAGGAAATGATCAAGGCAAATTCGAAAGACATCGAGGATCTGAAGGCGGCCTTGGCCGTGACCAATAAGGCGATTGAGGACAACGCGAAGGAGGTCGAAGGCTTGAAGTCGGATTTGGATGAGGTCAAGGCAGAGGTCAAAGAGGCGTATGAGAGAGCCATCAGAGATGCGATAGCCTCCCTGCGAAATGAGTTGTCTGCGGACATCACGGCCGCGATCAATGATGCGGACAGTAAGGTTCAGGGCGAGATTGATCGAATGAGTTCGGAAATCCGGAAGATGGAGAATAAGATAACACAGGCTCAGAATGCTGTCAACAAGGTGCTGTACAGAATACAGTCTTTGGTTTATGTCCCTTATACCGAGGATGGAGTAGCTGTAGTGACAAGATATGGCTCGGGTTCCATTGTGAAATTCGTGACGTTGGAATTCGAGGTACGGCCTTCCTCCGCGCTGTACTATCTGAAAAAGGATAACATTAAGATAACGGCGCATTATCCGAATAATGAACAGAAGGATCTTTACATAAATAATGACAATGACTTTAAGGTGTATGGCGGTTATATTGTCATCAAGGTGAACGCCACCTACATCTCTGATTCGTTTGTGCGGGGCGAGATGGCAGCCTTCGCCAGAGTCCACATCGAGAACGAGACGATGGGCTGGAATCTGTCGTCTGAATATATTCCTTTGAGGATGGCTGAATGAGCGGTTGAGAGCAACACTTTGATGAATAAACAACTTCGACATCATTCCTCTTAAAACCGTGGATGGCGCTTTGGAGCCGGACAAGATCAACGGTCATGTGTATGTCGAGATGGGCGACGGCCTGAAATGGGCCACCTGTAACGTGGGTGCGGACAAGCCTGAGGAAGTCGGGACGCTTTTCGCCTGGGGCAAGACGACACCGAAGGCCACGTATTCCCTGGACAACTACAAATGGTACAAGGATGGGAACTACACCAAGTACAATTCCACAGACAGCAAGCAGATTCTGAGCAAAGAGGATGATGCCGCCACTGCGGTCAACCTCGAGCCGTCGGCGACAAGGCCTGTCGGAGTGATGGGGATCAGCGTTTCATGACGCTTAGATCCACAGGCCCCGGAACGCCTTTCACGACGGCCTTGTCGGTGAACTGCCAGAAGGTCCAGCCGTCGAAGTCCGGCCTGTCCTTCTCGTAGTGGGCTATCCAAACAGGATAGTTGTCCGTGATCCTCTTGCTGAGCCAGTCACGGGCAAAGGAAGACCCCGTGTAGACAATAGGCTTTTTACCGTAGTGACCCTCAATGGTTTCCAACCATTTGAGAGCCTCTTCGTTCAGTTTCTTCATCGACCCTCCCCGGTGGATGGTCTCGATGTCCAGAACAGGAGGCAGATCCTTGAACCTCAGGTCGCCGACAGTCTTGATGAACAGTTCGGCCTGGATCTTCCCGTCCTTTGAGCTCCGGAAAAAATGATAGGCTCCGCGCCTTAGTCCGGACTTCCCGGCGTTCCTCCAATTCTTCCTGAAGTCCCTGTCCACCATCGAGGCTCCTTCCGTAGCCTTGACGAACACGAAGCTGACAGGCCGGATGTTCTTGGCAAGATGATGGTCCCGGATCGTTCTCCCGCGCCGGTCGGTCATCACGAACAGCGAGTCCCAGACGATCTCTCCGCCGTTGTGATGGGAGATGTCGATCCCGAAGCGCCAGTCTCCCGGAGGAACCTTTGTCCCGGTCTCGTAGTTCGCGGCGCTGTTGTTTTTTATGAATATGAACGTGAGCGCCAGGACTAACGCAAGGGAGATCCCGACGGCGGTCCAGACCCCGAGAGTCACCTTGCGGGGTTTCCTTTTCTTCCTTACGGTACGTCTCACGGCGCTTTTCCCTGTCTTGCCGGCGGCACTCTTCCGAGGCCGGCTTCCGCCTTGGGCTTTTCCGGATTGTCCGTTTATGTTGTGGCCACTCTTCGCCTGGGGCATATTCATGGGCATTAGAATCACGGTGACAGCCACCGCTACGCAAAATTAATGAATATTTCTCACTATCTTTGCAGTTTGATATTGGAAAGATATGAACTGGTTCATCGATATATTCACTGAACAGACTTATATTCAGGCAATTCTGGTGCTGTCGTTGATTTGTGTGGCAGGACTTCTGTGCAACAAGATAAAATTCAAGGGGGTCAGTCTCGGGGTGACGTTTGTCTTTTTCGCGGGGATCGTCGCCGGGCATTTCGGACTGAGCGTTGATCCGAGGATGCTCGCGCTGGCGCAGAATTTCGGCCTCGTCCTGTTTGTCTTCACCCTTGGCCTTCAGGTGGGCCCGAGCTTCTTTCCTTCGCTGAAGAAAGGTGGTATCAAACTGAACATCCTTGCCTTCGCCGTGCTGATGGCAGGCACCCTGATGGCGTTGGGCATCAGTAAGTTGGCAGGTATTTCCCTTCCTGTGGCCACCGGACTTCTGACAGGGGCCGCGACCAACACGCCGATGCTTGGAGCCGCCCAGCAGACCTTGCTCCAGATGGATCCTTCGGCTACCGACTTGTCCAATCAGATGGCCACCGCCTGCGCCGTGGGCTATCCTTTTGGCGTCATCGGCGTGATACTCAGCATCGTCATCCTTTCCCTCCTGTTCCGTAAGAGCAGAACCCGCAAGGCTCCGCATGACAACCAGACTTTCATCACCGAGTTCCGTGTGAGCAATCCTGCCGTGTTCGGGAAGAACATCCGTGACATCATGAGGGACGCACACATAAAGCTTGTTGTCTCAAGGGTTTGGAAATATGCCGGCGACAACGGTCAAGGGCAGGTCTTGATCCCTGACGGCGACACTGTTCTGGAGGAGGGCGAGCATGTGCTTGTGCTGACCCGTGAGATGGATGCCGGAGCGGCGGAACAGTTGTTCGGCGAGAAGGTCGTGAAGGACTGGAACAAGAAGGACATTGACTGGAACCATCTGGACGGCTCGCTTGTGTCACGCCACATATTCGTAACCAAATCAAGTCTCAATGGCGCCAAACTCGGCGACCTGCATCTTCGCAACGCCTTCCGGATCAACATCACGAGGGTGAACAGGGCTGGTATCGACCTGCTTCCGTCGCGCGACCTCAGGCTTCAGATCGGTGACAAACTGACGATAGTGGGGGAGCAGAAGGCAATTGACAGGGTGGCGGAGGTTCTTGGCAATCAGGAGAAAGAGCTTCGTAACCCGAATCTTCTCTTCATATTCATCGGCTTGATGCTCGGCTTGATCCTTGGAAGCCTTCCTATCGCCATCCCAGGGATGAGCGTTCCGGTCAGGCTTGGGATCGCTGGCGGCCCGATACTCATTGGCATCCTTATGGGAGCCTTCGGGCCGAGGGTCCATCTGACCACCTACACGACACACAGCGCTAATCTGATGCTCAGGCAGTTCGGTCTGACGATCTACCTGGCCGGCCTTGGACTCGGCGCGGGTCCTGACTTTTTCGCAACGGTCTTTAGGCCGGAAGGCTTGATGTGGATCGGTGTCAGCGTCCTGCTGGCGGTCGTGCCGGTGCTTCTGGTCGGCGTGGTCGCCTCGAAATTCTGCAAGACGAGCTATTCGGAGAATGTCGGAATGCTCTGCGCCTCAATGGCCAATCCCATCGCCTTGAACTATGCGCTGACCACCGTAGACGACGATGAGCCATCCGTCGCCTACGCCACCGTCTATCCTATGGAGATGTTCCTCCGGGTGATCTCCGGCCAGGTGATGATGCTTCTCTGATCAATTCCGGAAACAGTCGCCCCAGCCAAGTCTGATGGTGACCCCGGCGGTGTCGGGGTAGATAGATCCTTTGTCGGCGTACAGGCCAAGGCTGACGAGAGTGGTGTTGCCGGCGATGCGTTTAGGAAGAGTCAATTCGAATGCTCCCGAGACTTGCCTCGGGACGGAATCGTAGAAACTGTCCGTCTGACGGTACTTGCCGAAATTCTTGCTGTAGGTGATCTTGACAGTGTACGGGATTTTTCTGAACATCTTTCCGGCCATGCCGGCGTTCCATGCGACGATCCTGTTGTTGACGACTCCACGGGTGATGCCGTCGGTGTCCTTCGCCGCCGGGACGAACAACGGCAGACCTATCGTGCGGCCATTGTAGGTCCAGCCGGATTTATATTCACCATTGTTGAAATAGTTGTCGCATCCGCCGACGATGTAGATCTCCTTGTCAGGATTCTTTTTGAGTTCCTCCTCCGTCGCGGGTCTGTCGTGGCGCGTTCCTGACTGCCATTTCGTGTAGATGAATTCCAGGAGCAAGTCGCTGACCCACCGGTCTTTGTCCTTGAATGAGAAATGCAGGGTGTTGACCCCGTCGGGAAAATTCTGGAAGCCCACGCCGGATCCGTCCTCGAACGGTATATCGTGCTGGAATGTAAGCCTCCATCTGTCCTGCTCCCAGTCCAGTCTCAGCAGTTCCCTTCCGAGATGGTTCCCGAGGGCGTTGATCTGATCGCTTTTGGTGGCTCCTTCACCTCCGCTGCCGGCGACCATGACCCTTAGGTAGTCCACAAAACTCTGTGGCTGCCTGCCGTAGACCGGGGAAGTTCCTCCCCACTGTGACCAGAGTTCCAGTCCGCCGGTGAAGACCAGCCCCCGGGTGATGTTCACTTTGAAGTACAGAGCCTGGTTGTGGAGCAGGGTGTGCTTGACATACCTGTTGTCCCAAAGCCCGTAGTCTCCGAAACCGAATCTGAAAGACAGGATGTCACGGGCGAAGGGAGCCTCGATCCAGTCCGAGTGGAGGCGGTAGCCGGGAAAACTCATCGAATTGCCTGTGAGCGTCATGTTGCCTCCCGTGACGGAGAGGCCTTGGAAATCCTGCTCTCTCTCCTTGATCCCGACTTCCAGGGCAAGTTTCTTCCAGCCCGCACCGAAGTAAAGGTTCTGCACCATGCCTCTGACGCTTTTCCCGTCGCTGTTGTGAACTTGGGCGCTCCCCCTTGCCGCCGCATAGCCGGCAAGACCGACACCCCAGCTGAACCGTATCCCGTTCGAAAAGGTGCCGGAACCGTCCGCGCCTCCTCGTACAAGGCCGCCCACCGTCTCCGGATATATCCCTCCCTTGTTCGTGTGGCTCCAGAATGGAAGTCCTCTGCCAGTGGAGCCTAAGCCGGTCATCTCGGCATACCAGCCGCCTTCGCGGTCTTTCGCCTGGCAGACGGACAGGCCTGTGACGAAGACGGCGACGGTCGTGACCGCCGCCCGCAGGAGAAAATTCATTCCCGGCTTCATTTGAAACGAATCTATGGCTGCTTCCTGGCTTTAAGGGACGGCCGCGCGAGTATCTGTACGTCAATGCCGCTGATCTTGTACCCCTTGAAGCGCCGTGACAGCAGTTTTTCCTCTATCAGGGTGTAGAGCTCGTCGTCTATCACATCCTGAAACTTGTGATTGACGGCGTCGTACAGATGGAAGTGCTTGAATGTGTTGACGTCGAAGTACATCTTGTTGTTGTTGCTCATCCTGTGATGGTAGATTCCCAGAAGGGAAAGCTGGGTGAGGATGTTGTAGACGGATGCGACGGTGACCTTTGCCTGCCCGGACGCCAGAATCTCCGCTGTGACCATGTCCGTGCAGGCATGGCCCAGTCTAAGCATGGCCTCATGAACGGCCAGGCGTTGCGGGGTGACTTTCAGTCCGTTGCCTTTCAGCAGAGATTTGAATTCCTCTATCGAGGGAGCTTTGTTGATTTTGTCCATTTGTCAGTTTTCAAGTAAGCGTCTTGCCTTTTCTCAAGGCGCAAGTTTCCATTTAAATTACAAATTTATAAAAATTCCAATAAAGTAATCCTTGTAAAAATAACTTTTAACGCTTACTAAAGAACATCGGCGGAGGACAAAAACAAGGAATATTCCAAATCTAATGGAGAAAAGTGCCTAATAGTCACGAAATTTGATTAAATTTGTAAGTTTTAGTAAATGCAAGAATATGGAAAAGATAAGATGCTTGATCATAGGAGGCGGCCCTGCCGGCTACACCGCGGCCATCTATGCTTCCAGAGCGGCTCTGAATCCTGTCCTCTATGAGGGAATGGAGCCGGGGGGACAGTTGACCACCACCACCGTTGTCGAGAATTTCCCTGGTTTTCCGGAGGGGGTTGACGCCAATCAGCTGATGGACGGGATGCGTGCCCAGGCACAGCGTCTTGGAGCGGACATCAGAAGAGGCGTTGTGACCGACGCCGATCTCTCGTCGCGTCCGTTCCGTGTCACTATCGACGGCGAGACCGTACTGGAGGCCGACACCCTTATCATCGCGACAGGAGCCACGGCCAGGTACCTCGGCCTGCCGTCGGAACAGAAGTTCAGAGGCATGGGTGTGAGTGCCTGCGCCACATGTGACGGATTCTTCTACAGGAAGAAGGATGTCGCCGTGGTCGGAGGAGGGGACACCGCCTGTGAGGAGGCCACCTATCTCGCGAATCTCTGCAGGAAGGTTTACATGGTTGTCCGCAGGGATGTGCTGAGGGCCTCCGTAGCCATGCAGGAAAGGGTGAGAAACACCCCTAACATCGAGATCCTCTGGAACTGCAACACACAGGAAGTGCTTGGAGATGAGTCCGGTGTGAACGGAGTTCGCCTCAAGGACAAGGATGGTAAGGTTTTTGATGTCAAGGTCGACGGATTTTTTCTGGCCATCGGGCACCATCCGAACTCGGACATATTCAAGAAATATGTCGAGACCGACGAGGACGGGTACATCATCACCGGAGGCAAGACTTCGGAGACGAATGTCGAGGGAGTGTTCGCGGCGGGTGATGTTCAGGATCCAAGGTTCAGGCAGGCGATTACCGCCGCCGCGTCCGGATGCCGCGCCGCGCTTGAGGTTGAGAAATTCCTTTTGACGCATTGATGATTTATCTACAGAATGAACATGTTTAAGACTACTTTGAGATTCCTTTCCGTCGCCATTGCGGTGGCCATGTCCCTCCAGTCGTGCAAGTCTGAGTATGAGGCGCTTCTGAACGGTAACGATGTCGATGCCAAGTACGCGGCCGCGTTTGACTATTTCAACAACGGTAAGTACACAAAGGCTTCGCAGCTTTTCGAGTCGTTGTCTGTCCTGACCAGCGGTACGGACAGGGACGACACCGTGCAGTACTACTGGGGACTCAGCAACTATCGCTATAAGGATTACTACACGGCGGAGACGAATTTCACGAAGTTCATCAATAATTTCCCGTCAAGCCCGTTCACGGAAGAGGCCTCTTTCCTGAGGATCGACTGCCTTTACCGTTCGACTCTCCGCTATGAGCTGGATCAGGTTCCGACGTACAACGCCATCAACGCGATCAGCCAGTACCTGGTCGAGAATCCGGGCAACACCCACAGCGCGATCTGCCACCGGATGCTGAAGGAGTTGAACGACAGACTGGACCGCAAGGCCTATGAGAACGCCAAACTCTACTACAGGATGGAGGACTACAAGGCGTCAAGGGTGGCGTTCAAGAACATCCTTAAGGATGACGCGGAGAACATCTACCGCGAGGAGATCCTCTTCTACATCGCCAAGTCCTCCTACAAGTATGCCTTCATGAGTGTGGAGGGCAAGCAGAAGGAGCGTTACCTGACGTTCGTGGATGACTACTATAACTTCATCGGCGAGTTGCCGGACTCTCCTTACAGGAAGGAGCTGGACGTGCTTTACCGTAGGGCGCAGAAGGTTCTGGGCCGCTACACGGGTTCGGATGAGGATCTTGACGCTAAGGAAAAGGACTTCGAGCGTGACAGAAAGAAATTATTGAAACAATCCGATCGATAGGCCACGTACAATATTTAGAATAGATTTTTTTAAGAATATGGACATTAAAAAGAAGGTCCCTTCAAACACCATTACAAGGGACATCAAGAATCTTGCGGAGCCGACAGGCAACATCTACGAATCAGTTGTGCTTCTCTACAAGAGAGCCAATCAGATAGCCCTCGCCGAGAAGAAGGAGCTTGCCAAGAAGCTGGAGGATTTCCGCACCGACCGCGACACCATGGACGAGGTGTTCGAGAACAGGGAGCAGATTGAGATCTCCAAGTACTATGAGAAGCTTCCGAAGCCGGATCTGATCGCCATTTCCGAGTTTGAGGATGGTGAGCTTTACTACAGAATGGCCGGCACCTCCGGCGAGGACGGATTCTCCGTGGAACCAGCCAGGAAGGATTATTCTGACGCTGACGCTGAGTAATCTCCGGGGCTATGCTCAAGTCCCTTCAAATAAAGAATTATGTTTTGATAGACTCTCTGGATGTTGACTTTCCAGAGGGTTTGATCATTATATCCGGCCAGACCGGAGCAGGAAAGTCGATCCTTTTGGGCGCCCTGTCTCTGGTTCTGGGATCCAAGGCGGACTCCTCAGTGATAGGGAACGATGCTGACAGTTGTGTCGTCGAGGCCGTTTTCGGTGTTCCGAAGTCGGATTCGCTTTTGAGGGACATCCTGCGGGAGAATGATGTGGAGGCTGATGAGGACGAACTGATCATCCGCCGGGTGGTCAACCGTTCAGGTCGCTCCCGTTCTTTCATCAATGACGCTCCGGTGAGCGTCCAGGTACTTCAGGGAATATCCGCCCGTCTGGTGGACATTCACTCCCAGCATCAGACGCTTCTGTTGTCGGACAAGGTCTTTCAGCTGTCGATGCTTGACCACTATGCCGGCAATGAGGAACTTTTGGAGGAGTGTTCCGATGCCTTCAAGTCTTTCAAGTCATTGGAGAAGGAACTGGCGTCTGTCACGGAAAGGCTTACCGGGCTGAGCGAGGAGCAGGACTACATCCGGTCTCGTTATCAGCGGCTTGAGGACGCGCGTCTGCAGGAAGGTGAGATCGAGTCTCTGGAGGCGGAGCAGAAGCGGCTCGCCAACGCCGAGGAGATCAAGGAATGTCTTTCCGGCGTGGAGGAACTCTTCAACCCTTCCGATCCCAACTCCGACGCCATGTCCATGTCCTCCGCGCTAAAGGAGGCGAAAAGGATGCTGGAGAGGGTCGGCGGATTCGTTCCGCAGGCATATTCATTGGCCGAGCGCATCGAATCCGCCCGCGCCGAGCTGGATGACATTCTGGACGAGGTATCGTCGGTCAATTCGCGCACGGAGCTTTCTCAGGAGCGCCTGAGTGCCGTGGATGAGCGGCTTTCCCTTCTGTACGACCTTTTGAAGAGCTACTCCGCGTCCTCGGTCTCCGAGCTGATCTCCAAGCGGGACGCATTGTCCGGATCCCTTTCCGACTCTTCCGCCTTGCAGGAGCGCAAGTCCGAACTCGAATCAATGATTGAGGAGCGGAGGCGGTCGCTTGAAGGAATATGCAAGCGTCTCCACGAGTCCAGAAAAAAGGCGCTGGCACCGTTCTCCAAGGCCATCACGGATGCTGTCCGTTCCCTGGAGATGGAACACGCAGGATTCCAGGTGGAACTCAAGGACACCCCGCTGTCCGCCTCCGGCTCAGACTCGGTACTGTTCCTGTTCTCCTCGTCGGGAGCCAAACTTGTGGAGGTGTCCAGATGCGCCTCAGGTGGTGAGATGTCCAGGCTTATGCTCTGCCTTAAGGCAATGATGGCCAAGTTTGTGAACATGCCGACGCTAATCTTCGACGAGATCGACACTGGTGTCTCCGGCAGCGCCGCCGACAAGATGGGACGCATGATCTGCGACATGGGGAAAGACATGCAGGTCTTCGCCATAACCCATCTCCCTCAGGTGGCCGCTAAAGGCAGCGCCCACTATGTTGTTGAAAAGGAATATGATGTCCTGGGGAAGGCCACGACATCTGTCCGTCCTCTGTCCGGCCAGGACAGGGTGATGGAGATCGCGAGAATGCTTAGCGGCAGCAGTATCACCGCCGCCGCCATCGAAAACGCCAAGTCATTGCTTTCTATCTGACAAGGCTGACTGTGTAGTCTGATTTATAGACTATTCTGCGGACAGCCTCGTTCACGAAGCCGCCCCGGGCAGTCCGGATGAGGTGGAAGTCGGACTGAAGGCCTTTCCCTTTCAGGTTATTCTCCCCATCCCATCTTCCGCCATATTCAGAATTCAGGTTCGTGAAGAATGTCATCAGGTCGTAGCCTTGGAACGCCGATCTGCTTGGCTCGGTGTTGAACAGGGCCCTGTATTCCATCAGGAAGTTCTGGACACTCTTCGAGTCGTAGTCCACATAGTAGGACACGCTGCAGTGAAGGTTCAGGCTGTGAAGCTGATCCACATCGATCTCGTCGAATGTCCTGATCTTGGATGTTCCGTAGAGTACGATGTTCTTTTTCTGGCTAGCGATCAGGTACAGCAGCCTTGTCACCTCGATGACGAACGCCTTGCTGTCGGACGCGATGACAACCCTGTTGGTGCCGTTGCCGGTCATCGCGCCGTCGATCCTTCCCATCATCTGTCTGCCTTCGAGTATGTTGAAGGAGATGTTCTCCGGGCTCAGACCGTGATTCCTCACCTCGCTGGCCACGCTGGCGGAGTAACTGCTGGCAGCAGCCCCTTTCTGTGAGATGAGGATGACCTTGTCGGAGGCCTTCATGTCGGAGCGGATCCACTCGGCCATGTCCTTGATCTGGGCTTTCGTCGGTGTCGGCGCCTGTATGACGTTCGGGATGGTGTCCGCCAAAGCCTCCGCCTTAGGATCCAGAGGTGAGACGATCCATGCCTTGCCTCTGCTCGCGTTTACGGTTCTGGCCAGGTCGGCGTTGGTGACAGGGCCGATGACGAAGTCGCTCGCGGCGAATCTTTCCTCGGTAACCGGCATTGTGCCGCCGGCCACGTCGTAGACATTAAGGTCGATGCCGCTACCGTCGTCCCCACGGTCTTTCGCCGCGAGAAGCACACCGCTGTAGAAATCCATCATCTGGGCGTCGGGCTTCTTCGCCGCGTTGAACGGCAGAAGAAGGGACACGCTCGTCTCGCTCTTGCCTTTCGTGAAGATCTTGTTGAGAAGCCTGTCTGCAGGCTTGTCGGCCTTGTCCGCCGTGTCCTTAGGCTGGGTGGTCTGCGGGGTCGTGCCGGTCGGGACGTTCTCCCATCTTTCAGGATGGATAGGGATCTTTATCTGATCCCTTCTCCTTACTTTCTCCGATGTCATCCCGTTGATTCCCATGATCGCCGCCTTGGAGACACCGTACTTCCTTGAGATGGACCCCAGATCCTCGAACCATCTCACACGATGTATGAAATAGTCCTTGTCGGTCGGCTTGTCGTCCACATCGGGACTGACAGTGGCCTGCTCCGAGGCCTGCGGCTGTTCTTCACTGGAATCCTTGACCACATTCCGCGCGGTGCCCTCCTTTATGGGGATAAGGAGGATCTGGTCTTTCTTAAGACCTTCCGTCTCAAGATTCAGCGTGGGGTTGGCATCGTAGATCTCCTGCAGGGTCACGTTGTAGGCCTTGCAGATCGAGTACAGGGTCTGGCGCTCCTGGACCACGTGTGAGTAGTAGATCTTCCCGTTGCTGCGTACCTTGTCATTGGAGACCACGACCTGAGGCGTGACATAGTCCTGAGCGGCCGCTCCGGAGCCAAGGGTGGCCGCCAGGCAAAGCGAGGCCACGAATGTAGTCAAGTATCTGTTCATATCTTCTTGTACAAATTGTCGGAGAACTCAAGCAGCCGCTTGCTGAATGTCCTCCAGGAAAGCCTGTCTTTTTCGGCTTTGATCGAATTTACACAGAGGGTTTTAAGGTTGGCGTCAGAGAAATAGGTCCGGATTTCCCTGACAACACAGTCCGCGTCGGCCTTTGGCGCGACAAGTCCCGTGCCACAGTCTCCGATGGACTGGCGGAGTCCTCCCACGTCAGTGACGACCATCGGCACTTCGAAGTGGTAGGCTATCGCGCTGATGCCGCTTTGCGTGGCGGATCTGTAAGGAAGGACCGCCAGGTCGGAGGCCGAGAAGAAGACCTTGACTTCCGAGTCCTTGATGTAGCGAGTGAATAGCCTGATCCTGTCCTTGGCCGGCGACCTGTCAATGATGTTCCGGTACTTCTCGAACGAACCGTAGGGCTCTCCGGCCACTATGAGCTGGTAGCCGCTGTCAAGCTTCCCGAATGCGTCCAGCAGGATGTCCAGACCCTTGTAGTCCCTGATCAGTCCGAAGAACAGGAGGTTCCTCATGCCCGGCTTCAGGCCGAGGGCCTTCTCCGCCTCCTCCCGAGGCATCTTCTCGCCGAAATGGCCGTAGATAGGGTGGAACAAAGTGATGTTCGGCGCCTTGGGTGATAGTCTTTTGAGATCTTCGGCGACCTCGTCGCACAGAGTGACGTTGCCGGTGCAGCCCGACAGGAAGTACCTTGTCAAAGGCGCGTCGAAGAATCTCGGCTCATGCGGAACCACGTTGTGAAGGATGGAGATTACCTTGCATCTCTTCCTGAGCCTTCTGGCTATGTAGCCAAGTGAAGGCGCGAAGTAGGACATCCAGTAGCTGATGATCACCAGATCAGGCTCCCAGTCCCTTATCGCCCTGTAGGTCCGTCCGTAGGTGAAAGGATTAGCCGTATCCAACAGAGCATCGCTCTCGATGGGTACGGCGTCATCATCCTTTGTGACGTATTGCGTCTTCCCCGGAAAAAGGAATTCCGGATACTGTCTTGTGAAATTGAAAGCCTTGACAGTGTGGCTTTTGCCCAGTTCCAAGTAGAGACTTGCGTTGAACTGAGAGATCCCTCCTCTGAAAGGGTAGAAGCAGGATAGGAGAGCGATCCTCAAAACTTACTCGGCTTTAGACCCGTCGGAGGCGGCTGGCTTGCTTCCCTTGCCCTTGCTCTGGACGTACTCGTCGTTGAGGCCGGAAATGATGGCGTCAGTCACGTCAAGGTCAGGATCACCTGTGGCTACAGGAGCCGGGAGGACACTGCCCTGCGTGGCGATGATCATCGCATACTGATGCTCCTCGTTGAACTTGTCGAGGAAGGTCTTGATCGCGTCACCGATCTGGTTCATCATGACCTGCTGCTCCTCGGCGATCTCCTGCTGCTTCTGGGCGGCGTAGCTGTTGAAATTGTTCTGCTGCTCCTGAAGCTTGATGTTCCTCTGCTCGGCCACGGAACGCACGAGAAGACCTTTGTTGAGATCGGACTGGAATTTGTTGGCGTCGCTCTGAAGCTTGTTGCCTCTCCTGTTGATCTCCTCCTGGATGCTCTGCACCTTTGTCTCGACGACTGTCCTGAGGTCGTTGGCCATGTCATACTCGTCAAGGACCCTGTCAAGGTCGAACCATACGATGGATCCGGCCTGGGCCGTGGTCTGGACAGCCTCTCCTGAGGAGGCCTTCTTCTTGCCGTTGTCGTTGGAGGTGAGTTGGATAATCCCGAGAGCAGCCACAGCTACGAGGGCTATGATGCTGAAAATCAGTGGTGTTTGTTTCATTTTATTGGTAATTAATAATATTCAAGCTTACAAATGTAGTTAAAAAAACTTAATCTTTGACAGATACGCCTGGATTGTTTTCTCAAGTCCCATGTAGAGAGCGTCGCAGATGATGGCGTGTCCGATGGAGACCTCGTCCGTCCACGGGATCGTCCTGATGAAATACTCAAGGTTCTCAAGGCTCAGGTCATGCCCCGCGTTCAGTCCCAGTCCCAGTTCCCTGACCGCCTTGGCCGTCTCAAGGTAGGGGGCTATCGCCTTCTCGCGGTCGGAAGGGTAGTTGAGGGCATAGTCCGCCGTGTAGAGTTCCACACGGTCTACCCCGCAGGCTTTCGCTCCTTCCGCCATCGCCGGAGAGGGGTCGATGAATATGGAGGTGCGGATCCCTTTCTCTTTGAATACGGCGCAGATGTCCGTCAGGAAGGCCTTGTTGGCGATGGTGTCCCATCCGGCGTTCGAGGTGATCGTGTCGTGGGCGTCCGGTACCAGCGTGACCTGATCCGGAACTACTTCCAGTACAAGGTTCACGAAGCTCGGTATGGGGTTGCCCTCGATGTTGAACTCTGTCTTGACTCCGGGGCGGATGGCCCTTACGTCGGAGTACCTGATGTGTCTCTCGTCCGGCCTTGGATGGACGGTGATGCCCTCCGCACCGAATCTCTCGCAGTCAACGGCAGCCTTCTCCACGTCAGGCATGTTCCCGCCGCGTGCGTTGCGGAGGGTGGCGATCTTGTTGATGTTTACACTAAGTCTAGTCATGTCAGATTGTAAATCCTCGCTGGCGTCTGTCCAGCCGGCGAGACCATAATATTACAAAAATAATGAATTATGTTCAGTTTTATGCAGAATTGTACTATTTTTGAGTTGCAAACAGATTGAAGGCAATAGCTGATGAAGATAGCATTGTACTCCAGGGACGGTGGAGCCATGACCGATCCGAGGCTTTCCTCGATGTTGGACAAGCTTGAAAAAGAGTTATTTATGATCTACGAGACCAGCGGCGGAGAGGATCTTCTGCCGGGGACTGATCTTGTCATGAGTGTCGGCGGGGACGGAACCTTCCTTTCCGCGGCCCGATGCGTGGGCGCGTCGGGTGTCCCGATCCTCGGAGTCAATCTCGGACGCTTGGGATTCCTTTCTGAATATAGCCCCGAAGAGGCTTGCGGAGCTCTTTTGTCAGGAGCCTGGTACCTGGAGGACAGGGAGTTGCTTGAGACGGAAGTGGATGGTTCCCTGTCGGAGAACCCGGCGTTGTCAGCCTCCGCCGAGTCTTTCTGCCCTTTCACCCTCAACGAGGTCTCGGTCCACCGTTCCGGCGCGGCTCTTCTGGGGGTTGACGTGACGATTGACGGTCATCCTCTTCCGACCTATTGGGCTGACGGGCTGCTTGTGGCGACCAGTTCTGGTTCGACGGCCTATTCATTGAGCGTCGGCGGGCCGATCTGCGCTCCGGAGGCCAAGGTCTTGATCATCGCGCCGATCGCGCCGCACAACCTGAACGCCAGGCCGTTGGTGGTGCCGGACACGACAAAGGTAAGCATTTCGATGAGATCCCGTGACGAGAGCGTCATGCTGTCAATGGACAACCGGAACCATCTGATCCAGCCTTCGGCCACTCTTGCCGTCAAGGTGGCACAGTTTTCGCTTAAGAGGGTTCGTCTTAAAAACACCAGTTTCATAAAAGCGTTGACGACGAAGCTGTTCTGGGGCGAGGACATCCGTAACAGCGGCGAATAACTTGTTTTGAACATGAACGATAACAAGAACATACCGACTCATGTGTCCATCATCATGGACGGCAACGGCAGATGGGCCGGATTGCATGGGAAGGAGAGGGTGGCAGGCCATTTCGAGGGCGTGGAGAGTGTCCGGGTCTGCGTCGAGACCGCAGTCGAGGTCGGAGTGAGGTACCTTTCCGTCTTCGCGTTCTCCGAAGAGAACTGGGGACGGCCTGAAGGCGAGGTACGGACGCTCATGGAGCTTATGATGAGGTCGATGGTCAACGAGATCTCCTCTCTGGCCGCCCAGGGGGTGTCCTTTAAGGTCATAGGTAACATTTCCCGCCTGGGGTCCGAGCTTCAGGAGGCGATCAGGCAGTCCGAGGCCAGGACCGCGCCGGCTCCGGGCAAGGAACCGGCACTGACGCTCATAGTCTTCATGAGCTATAGCGGCAAATGGGACATCCTGCAGGCCGCGAAGCGGATGGCGGAAGACTTCTCCGGCAACTTAGCTGCGCTGGAATCTCTTGACATCAAGGACTTTGACCCTTATCTTGCGACCGCCGGGATTCCTGATCCTGATCTCATTATCCGTACATCGGGGGAGAAACGCCTCAGCAACTACCTTCTGTGGCAGGCGGCCTATTCCGAATTTGTCTTTGTGGACACCCTGTGGCCTGATTTCAGGCGTGAGGAGTTCCTTGCGGCTCTGGAAGAATATTCCCATAGGAACCGTAGGTATGGAAAAGTTAAATAACTTGCGTATATTTGTAGCTTGATTAAATGAAATCTGATTCGATGAAAGTATATCGCTTTTTTTGCCTTCTCGCTTTGTCCGTCGCCGCGGTGCCGGTTTTCGGACAGGAAGCGGGGAAATCTGTTGAGTCTGTAGAGGTCGATTTCGACCATCCGAAGACTTACTATGTCGGAGGCATCACCGTGGAGGGGAACCATCAGTTCTCCAGCCAGCAGATCATCTCCCTGACCGGATTGCAGAAGGGCATGCGTGTGACTGTCCCGAGCGATGACATTTCGTCGATAGTCTCCAGGCTGTGGATGCAGAGGTATTTCGAGGATGTCGGTCTTGAGATCGATCATCTGAGCGAGAACAAGGACTCGGCGTATTTCAAGATACGGATCCAGGAGCGCCCAAGGGTGTCCTCGTGGCTGTTCTCCGGCGTGAGGAAGGGCGAGCAGAAGGATCTGAATGAGAGGCTGAACCTCCGCAGGGGAGGGGAGTTCTCCGAATATGTCGCAAAGACCTCCACGGACATCATCAAGCTCTACTACGCCGACAAGGGCTTTCTCAACTGCAAGGTGGATGTCCAGACAAGGAAGGACTCGATCATCAGGAACGCCATCAAGGTGAATTTCGCGGTTGACCGCGGATCCAAGGTGAAGATCAAGGACATCCATTTCATAGGCACGGAAGGGTTTACCGACTACAAGCTCTCCCGCTCGATGAAGAAGACCAAGGCGAAGAAATGGTATAACTTCTTCAACTCCAAGAAATTCAATCAGAAGGAATATCCTAATGACAAGATCGGCCTGATCAGCAAGCTGAACGAGGCCGGCTACCGTGACGCCAGGATCCTGAAGGACTCCATCTATTATGTGACACCTGACAGGCTCGGCATCGATTTCAAGATCGACCAGGGCAAGAAATACTATTTCAGGAACATAACCTGGACGGGTAATTCCGTCTACTCCACCGACCAGCTCAATGAGATCCTCAAGATCCGCAAGGGCGAGCCTTATGACGTGGTCACCATGCAGAAGAGGCTTAACGGAGGCGGAAAGCAGGGAGACCAGGATGTCTCCAAGGTCTACCGTGACAACGGCTATCTCTTCTTCTCCGTCACGCCTGTGGAACTGAACATCCAGGGGGATTCCGTGGATGTGGAGATGAGGATCTCGGAAGGAAAGCAGGCCACGCTCAACAACATCATCATCAACGGCAACACCCTGACCAACGAGAGGGTTGTCCGCAGGCAGGTCGCCACCAGGCCTGGCTATCTTTTCAGCCAGACGGACTTCGAGCGCTCCATCAGGGAGATCGCATCGTTGGGACAGTTTGATCCGGAGGCCATCGCGGATGCTTCGAAAGGATATTCAATCATCCCTAACCAGTTGAACAACACGGTGGATCTTGTCTACAACGTGACGGAGAAGCCTTCCAGCCAGCTGGAACTTTCCGGAGGTTGGGGAGCCAACACATTCGTGGCCACTGTCGGTGTGAACTTCAACAACTTCTCCACCAAGCGTCTCTTTGACAAGAACGCCTGGAGGCCGGTTCCTCTCGGCGACGCGCAGAACCTGTCCCTGCGTTTCCAGACCAACGGAACCTACTACACGTCCCTCGTGTTCGGATTCTCCGAGCCTTGGCTCTTCGGAAAGAAACCGACCTCGCTGAATCTCCAGGCCTACTACACGAGGCAGACCGACTCCTATCTGGCCATCGGACTCCTCTCCAATGACAAGGTCATGCAGGTGTACGGCTTCTCCGCCGGCATCGGCACCCGGCTCAAGTGGCCTGACAACTACTTCGTGCTGTATAACGGCCTCAACTGGCAGATCTATGACCTGAAGAACTGGATCAGCGGCTACTTCATGTTCAATGACGGAAGATCCCACAACCTGAGCTACACCGTCAGCCTGAGCAGGAACTCCACCGACCAGATGATCTATCCTCGTATGGGATCCAACTTCAGCGCCAGCCTTCAGCTGACACCGCCATATTCATTGTTCAGAAAGAAGGATCTCGGCAACCTTGACGCCGGCGGCAATCCTGTCAGGGTGTCGAGCTACAAGGACATCAACTACGACAAATGGGCCTCGGCCGACCGTTACAAGTGGATCGAGTACCACAAGTGGAAGGTCAGCGGCGAACTCTACACCAAGGTCATCGGTGACTTCGTGATCATGACCCGCGCGCAGTTCGGCTACCTTGGCTACTACAACCGCAGATGGGGTTACTCTCCGTTCGAGGGCTTCAGAGTCGGCGGAGACGGCATGTCGGGCTACGACACCTACGGAGCCGATGTCATCGCCCTCCGTGGCTACGAGAACTACTCCCTTACTCCTTGGGACGTGACACCGTACAACTCCAACGGCTACTATGCCGGCAATGTCTATGACAAGTTCACGATGGAGTTCCGTTACCCTGTCATCCTCCAGCCTCAGTCCACGATCTTCGTGCTGGGCTTCCTTGAGGGAGGTAACTGCTGGTCTGACATCAAGAAGTTCAATCCGTTCCAGATCAAGCGTTCGGCAGGTGTCGGCGTGAGGGTGTTCCTCCCGATGATCGGTCTGCTCGGTATCGACTGGGGCTACGGCTTCGACACTCCTGAAAAGAAGAACAGGAGCCAGTTCCACTTCCTGATAGGACAACAATTCTAAATAATATTCTTACATTTGCACCGGAATAGTACACGAAAACTGATAAAATTCTATAAAAATGAAAAAGATTCTTTTGATCGCCGCTATGGCATTGTTTACTCTGACAGCTTCGGCACAGGCGAAGTTCGCCTATGTTGACTTCAATGAACTGGTGATGCTCGCCCCTGAGGCTGACGCTGCCAGATCACAGATGCAGGCTGCTCAGAAAGAGGCTCAGGAAACCCTTCAGAGTATGATGGAAGAGGCTCAGACCAAGTATAACGAGTACCAGCAGAAGCAGTCCACATGGACTCCAGCCATCAAGTCCAGCAAGGAAAAGGAACTCGGTGAGATCCAGAACAGGATTCAGGAATTCCAGCAGTCCATCCAGGCTGAGCTCCAGCAGCAGCAACAGCAGCTTATGGATCCTATCTACAAGAAGGCCCAGGAGGCTGTGGAGAAACTCGCTAAGGCGGGCGGCTACCTGTTCGTCTTTGAGACATCACAGTACCTCTATGTAGACAAGGCTCAGTGCAAGGATCTTACTCCTGAGGCAAGAAAGGCGATGAACATTCCTGAGGGCAGGACTCTTGAGGATCTCCAGAAAGAGCTTCAGACCCAGCAGGCGCAGCAGCAGTAGTAGTCTGATAGTCAATAAATGAGGGTCGGCAATAACTGCTGGCCCTTTTTTCACCCCCAGTCGCTTCGCGACAGCCCCGGTGGGTCATTGGGGACCGTATTCCCCAAACCCCTTGCGTCGCTTCGCACTGCGTGCGCTTTTCATTCACCCCCAGTCGCTTCGCGACAGCCCCGGTGGGGCATTGGGGACCGTATTCCCCAAACCCCTTGCGTCGCTTCGCTCCGAGGTACGTCACTCTTGGTGCGTCTTCTTTCTTGCACGTTTGTGAGCCATTTCATTTGTTAATATCTTTTTTAGGGGAAAAGGTTGGTTATTCTGCTTTTTATGCTTTAATTTGTAACATATTTTTAGATAACACTAATATTCTTAAAATAGAAATGCAACATAAGGTTATTGATGCTAAGGATGTTGTAATCAGGTTCGCCGGTGATTCCGGAGACGGCATGCAGCTAACGGGAACATTGTTCGCGAACCTTTCGGCAGTCTATGGTAACGGCCTTTCAACATTTCCGGACTATCCGGCTGAGATCAGAGCCCCTAAGGGGACGGTCGCCGGTGTCTCCGGATTCCAAGTTCACATCGGCAGTCACAAGGTGAACACCCCGGGTGATTTCTGTGACATGCTTGTAGCCATGAATCCGGCGGCTCTCAAAGCGAATGCGAAATGGCTTAAGAGAAACGCCACTGTGCTCGTCAACGAGGATGCCTTCGATGACTTCGGCCTGAAGAAGGCCGGCTTCACGGGCAATCCTTTCGAAGAGCTTCGCATCGAGGACAGGAACATCATCATCGCCCCTATCACAAAGCTGACAGAGGAAAGCCTCAAGGACAGCGGGCTTGACATGGTCTCCATCCACAAATGTAGGAATATGTTCACCCTCGGAATGGCCTGCTTTATCTACAGCCGTCCGCTGGACTATGTCTATACCTATCTTGAGGGACGCTTCGCCAAGAAGCATCCTGAGATGATCGAGCCGAACCGCAAGGTGGTGAATGACGGCTACAACTATGCCGCGAACATCCAGGCGGTCGCCGACACCTACACCGTCGTCCCGGACATTCAGGAAAAAGGAATATACAGGAATATAACCGGTAACCAGGCCTTGGCCTGGGGTCTCATCGCCGCTTCGGAGAAATCCGGCCGGCCTCTTTTCTGCGGATCCTACCCGATCACGCCGGCGACAGCCATCCTTGAGGAACTCGCCATACACAAGAACCTTGGTGTCAAGACCATGCAGACAGAGGACGAGATCGCGGGTATCTGCTGCGCCATCGGCGCGTCGTTTGCCGGTAACCTGGCCGTGACGACGACATCCGGCCCGGGTCTCTCGCTCAAGTCCGAGGCGCTTGGCCTCGCGGTGATGACCGAGCTTCCGCTCGTTGTTGTGGATGTGCAGCGTGGCGGCCCTTGCACCGGCCTTCCTACCAAGACCGAGCAGGCTGACCTCAACGAGGCTCTTTACGGACGCAACGGCGAAAGCCCTATGGTCGTGATGGCCTCACACTCGCCGGCGCATTGCTTTGACGCGGCGTTCACGGCGGCCAAGATCGCTATGGAGCACATGACACCTGTCCTGCTCCTCTCGGAAGGTTTCCTCGGCAACGGTTCGGAGCCGTGGAAGATCCCTTCCATGAGTGAATATCCTGACATCAAGCCTCGCCTCGCCGTTGCGGACGGAGGTAGGTTCCATCCGTTCGAGAGGGATGCCGAGACCCTTGCCAGAAAATGGGCTCCGGCCGGAACTCCAGGCCTTGAGCATCGTGTGGGCGGTCTTGAGAAGACACACAGCGGAGTACTTTCCACAAATGCCGCCAATCATGAGCTGATGGTCAAGGAGCGTGCGGAGAAAGTCGCCCGTGTGGCCGCTGACATCCCGGATCTTGTCATCGACGGTCCGGAGAGCGGTGATGTCCTGCTGGTGGGATGGGGTGGCACTTACGGACATATTCTTTCGGCCACGGAGGAACTCCGCGCCGCCGGTAAGACTGTAAGCCGTGTGCATTTCGATTTCATCGATCCGCTGCCTAGGAACACGGAGAAGGTGATGTCTGGTTTCCGTAAGATAATCGTCTGCGAGCTTAATCTCGGACAGTTCGCCGGGTACCTCAAGACCCTGTTCCCGCAGTTCAACTATCTGAGCTGCAATAAGGTTCAGGGACAGACTTTCCTTGTTAAGGAGATTGTTGACGCCGCTTTAAGCGAATTATAGGAGGACAGCGCAATGCCAAAATATACATTGAAAGATTTCAAGAGCGACCAGGAGATCAGATGGTGTCCGGGATGCGGGGACTATTCCGTGCTCGCCGCTCTTCAGAGAACCCTTCCTTTGGTTTGTGAGGAGAAGGGAATAGACAAGGACAAGATTGTGGTCGTGTCCGGAATCGGTTGCTCGTCAAGGCTTCCGTACTATGTGGACACCTACGGGTTCCACAGCATCCACGGCCGCGCCACCGCGATCGCGACCGGAATGAAGGTCGCCAATCCTGATCTCTGCATCTGGCAGGTGAGCGGTGACGGTGACGCTTTGGCCATCGGCGGAAACCATTTCATCCACGCCATCAGAAGGAACATCGACATCAACCTGATGCTTTTCAACAACAGGATCTACGGAATGACCAAGGGACAGTACTCGCCGACATCGAAGCTGGGCACTGTCACCAAGACCTCTCCTTACGGCACTGTCGAGCATCCGTTCAATCCGGGCAGCCTCGTGCTTGGAGCCAAGGGAACATTCTTTGCCCGGGGAATGGACACCGAGCTTGCGCTCAACCAGGAGATCATGCTTGCCGCCTCAAGGCATAAGGGAACCTCTGTCATGGAGTTCCTGACGAACTGCGTCATCTTCAACAACGGATCCCACGCCGAGATCTCCGACAGGGAACACAAGGCGGACAGGACGCTGATCCTTCGCGACGGCGAGAAGATGATCTTCGGCAAGAACCGCGACAAGGGTATCGCCCTTGACGGTTGGAAGCTGAAGGTGGTCACCATCGGAGAGGACGGTGTGACGGAGGACGACGTTCTCACGCACGACAGCCATTCCGACAACCTCGGCCTCCAGATGATGATCGCCGACATGAAGTGGCCGGACTTCCCGGTGGCTCTTGGCGTGATCAGGGAGGTGTCCGACATCACCTACGACGAGGAGGTCGCCAAGCAGGTCGAGCAGGTGACATCCAAGGCCAGGATCCACAGCGTTGACGAACTGCTTCACAGCGGCTCCACCTGGGAACTTGAATAGCAACACATTTTTTAACTTAATTAATAACACAGTCAAGTTATGAAAACAACAGAAATCATGGCCCGTCTCCAGGCCAAGTACCCTATTGAGAAAGAATATCTCCAGGCCGTACAGGAGGTTCTCGAATCAATCGAGGAAGTCTACAACCAGCATCCTGAGTTCGAGAAGGCTAAGATTGTCGAGAGACTCGTCGAGCCTGACAGGATCTTCACCTTCCGCGTGACCTGGATTGACGACAACGGCGAGGTTCAGACGAACATCGGCTACCGCGTCCAGTTCAACAGTGCGATCGGACCTTATAAGGGAGGTCTTCGTTTCCACAAGGCTGTCACCCCTTCAATGCTCAAGTTCCTCGGATTCGAGCAGACATTCAAGAACGCCCTCACAACCCTTCCTATGGGTGGCGCGAAAGGTGGTTCGGACTTCGACCCTGTCGGAAAGTCTAACGCTGAGATCATGCGTTTCTGCCAGGCCTTCATGCTTGAGCTCTGGCGCTGCATCGGCCCAGACCAGGACATCCCTGCGGGTGACGTAGGTGTAGGTGGACGTGAGATCGGCTTCCTGAACGGAATGTACCAGAAGCTCGCCCGCCAGTATCACACCGGAGTTCTCACCGGAAAGGGCGCTACCTGGGGAGGATCCATCCTTCGTCCTGAGGCCACCGGTTTCGGAGCCCTCTATTTCACCCAGCACCTTCTCCACAAGGCTGGCAAGGACATCGCCGGCCAGAAGGTCTGCATCTCCGGCTTCGGTAACGTGGCTTGGGGCGCTGTGAAGAAGGCTACCCAGCTCGGTGCCAAGGTTGTCGCCATCTCCGGCCCGGACGGAGTATGCCATATTCCTGAGGGAATGACTCCTGAGATGAATGAATATATGCTTGATATGCGTGCCTCCAACAGGAATATGGTCGAGGATCTCGCCACCAAGTTCCCTGGACAGGTTCAGTTCATCGCCGGCAAGAAGGCTTGGAGCATCCCTTGCGACATCGCTCTCCCTTGCGCGTTCCAGAACGAGCTCAGCGAGGACGATGCCAAGGAACTGAAGGCCAACGGTTGCTGGTGCTGCTGCGAGGTTTCCAATATGGGTTGCCAGCCGGGTGCCATCCACTTCTTCCAGAACAACGGAGTCCTCTTCGCTCCTGGTAAGGCGGTGAACGCCGGTGGAGTTGCCACCTCAGGCCTTGAGATGACCCAGAACGCGGCTCACCTCAGCTGGTCGGCCCAGGAGGTTGACGACAAACTCCACTGGATCATGCAGAGCATCCACGAGCAGTGCGTGAAGTACGGCACACGTCCGGACGGCAGCATCGACTACGTGAAGGGCGCCAACATCGCCGGCTTCATGAAGGTGGCGCAGGCTATGCTTGAGCAGGGAACCATCTAATCGAAGGTTTTTCTGACGAATATGAGCACATCAACGTCTGTTGATGTGCTTTTTTTCATTTATATTCATTAAATTTGCAAGATATTTATAGGAATAGCACCGAAGAAGAAATAATTACTTAATAACACTTTTTTCAAATGAAAAGAACCGCTCTGGCATTAATGCTACTAGCACTTGTGGTCTCCTGTAACACAGAGCCCAAGACCGCTGTCCAGAAGAAGGTCGATTCGTATGCGCTCGTAAAGATCGAGTCGCCAGACCTTTCCGGTATCACAGACAACGGTAAAGAAGTCCTCAACCTCTACAAATTCGCCGCCGACCAGGCTGACAGTATCTACTGGAAACAGTATTTTGGTGACAAGACCTTGATCGAGAACCTGAAGGATGCCGATCTTAGGGACTATGCCAAAATCAATTACGGACCTTGGGATCGCCTTGACGGATCCACATTCATAGAAGGTTTCGGAGAGCTTCCTCTTGGTGCCAACTTCTATCCGGCCGACATGACTGCCGCCGAGTTTGATTCGTTGGCGGATCCGGTGAAGACGAGTCCATATTCACTCATCAGGCGCGGTGCCGACGGGAAACTCACTTCTGTCTGGTATCATGACGCTTTCGAGTACAACATCGACAAGATCTGCAATTACCTCAAGGCTGCCGCTGACATCACCATCAAGCCAAGCGTGCGCAATTATCTTCTCAAGAAGATCGACGCGCTGAAGACTGACTATTATTATGACAGTGACCTCGCCTGGCTGGAGATGACGGACAGCAAGATGGACCTCATCATCGGCCCTAACGAGGTGAACGATGACCGTCTGTACGGTATGAAGACTTCCTACGAGGCCTACGTGCTTCTGAAGGACTTGAAGCGCACCGAGGTTCTCGACCAGTTCACCTCGATGCTTCCGGAGCTCCAGAAGCAGATCCCGTGCGATGAGCAGTACAGGAACTTCGTGCCTGGCGACGAATCGGACATCTATGCCTATGACGCTATCTACTGCGCCGGACACGCCAACGCGGGCATCAAGCTGATCGCCCTCAACCTTCCTTACAACGAGGAGGTCCAGGCGAAGGCCGGCACCCGTACAGCCCTGCTGCGCAACATCATGATGGAGAAATTCAACCGTGTGGTAAGTCCTGTGGGCATCGTTGTCCTGAGTCCTGACCAGCAGGATCGTCTTGACGAGGAGGCATTCTACTGGAACATCGCGTTCCGCGAGATCTCCCACGGACTCGGAGTCAAGGAGACCATCAACGGCAAGGGAAGCGTGAACGACGCGCTTGGCAACAAGGCTCTCACCTGGGAGGACGCCAAGGCCAACGCCCTTGGTCTGTACTTTGTCTGCAAGCTGCTGGACGAGCATAAGATCCCGGCGCTCATCACCAAGGAGGACGCCATCACCACATTCGTGGCCAACCTGATCCGCTCGGAGCGTTTCGGAGAGGCCTCCCAGCTTGGAAGAGCCTATGTGATGCTGTTTAACTACCTGAACCAGAACGGTGCGTTCAAGCGCGGTGACAGCGGTAAATATTCAATCAACTACGAGAAGACCCTCTCGCTTGTGGCGGAGTTCGCAGGCATTGTCCTCAAGACACAGGCCACCGGTGACTATGAGTTCGCCGAGCAGTTCGAAAACCAGTACTGCGTTATGTCAGAGGACTTTAAGGCCGACCTTGTCAACATCCGTCTTGAGAACATTCCGATTGACCTCAGGTTCGAGTTCCAGAAATAACAAAAATTAATAATCAATACTACTGAAATGGCTGAAAAGAAATTCAATGTGAAGTACGGTGTACTTCTGCCAATTGTTCTTTTGGTCACACTCTTCTTGTGGTGTGTGCCTGTCTCATTCTTCGGCATCGACGCTCTGACAGTTGTCCAGCAGCGTGTGATCGCCCTCTTCGTGTTCGCCGCGTTGATGTGGATGTTTGAGATCATCCCTAACTGGGCGACTTCTGTCCTGATCATCGTTGTGGCTTTGCTGACCGTCTCCGACAAGGGACTCGGGTTCTTCTGCAACCCTGAGTTCGGTCAGCTGGTAAGCTACAAAAAGATAATGTCCTCTTTCGCCGACCCGGTTGTCATGCTGTTCCTCGGCGGATTCGTGCTGGCCATCATGGCCGAGAGGTTCGGGCTTGATGTCACACTTGCCAAGTCCCTCCTCAGCGTGTTCGGTACAAAGCCTAAGATGGTGCTGCTGGGATTCCTCATCATCATCTCCGTGTTCTCGATGTTCATGAGCAACACCGCCACCGCCGCCATGATGCTTGCCTTCCTCGCCCCGGTGCTTCACAAGCTGCCGAGCGACGACAAGGGAAAGATCGGCCTCGCGCTCTCGATTCCGGTCGCCGCCAACCTCGGTGGTATCGGAACTCCTATCGGAACCCCTCCTAACGCGACAGCGAAAGGTTACCTTGAGCAGGCCGGCATCGATGTCTCTTTCGGAGACTGGTGCGTCCACATGATTCCTTACGTGATCATCATGATCCTCCTCGCGTGGATTCTCCTTCTGGTGTTCTTCCCGTTCAAGACCCAGAAGCTTGTGCTTGAGATCCCTGCCAACGACAAGAAGAAGGACTGGAAGAGCAGGCTTGTCTGGGCTACCTTCATCATCACGATCCTTCTCTGGGCCACGGAGCAACTCCATCACATCAGCTCCAACGTCGTGGCTCTGATTCCTCTCGCCGTCTTCACGGCCACAGGACTCTTCGGCAAGGAGGAGATCAAGGAAATCAACTGGTCGGTACTCTGGCTCGTTGCCGGAGGCTTCGCGTTGGGCTACCTCCTTCAGGACACCGGTCTGGCGAAGGTTCTCATTACGGCGATACCGTTCGGCTCGATGTCTGTCATCCTTGTGCTGGTAGTTGCCGGTCTTGTCTGCTACTTCCTCTCGAACTTCATCAGCAACTCCGCCACCGCGGCGCTTCTCATCCCTATCCTTATCGTAGTGGCTGAGGGCATGGCCGATCCGGCAGCCGCCAACAACGCAGCCTTCATCGCCATGGGCGGAACCCAGGCCATGATCATATTCATCGCCGTGTGCGCCTCCATCGCCATGCTGTTCCCTATCTCCACTCCTCCGAACGCCATCGCGGCCTCAACCGGACTTGTCGAGACCAAGGACATGGCAAAGATCGGTATCATCATCGGTGTGGTTGGATTCATCTTCGGATTCTTCTGGCTCACAAAGATCTTCCCGTTCGCGCAGTAGTCTGTAAATAATCTAAGAGAAGCTGTTCTGGGATTATTCCCAGGCAGCTTCTCAAAATTTAATGTTAGTAGTAATCAAAATGAACAAAATTGTCACTTCACTTGCCGCTTTGGCAATGTGCGTCACTCTTGGCGCCCAGGAGACCAAACCGCAGGTCAGCCTTTACGGTTTCATCCGCAACTTTTATGCTTTTGACACACGCGAGAGTGTGGCCGGAACAGAAGACTTCTTCTACTATCTTCCGAAAGACGAGAACAAGAAGGGCGATGTCGATCTGAACGAGCAGAGTTCCCTCCGCTACGCCGCCATCACTTCCAGAATCGGACTCAATGTCACTGGTTATGAATATAATGGCTTGAAATTCGGAGCAAAGATCGAGACTGACTTTTACAATGGTCTTTCCGGAGTTTCCGGAACCGCGGTGCTTCGTCTTCGTCAGGCTTATGTCACCGTCGGCAGGAATGATTGGCTGGTGACGGCAGGCCAGGCCTGGCATCCTATGGCCGCTGACATGCCGGACGTGTTCTCCCTCAACACAGGAGCTCCTTTCGGACCTTTCAGCCGTACTCCGCAGGTGAAACTTGACTACAGACTCAACGATGCGTTCTCCCTCACGGGATCGGCCATCTGGCAGATGCAGTACAATTCGGCAGGCCCTAACGGCGCCTCCGCCAACTACATCAAGTACAGCTGCACCCCAGAGATCTACCTCGGCCTGAACTACAAGAACGACAATCTCCTCCTCAGGGCCGGAGTGGACATGCTCTCGATCAAGCCAAGGAACAACAACGGCACCGTCAAGGTCACCGACCGCATCACCACCGTCACCCCGTTCGTCTTCGCCCATTACAAGAACGGACTGTTCTCCGCAAAGGTGAAGACCATCTTCGCCGAGGCCGGCGAGCACTTCAACCTCAACGGCGGCTACGGAATCTCAGGTGTCAAGGATGACAAGGTAAGTTATGAATATACCCCTACGCGCAACTCATCGACCTGGGTGAGCCTTATGTACGGAAAGAAGACGCAGTGGATCCTCTTCGGCGGCTATGTGAAGAACTTCGGTACCAAGGATGACCTCTTGGGCGCCAAGAACGGCTATGCCCCGGCGGCCAACCTCTATTTCAGCAAGAACAGCTTCTCGAACATGAACCAGATGTGGAGGCTCACTCCGACTGTTATCCGCAACATCGGCAAGTTCGCGATTGGTCTTGAATATGAGCTCACAAGCGTCCAGTACGGAGAGTATAAGACCATCGACGGCGTGAAGTGCATCGGTGCCAACGGCCTCGCCGAGGACAACCTCCACTGGATCACCAACAACCGCGTCCAGGCGCTGGTCAAGTTCACATTCTAGTTTTTGACAGGTCCGGTCTTTGACGAGACATCTAAACCATTCGATGATATGAAGAAGATAATCCCAATGATGGCATCGCTTGTCGTATTGTCCATGTTCTCTTTACCTTCTGACGCTCAGAACCATTTGGTCAAGCTCACAAATCATCTGGAACCATACGGTTTTTTCAGGACGAGCGCCATCTTTGACGCCCGTCAGTCCAAGACCGACACCGATGACTTGTTTTACTATCTTCCTTATGACAAGGAGAACAACCTTGAGGGCAAGGACATCTGGTCCAACCCGTCCTTCAAGCTCTCCGCTGTCACGACCCGCGTCGGATTCGACCTTAAGGGTTTCCAGTACGGGTCCTTCAATGTCACGGGCAAGCTGGAGGCTGATTTCTATCTCTTCAATGAGAGTACAGCCTCCTTGCGGCTCCGTCAGGCGTATCTTGATCTCAACTGGTCAGGCTTGGGACGGGTTGTGAACTCGGCTGTCCTCAGGGTGGGGCAGGCCTGGCATCCGATGTCGGTTGACATGCCGATGAGTGTCGGCTACGAGGTCGGCGCGCCTTTCAATCCCTATTCGAGAAGTCCTCAGCTGATGTTCGAGACATCGTTTCTCAAGTGTTTCTCGCTGACGGTCGGCGCGCTTTATCCTGTGGAGTTCAAGCCAACAGGTCCGCAGGGGCCGTCATCCGACTATGTGAAGTACGGGGTGATTCCGGAATTCTACGCCGGATTGTCATTCACCTCGTCTCACTTCAAGGCCAAAGCCGGCGCTGACTTTATCAGTCTCAGGCCACGTTGGCGCACGACCGCCACCGATGGCTACACATACGACAAAGGCACCCCTGTCAAGGACAGGATCTCGATGGTCAGCCCTATGGTCTATCTGGAATTCTCGAAAGGACTTTTCAAGATCAACGCCAAGTCCGTACTGGCCTCTGGAGGAGACCATCTGCGTCTCATGGGCGGCTATGCGCTCTGTGACGCCAGCGATGTCTATCACTACAAGTACACGCCTCTGCGCTCCTCCACATCCTTTGTCTCGGCAAGCTATGGAGACACTTGGCAGTTCATCTGCATGGCAGGCTTCATGAAGGCGCTGGGAACATCCCGACCTATTCCTGTCAATTCGGAGACCGGCATTTCGGATCCTAAGAACATATACTATTTTGACGGCGGCTTCAAGAACATCCGCCACATCATGCGCGTCACGCCGGCTGTGGCCTATAATCTTGACCGTCTCACGGTCGCGGTAGAGTACAACGGGACCTACGTGGACTACGGTGACATCAAAGCCCTTGATTCACACGGACTAGCCTCAAGCGGATCCCATCTGATCATCAACCACCGCGTTGTCGGCGTTGTAAGGTACTCGTTCTGATTTCTTGAAAATCTCTTGCAAATTCGAAATAATTTACGAAATTTGCCGCAGTAAACGTATAATGAAAGGTTTTTTTCATATCCACCATCATCACCACCGCATGAAACGGGGGTGAGTTGTCGTGGGTATCTGTTTATGAGGGATATTCTTGTCGAGGCTCGCTTCCGTTAGGTGGCGGGTCTTTTTGGTTTGTGGGCTTTTCCCCAGGTCGGCACAGCCCGGCCAAGCCCATCGGCCATCGGGGCGGTTGATTGAGATTATTATTGTATTATAAAACGAACGAAATGTTAAGAATCGCTATTCAGGCCAAAGGCCGTCTGAGTGAAGAAAGCCTCGCGCTGTTGCGTGAGGCCGGTATCGAGGTGGATGACACCAAACGAAAATTCCTTTCACGATCCAGCAGTTTCCCTGTCGAGATACTCTACCTCAGGGATGATGACATTCCGCAGGCCGTGGAGCAGGGGGTGGCCGATCTGGGAATCGTCGGCTACAACGAGGTTTGTGAAAGAGGCGGTAATGTCAAAGTCGTGGATCGCCTTGGCTTTGGCGCATGCCGGATCTCCCTTGCCATCCCCAAGGCAGAGGACTATCCGGGACTGGACTATTTCAACGGGAAACGGATCGCCACGTCCTATCCTAACATTCTTAGAGGTTTTTTGGACTTGAGTTCAACTTATAAATGCAACTTTTTGGGTGCGGATAATAAGCAATAAAA
>OMNT01000353.1_pt1 | contig 50025 bp, 49 predicted proteins | sample 1672551 | NCBI WGS metagenome assembly OMNT01 (sample SAMEA3136698, study PRJEB25190) | human gut metagenome | reverse complement strand
AGATTCTACTGGAGAGGGTCATGATGGTCAATCCTTTCCTGGTGATTTGTTCGCTTCATTATATCATACTGTCAAGGATTTTTTCTTGCCAATTTTGCTCAAAACGTGCCAGTTTTGCATTTTTTGGTCAGTTTACAGATTTTCCGCTGGCGAGCTGGACGAAAAAACCACGCTCTGGCGCACAGCTTGTGGTCGCTCAGGGCGTGGTAACTTTATCATTCCACCATCATCACGATACCGGTGGTGGCTTCGTCGGTTGCTTCTGCTGTGTCGTCGGCGCCGCTGCTCCATGGCTGGGTGACGACGAGGCCGATGACGAGGCCGATGATGAGGCCGAGCACGATGACTGGGAGCACGATCTTTTTCATGGACACTGGCTCGTCGTTCTGGCGGCTGACTTTTTTCTGCGCCACTTCTTCCTCTGCGATGTAGGCGCTCACCGGATCTTCCTCTGGTGCTTCATAGGATGTCTGCTGCGCGGCTTTTTCGGCGCGGGCGGCTTCCTGAGCCTGCTTCTTTTCGGCCTGCTTTGCTTTCATTGCGCCGAGGCCGGCTTTGAACTTTCCGGCAAAGGCGCCGGCTGCGCCGACCATCTCGGCGGCGGCAACCTTGGCGGAGGCGACGGCCTTATCGACTGGCTGCGAAGCGGCGGCTTTTTCCGGCTCGGCGGCCTGCGCCTGGGCGTGGGCGGCTTGCGACTGGGCTTCGTGGGCCTTGGCAAGCTCCTCGTCGTCGTTCAGATACTGGCCGAGTTCTTCGGCGGTAAAGAGTCTGGTTTCTTCAAAGGCGTCCTCATGGGCGTCGGAATCATCGTCGTCAAAAAGTCCCTGTCTCAGGACTGGGGTGCCACAGTTGGAGCAAAAGTAATCATCTGGTGACAGCTTTTTTCCACAGTTGCTACAATACATCTTTTCACCCTCCATGGTCGGTTTTCATAAAGAATATTATAGCATGTGGCTGATAAGGGGACAAGCTTGGCGCGCTGAGATTTGATTTTTCCCAATATTTCCGGCTGCTGGCGCAGAAAAAGAGGGCCGCCTGGGCCCTCTGGGTTGATCAAAGTCGTTTGGATTTGGTGCGGCTCTTGATGCCGTCGATGAGATATTTGTTGAGCAGGCGGATGTAGGTTCCCTTCATGCCGAGGGATTTGGATTCGATGACGCCGGCGGATTCAAATTTTCTCAGCGCGTTGACGATGACGGAGCGGGTGATGCCGACGCGGTCAGCGATCTTGGACGCAACGAGGATGCCTTCGTCGCCTTCGAGCTCGGAGAAAATGTGTTCGATGGCTTCCATTTCAGAATAGCTGAGGGTGTCCAGCGCGATCTGCACGGCGACGCGCTCGCGGTTTTCCTCGGCCTCTTCCTTATTCTTGAGACGCAGCATTTCAATGCCGACGAAGGTGGCGCCGTACTCAGCGAGGATGAGGTCGTCGTCGGTGAAGTCGACGTTGAACTTCCCGAGCATCAGGCTGCCCTGGCGTTTGTTGCCGGCAAAGATCGGCACAACGGTGGTCTTTTTGTCACCGAAGACGCATTTTTCTCCCTGGAAAATGCACAGGCCGTTGGTGTTTGGAATATTGGAGATGGTTTCATCGGTGGCGATGAGGCCTTCGTTGTAGCTTTCAGGCATTTTGCCTTCCTGGTAGACGAATTTCTCCATGACGTCGCAGTTGAATCCTTCGAGGAAGTGATGGCCCATGAGCTCACCCTTTTCACCGAGGATATACGCGTTGCTGTTGATGGTGTCGGACAAGATCTCTGCGATCTCGTTAAAGTTGATCAGAGATTCATCCTCTGGCGACCCGCTCTGCAGGGCACGGTTCAATAGTCTGGTTTTTTCTAATAATGTTGCGCTCATTTTGCTTCCTCCTTATAATATGTACTTATCGAGCTGATTCTCGATAATGTTCAGCTTGCATACATTTTTCACAAACGCCTCATCAACTACAATTTCCTGATGGCTTCCGCCTGCTTCGTACAAAGTGTCGAGCAGGGCTTTTTCCATAACAGAAACCAATCGTCGAGCACCTAGATCTTCCTCATTTTCGTTCAGTTCATACGCGTATTCCGCGATCGCCTCCAGTCCGTCTTCTGTAAATGTCAGTGCTGTATCGTCAACAGCCAGTAAGGCTTCGTATTTTTCCGGCAGGGAATGCTCTGTCTCGGTGAGGATGCGGACAAAATCGTACTTGTCCAGGGAGTGCAGCTGCACTTTGTAAGGAAAACGCCCCTGCAGCTCTGGAATGAGATCCTCCGGCTTGCTCACATGGAAGGCGCCGGCAGCAATGAAGAGGATGTGGTCGGTTTTGATCGGACCATACTTGGTCTTCACGACGCTGCCTTCGACGATCGGCAGAATGTCGCGCTGTACGCCTTCGCGGGAAACGCCGGCGCCGCCGCCGTTCACATTCGTTTCGGCGATCTTGTCGATCTCGTCGATAAAGATGATGCCGTGGTTTTCCGCCAGTGCGATGGCTTCCTGTGCCACGAGGTCTTCGTCGATGAGCTTTTCCGCTTCCTCTTCGGCGAGAATGTCCCGCGCTTCGGTGACGGTCACACGTTTTTTCTTTTTCTTCGCTGGCATGATGTTTTTCATCATATCGTTCATATTATCCATGACCTGGTCCATGCCGGTTGCGGAGAGCATGTCGTTGGTCATGTGCTTTTCTTCAACCTCGATCTCGATGACCTGGTCGTCAAATTCGTGGCGGCGCAGCTTTTCCTTGAAGATCACCTTCTGGTCGTTGCGGCGCCGTTCTTCTTCGGCATCGGCGGCGCTGTCGCTCTGTTGCTGGGCGCCGAAGAGCATCTCAAAGGGATTGTTCCCGCTGCGCTGCTTTTTCTTTGACGGCACGAGGATATCGATGAGCCGCTCTGTCGCGAGCTTCTGCGCTTCGCCCTGCACGGCTTTGATCTTTTCAGCGCGCACGAGACGGATCGACGCTTCCACAAGATCGCGCACCATGCTCTCGACATCGCGGCCGACGTAGCCAACCTCGGTGAATTTTGTCGCTTCCACCTTGACAAACGGTGTGCCCAGGATCTTGCTGGCACGGCGGACGATCTCTGTCTTGCCGACGCCTGTCGGCCCCATCATGATGATGTTGCTCGGCGAGATCTCCTCCTGCATCTCCTTCGGCAAGCGGCTGCGCCGATAGCGGTTGCGGATCGCAATGGCGATGCTCTTCTTGGCTTCGTCCTGGCCGATGATGTATTTGTCGAGATGAGCGACGATCTCCTTGGGCATCATGTTCGGGATCTTGATCGGTTCATTGGCCTCACTCATGCGCATCCTCCCCTCCAATCTCTTCGACGATGATGTTGTCGTTGGTATACACACAGATGCTCGCGGCGATCTCCAGGGATTTGCGCGCGATCTCCGCTGCTGAGAGCTCGGTGTTTTCCTTCAGCGCGCGGGCGGCGGCCAGTGCGTAATTGCCGCCGGAGCCGATCGCCGCAATGCCTTCGTCTGGCACGATGACCTCGCCATTGCCGCTGACAAGGAAGAGATCTCTGCCATCTGCGAGCAGGAGCAGCGCTTCCAGATTGCGCGCCACCTTTTCGCTGCGCCATTCCTTGGCCAGCTCCACCGCTGCCCGGGCGAGCTGCCCGTGGCATTGCTCCAGATGATTTTCAAATTTGTCAAATAGGATAAACGCATCTGCCACCGAACCGGCAAAGCCTGCGACAACCTTGTCGCCATACAGTCGGCGCACCTTTCTGGCAGTGCCCTTCATGATCGTGGTCTCGCCCATGGTCACCTGACCATCTCCAGCCATGGCGATCCTGCCATTTTTCTGAACAGCCACGATCGTTGTTGAATGAAAAGTCGTCATTTTATCGCTCCTTATGCATGAGGATGCCCGGCGTTGTAGAGCTCGCGCAGCCTCGTAGAAGAAACCTTCGTATAGATCTGTGTTGTGGACAGGCTGCTGTGGCCCAAAAGCTCCTGGATCATTTTCAGATCTGCGCCGTGGTCCAGAAGATGCGTCGCGAAGCTGTGGCGAAAGCTGTGCGGCGACACATGATAATGCAGCGCGCCCTGTCGGACATATTTGTCAATGATGTAGATCACACCGCGCCGCGTCAGTCGCGCGCCCATGTGGTTCAACAGCAGCGCAGATTTTTCCGGCGCGCCTTTGGCTTTTTCTGCAAGCAGCGCGCGACCACCGCCGGCCGCCAGATAGCGCGCGAGGATCTCCTGCGTTTTTCTGCTCAGCGGCACGATGCGCTCCTTGTTGCCCTTGCCGATGACGCGCATATGCGCGCCGGACTCCACATCGCTGATATCCACTGCGCACACCTCCGCCACACGCATGCCGGAGCCGTAAAGCAGCTCAAACAACACCTGATCCCGCTGGGACAGGGGATCGTCTTTTTTATAGAGTTGCGAGAAAAATTCTTCCATATCCACTTCTTTGATCACCTTGGGCAGGGGCTTGTCCTTTTTCGGCGAGTGGATCGTCTGAAACGGATTCACCTGGACAGCGTGAATCTCGATCAGATAAGCGTAAAACCGCTTAATGCTGGAACTTTTTCTCGAAAGGGAATTTTTCGATAATTTTTCGCGGCTCAAACGGAACAACCAAGAGCGCGCCACCACCTTGTCGACTTCCGGAAGGGCAATGCCCTCCTCGTCGAGCCAGCGCAGATACTGATCGACATCCCGCTCATACGCGGCGATCGTATTTTCGCTGAGCTTGCGTTCGTAGCGCAGGTATTCCGTAAAGCCTTCGCGCAGGTCATCGTACATGATTTTCTTCCATCCATTCAGCCAGATCGCCCAGCGCCCGCTCTGCGTAATAGGCGTTGCGCTCCTTTTTGGAACGCAGGCGTCGCTCTGGCGATGGCAAGAGGCCAAAATTGATGTTCATCGGTTGAAAATGATCCGTCGGCGAATTGCCAACGTGGTTCATCAGCGCGCCGATGGCCGTCGTTCGCGGAAAAACGAGCGGCGCTTCGCCGCGCGCCAGCCGCGCAGCGTTGATCCCGGCGACCAGCCCGCTGGCTGTCGATTCGATGTAGCCTTCCACGCCTGTCATCTGGCCGGCGAAGAAAATATTTTTCTTCGCTTTCATCTGGCAGGTGTCGCGGAGCACCATCGGCCCGTTGAGGAAGGTGTTGCGATGCATCACCCCGTAGCGCACGATCTCGGCATTTGCCAGCGCGGGGATCGTCTGGATGACTTTTTTCTGATCGCCCCATTTTGTGCGCGTCTGAAAGCCGACCATATTCAGCAGGCGGCCTTCTTCGTCCTCGCGGCGCAGCTGCACCACAGCAAACGGCGTTTCGCCGGTGTGCGGATCGCGCAGGCCGACGGGCTTCATCGGGCCGAAGAGCAGCGTTTGATAGCCGCGCTTGGCCATCGTCTCGACCGGCATGCACCCCTCAAAAAAGATCTCCTTTTCAAAATCCTTCGTCGGGATCCACTCTGCGCCCATGAGCGTGTCGTAAAACACGCGGTATTCCTCGGCGGTCAGCGGGCAGTTCAGATAATCTGCGCCCTCGCCCTTGTCATAGCGCGACTGCCAGAATGCGCGGGTCATATCCACGCTCTCTGCTGTCACGATCGGCGCTGCCGCGTCGTAGAAATAGAGCGTGTCCTCGCCTGTCAGCGCTTTGATCGAGGAAAACAGGGCGTCCGAGGTCAGCGGTCCCGAGGCACAGACGACCACGTCGTTCTCCGGCAGCGCTTCTACCTCTTCGCAGATCACCTCGATGTTTGGATGGGCTTTGATCTTTTCTGTGATCCAGGCGGAAAACGCCTCACGATCGACCGCCTGCGCACCACCGGCAGGCACACGCGTGTGGTCCGCCGCTTCCATGACAAGCGAGCCCATGCGGCGCAGCTCTTCCTTGAGCAGCCCGGGACCGCTCGCCAGCTGGTCGGCGCGCAGCGAATTGCTGCAGACCAGCTCGGCAAAGCCACCGGTGTGGTGGGCGACCGTCTGTTTCTGCGGGCGCATTTCGTAGAGTCTGACAGAGCATCCCCGGCTGGCGATCTGCCAGGCCGCTTCCGATCCTGCCAGACCGGCGCCGATCACCGTGATTGTGTTTGTCTCAGTCATCACTTTCACCATCAATCTCTACTTTATAATTACAATTCTTATTGGAACATACTTTGTTGATGCCCTTCTTTGTGGCGTGCTCGACGAGATAGCCTTCGCCGCACTGCGGACAGATCTCGCCTGTTGGTTTTTCCCAGGTGACAAAGTCGCAGTCCGGATAGCGGTCGCAGCCGTAGAAGACGCGGCCTTTCTTGGAGCGGCGCTTGACCACGTGACCTTCGCCGCATTTTGGACAGATCACGCCAATCTCCTCAAACAGCGGGCGGGCGTTCTTGCATTCCGGAAATCCTGTGCAAGCCAAAAACTTGCCATAGCGGCCCATTTTGATCGCGAAAGGCCGACCGCATTTTTCACAGAGGATGTCTGTGATCTCATCTTCGATCTTCACATCGTCGCCGATGTTCTGCTCGGCGATGGCGAGCTTTTCGCTGAAGATGTCGTAGAATTTGCGGATGACTTCCTTCCACTCGCGCTCCCCTTCTTCGATCAAGTCGAGATCGCTCTCAAGATGCGCTGTGAAGTTGACATTGATGATGTCGCCAAAATTCTGCACCAGGAGCTCGTTGACCAGCTCGCCGATCTCCGTCGTGTAGAAGCTTTTCTTTTCGCGGTACACATAGTTGCGCGCTGTGATCGTCTCGATGATGGAGGCATAGGTGCTTGGTCGTCCAATGCCCTTTTCCTCCAACGTTTTGACCAGCGACGCTTCGGTGTAGCGCGCAGGCGGCTGGGTGAAATGCTGCTCCGGATTGTCCTTGACATGGGTCAGCTTTTCGCCGGCAGCAAGCGCCGGCAGCTCCTTTTCCTTCTTCGCCTCGCTCTGATCGTTGTAAACGATCTGATAACCAGGGAACACATTCACCGTGTAGCTGGCCGAGAAGCCATAATCGCCTGCGATGATCTCTGCGTTGGTCACGTCGAATTTCGCTGCAGCCATCTGGCTGGCGATGAAGCGCGACCAGATGAGCTTATAGAGCTTGTACTCGTCGTTTGAGAGATACTGTTTGATGCTCTCTGGATCCTTGTCGATATAAGTCGGGCGGATCGCTTCGTGGGCATCCTGCACATTTTGGCTGCCACTTTTCTTGCCTGCGCCAGCATGGCCGGAATAATAATTGGCGCCGTAGTGCTCGTTGATATAATTGCGCGCCTGCTCCTTCGCCTGATCGGATACACGCGTCGAGTCAGTTCTCATGTAGGTGATCAGCCCGATGCTGCCGGAACGGCCGAGAGTCACGCCTTCGTACAGCCCCTGAGCGATGCGCATCGTTTTGCGGGCAGTGAAGTTCAGCTTTTTGTTGGCTTCCTGCTGCATCACGCTGGTCGTGAACGGCAGCGGCGCCTTGCGCTGTTTGCCAGAGGTTTTCACCGAAACCACCTCATACGCTGCGCCCTTGAGCTCAGCGAGAATGGCGTCCATTTCTTCCTTGGAGCCGATCGTCGGCAGCTTTTTGCCGTTTTTCTTGGCAAGCTTCGCCTGGAAGGATTTTTTCTCGTGATTTTTCAGCGTCACTTCCAGCGACCAGTATTCCTCCGGAATAAAATCAAGGATCTCTTTTTCGCGCTCACAGATGAGACGCAGCGCCACAGACTGCACACGCCCGGCGCTGAGGCCTTTTTTCACCTTGCGCCAGAGCAGCGGGCTCAGCTTGTAGCCGACAATGCGGTCGAGCACGCGGCGCGCCTGCTGCGCATCCACACGATCCATATCGATCGCGCGTGGTTCCTTGATGGCATTTTTTACAGCATCCTTCGTGATCTCGTTGAAAGAAACACGACATTTGCTGTCCGCGTCGAGACCCAGGATGTACTGCAAATGCCAGGCGATCGCTTCCCCTTCGCGGTCAGGGTCGCTCGCGAGAAGCACGCGGTCGGCTTTTTTTGCAGCCTTCTTCAGTTCCTTGATCAACGGGCCTTTGCCACGGATATTGATATATTTTACTGCAAAATCGTTGTCCACATCGACGCCAAACTGGCTCTTTGGAAGATCCCGCACATGCCCCATAGAGGCCGTCACGGAATAATTCTTGCCAAGATAGCGCTTGATGGTCTTCGCTTTTGCGGGAGATTCTACAATAACTAAGGTTTGTGACATAAAAGCAATACCTCTTACTCAACTATCAATTTTCGCATACCGTCTGCCGTAATCCTGCAGCACGATATCCTCTAATTCAAATTCGAGCAGCACTCCGTTCACCGTATTCACCGGCAGCTTGCTGGCTGCGCAGATCTCCTCCACGCTTTGCGGCACGCTGCTGAGCGCATTGTAGACCTTTTGCTCTTCCGGTGAGAACGCCCGCGTCTTTTTCTCAGGCGCTGCTTCCTTGAACAGCGTGATCTGCCCAAATTCTTCTAATATATCTGTCGCCTGCGCCACCAGCTTCGCACCGTCCTTGATCAGACGGTGACAGCCTACAGACTCAGGGCTGGTGATGAGCCCAGGGACAGCGAACACTTCTTTTCCATATTCCAGCGCATAGCTGGCGCTGATCAGCGAGCCGCTTTTTTTCGCTGCTTCGACCACGACCAGCCCGTCAGACAGACCGGCGATGATGCGGTTGCGCGCTGGAAAATGCCAGGCTGTCGCCGGCGCGCCCAGCGGCCATTCAGAAACGATGGCGCCGCAGGGATGGCTGGTGATCGCATCGTACATCTTCGCGTTTTCACGCGGATAGATCCTGTCGATGCCACAGCCCAGCACAGCGATCGTGCCACCTGGGCCTTCGATCGCGCCCTTGTGGGCGTTGACGTCGATCCCTTTCGCGAGGCCGCTGATGATGCAGACGCCTTCTGCCGAAAGGTTTTTCGCCAGTGTGTAGGAAACATTTTTCCCGTACGGCGTCGCACGACGGCTGCCAACCATGCCGATGTTCAGAGAAGCTGGCTGAAACTGTCCTTTGATATAGAGCAGACTCGGTGGCTTGTACACTTCCTTTATGCACGCTGGATAAGCCGGATCCACATAGCTCAGCACCTGGATGTGCATATCTGCCAGAAGCTTTTCGCGCAAGCTGGCGCGCTCCGGCGAATAATACTCACACCAGGCCTGCCATTTTTCTTTCGGAAGTTCCGGCACTGCTTGCGAGAGCTGGTCGAGATCCGCTGCGCACAGCATCTCCTCGTCCAGCCGCATCATCACGAGCCGCAAGCTCTCACTTGCGCTCTCGCCCCAGACGTCGTGCAGCAAAGTAAACAGGACGTTGTTTCTCATCATACTCCTCCATACTACATCATTCCAATTGTAGCATTAAATCATTTGCTTGTATAGGTAAAACAGAGAAATATTTCGATTTTTTTAATCATTTAGAATTATTTCTTCCATCAGCGGAAGGACATTGGTCATGCACACAACATTCATCACACAACGGGCGCTGCGCCTTGCAGATTTTTCGCCCGTGCCAGATGAAAAGATGGTGGGCGCTGCACCAGAGTTCTTCTGGGATCGTCGCCATCAGCTGCTGCTCCACGCCTTCCACTGTTTTGTGCTTGGCAAAACCGAGCCGCTGCGTCACGCGGAAAACGTGGGTGTCCACAGCGAACGCCGGAATATGAAAAGCGTTGCAGAGCACCACGTTCGCCGTTTTGCGGCCAACGCCCGGCAGCTCCTGCAGCTTCTCGCGTTCCGCTGGCACCTCGCCGTGGTATTTCTCCACGAGCATTTTCGACGCCTTGATGATGCTTTTGCTCTTGTTGCGATAGAGCCCGATCGAATTGATGTCCTGCGCCAGCGCTTCCTCCGACACCTGGCTCATCTCAAAAGCCGTCGGATATTTTGCGAACAGCCCCGGCGTCACCATATTCACACGCACGTCTGTGGACTGCGCCGAAAGGATCGTCGCTACCAGGAGCTCAAACGGCGTGTGGAAATTCAATCCCGAGCCGATCTCACCATAATTTTCATCCAGGATCTCTAAGATCTGCGCTTGTCTTTCATCCATTTTGCTTCTCCCAAAAAAGCACTGTATACCATGGCGTATACAGTGCTCACTGTTATAGATTTCCCAGGACCATCAGAGCCTTTTCGCTGATCAACAGCTGTCCATGTTCATCCAGGAACTCTCTGGTCATCTGCGTCATTTCACCATATTCAACGAAGTGTCCGCGCATCTCTTCAGCGATGCCGTTGACATCGTGAACGTACAGCTCGTAGCGCTCGTTGTATTTGTACAGGGCGCTGTCGCTGTCGGCGCCGTCCTTGACGAGCTTCGCCAGCTCGATCACATCGTCCAGCTCGCCAAACTCGAACACCGCCCACGGCTCGTCGACTGTGCCGTTTGCCACGAAGAGATCGAAGTTGACATCCTCGGCGTTAATCTTGGTGATCGTCAGGATCATGCTCTCTTCCGAGAGTGGATAGGCCTCGACCATCAGGCTTGTGTTGTGGACCACTTCGAAGCCAAATTGAAGCCGCGCCTGTTCAATGATGTCCCTGAATAATGCTCTCATGTCTCTGCCAAACATGTCGTTTTTGGTGACGATGATCTGCAGCTGGTCATCGTTGACAAGATTGATCTTCATTTTGCGGCCTCCTTCCCGTAAACAAAAATTGTGCTACTGTTTCATATTGATAACATACTCGGAAAACGGTAATTGTGCAACTGCATTCAGATCATAACCGGCAAATTCATTTCTATCATATTTATAAGCTGCTGCCGCGCCGATCATCGCAGCGTTGTCGGTGCACAGCGAGAGCGGCGGATAATAAAGCGCGTAGCCAGCGTCGGTGCAAAGCTGTTCAAAGCGCGCGCGGATGCGGGAGTTTGCCGAAACGCCGCCGGCAAGGAGCAGCGTATGAATGTCGTGCTCCTGCATGGCCTGCGCCGTGTGGCTGGCGAGCACATCGACGACCGCCTCCTGAAAGCTTGCCGCCACATTGGCGCGGTCGATCGTCTCGCCCTTCATCTCCGCCTGATTGAGATAATTCAACACCGCAGATTTCAAGCCGCTGAAGCTGAAATTGAGCGGCTCGTCGAGCTTGGCGCGGGGAAACGCGATTGCTGATGGATCGCCTTCCCTGGCCAGCGCGTCGATCTTTGGTCCGCCTGGATAGCCCAGGCCGATGGCGCGCGCCACTTTGTCAAAGGCTTCACCGGCTGCATCGTCCACCGTTTGCCCGAGAATCTCATAGTCACCGTGGGCAGCGATCTTGACAATGTTCGTGTGACCACCGGAAACAACCAAACAGATACACGGCAGCGTGATCTCCGGATGCGCCAGAAAGTTCGCGTAAATATGCCCTTCGATATGGTGCACGCCGATGAGCGGTTTTTCCAGCGCATAAGCCAGCCCCTTGGCTGTGCTCAGGCCAACCAGGAGCGCACCGATCAGCCCCGGCCCCATAGTCACAGCGATGGCGTCGAGCTCTGCAAAGCTGTAGCCGCTTTCTGCCAGCGCTTCTTCTATGACAATATCAATGTATTCCAAATGCTTGCGCGATGCCACCTCCGGCACCACGCCGCCAAATTTTTCATGGATCTTGATCTGCGTCGAAACCACATTCGCGCAGATCTCATGGCCATCGCGGATCACCGCACAGGCTGTTTCATCACAGCTGGATTCAATGGCCAGGATCACACTTTTCAATTCATTCATTTTTCCTCTTCCATTCCATCATGAGCGCGTCGGCGCCATCATGATAATATGCCGTTCGTTTGCTGAACGTCTCAAACCCACAGGCTTCGTATAATTTCACCGCAGCGAGATTGTGCGCGTTCACCTCGAGCAGGCAGCGCTCTGCCGCCAAAAGGTCCAGCACCGCTGTGAGCATACGGCGTCCCTTATGCGCGCCGCGCTGTTCTGGCGCAATGCCAAGCCGCTCGATCTCCGCTTCGCCGTCAAAGACGGTGAGGATGATGTAGCCGATCGCCTGCTCCTCTTCCAGGAGCAGAAAGGCCTTGCGGATCGAGGCTGCGAGAAATGCGTCCAGCGCTTCCTCCGACCACGCGTCGTCGGGAAAACACGCCGCTTCCAGCACGCTCAACGCACGCAGCTTTTCTGCGCCAGCGACCTGCTCAATCCTCAAGGGACTCACCTGGATGCGCCTCGCGCCATTTAATCACCGCTTCGGATTCGCGCAGATACATCGGCTCCACGCGCATGCCGTGCAGATCCGCCCAGGCTGCCGCTTCTTTTTCAGCGAGCAGCGCCAGCGCATCGGCGCAGACAAATTTTCTGCAGCCTTCGGCGAGCACAGCCTGATCGCCCAGCGTTTCACGGATAGTCTCAGCAAAAACATCCACGCCATCGCCAGTGAAATACACCAACGGCGCTCCAGCCACCGCTTTGATCTCCTGCAGAAGATCGGCGATGGCGATCGCCTGATAATCGCTCTGGCGCGTGATCTCCTGCCCGTTTGAGCGATAGACTGCGGTATACACCTGCTTGCGGCGGGCGTTCATGATCGGCACGATGAGCCCGCGCACAGCGGCGCCATTTTGCGCCAGCACATCCAGCGTCGAAAGCGGGATGAGCGGTTTTTTCAGGCCCAGGGCCATGCCCTTTGCTGTGGAAAAGCCAATGCGCAGTCCGGTGAAGGAGCCTGGCCCTGCCGTGATGGCGATGGCGTCAAACTGCGCCATCTTCATCCCGGTGAGCTGCATGAGATCATCCACCGCCGGCAAGAGCTGCTCCGAATGGGTGAGCCCGATATTCAATTGTGTGTGGGCGATGATCGCCCCATCTTTCATGATCGCGACGGCGCCTGAGGAGCTCGCCGTATCAAAGGCTAAAATATTCATCGTAAGCTTCCTTAATATGCGCGCAGTCGCCGTGGATGCTCAGCTCCACCGTGCGCGCGTTTCCATCATGAGCCAGCGAGAGCTGCGCGAAATCCTCCGGCAAAAAGGCACGCGCGATCTCCGGCCACTCCACCACACAGACGCCGTTGCCGTAGAAATATTCTTCGACGCCGAGGTCGTAGAGCTGCGCCTCTTCTTCCACACGGTAGAGATCCATGTGATAAAGCGGCAGCCGGCCTGTGAAATATTCGTTGATGATCACAAAGGTTGGGCTGTTGACAAACTCTGTCACGCCGAGCCCTTTGGCAAGGCCCTGCGTGAGCGTCGTTTTGCCGGCGCCGAGATCCCCTTCCAGAAGCAGGATGTCTCCCGGCTGAAGGCTGGCGCCGAGTTTTTCGCCCAGAGCTATTGTCTCTTCATAATCATTGAGTGCGTTCATTTTTCATCCTTTCCAGCAAACGAAAAAAGGTGTTTCAGTCAAACTGAAACACCTTTCGTGGGCCCACTTGGCATCGAACCAAGGACCGTCCGGTTATGAGCCGGATGCTCTGCCGCTGAGCTATAGGCCCATGACGCCATGCATCCTATATAGTATAGCTCAAAGCAATAGATCAGTCAAGATAATCTTTAAGCTTCCGGCTGCGGCTTGGATGTCTCAGTTTACGTAAGGCTTTGGCTTCGATCTGACGGATACGTTCACGGGTGACGCCGAATTCCTGGCCGACTTCTTCCAGCGTTCTGGAGCGGCCATCGTCAAGACCGAAACGCAGGCGCAGAACTTTCGCTTCACGCGGCGTCAGCGTTTCCAGCACTTCTTCCAGCTGTTCCTTCAGCAGGATGTAGCTTGCTGCTTCGTCTGGCGCTGGCGCGTCCTCGTCTTCGATGAAATCGCCGAGGTGGCTGTCTTCTTCTTCGCCGATCGGCGTTTCCAGAGAAACAGGCTCCTGCGCAACTTTCTGGATCTCGCGCACGCGATCCGGCGCCAGGTCCATGACAGCGCCGATCTGTTCCGGCGTTGGGTCGGTGCCCAATTCCTGCAGCAGCTGTCGCGATACGCGCACGAGCTTGTTGATGGTCTCGACCATGTGCACCGGAATGCGGATGGTGCGCGCCTGATCGGCGATCGCACGGGTGATGGCCTGACGGATCCACCAGGTTGCATAGGTACTGAATTTGAAGCCTTTCTTGTAGTCGAATTTTTCAACGGCTTTTAAAAGCCCGAGGTTCCCTTCCTGGATCAGATCGAGGAAGAGCATCCCGCGTCCGACATAACGCTTGGCGATACTGACAACGAGGCGAAGGTTCGCTTCTGCGAGCTGATTTTTCGCTTCCTCGTCGCCTTCCTGCATGCGCTTGGCGAGTTCGACCTCTTCGTCCGCCTTGAGCAGCGGCACGCGGCCGATCTCCTTGAGATACATGCGCACAGGATCGTCAATGCCGACGTCATCTGGAATGGAAAGATCGAGCTCGATCTCCTCTTCTTCCTCGACGCTTTTGAAATCGTCCTCAGTCGGCTCGAAATCGTCGTCATCGAGGCTGCCGGAATCGTCCTTAAGGGTCAGCCCGAGCTGATTGAGCTGCTCAAACAGAATCTCCATTTCATCCGGCGTGAGATCCATCTTGCCCAGGGCATCGCCGATCTCTTCGTATGTAAGCTCGCCTTTTTTCTGACCAAGAGCCAATAATTGAACAATGGCTTGCTTCGCGTTGTCTTTTCTGTCTCCGGTTTTCGCTTGTTCTGCCATTACCCTTTATCTCCTCTCATTCTGTCTTCAAACTGCGTCTTTTTCTGGCGTATCGTTTCCAATTCAATCAAAGCTTGCTCCATCTCGTCAGGCTTTCCACCCTTCTCTAAAGATCCAATTTTATTTAAAAGCGTTCTATATCGCTGATCGATCAGTTGAAATTGCTGTGCCAGGAGTGTTCGCTCCAAAAGCGCCTGGCGCTGTGTGCTGTCGAGCTCCTCCGGAAACGCATCCGGATGCTGCATGGTCGCCGCAGCAAATACGCTGCTCACACCAACATCCAGACGGGAGCTGTCGATCTGGCCATTCTGCGCGGCCTGCGCCTGAAAATCCTCGTAGATCGTCCGCAACACCGACTGAAACAACTTCGCGCCGCCGCAGGCTTCGATCCGCTCGACAAAAGCAGGATCTGTGAGCATCCCGCAGAGCAGCACAACCTCGTTTTTCGGAAAATCCAGCTTTGGCGCTGCCTGAACCACCGGCGCTTCGGGTTCCTCCGGCTGGCGATAGCGATTGCGTCGTCCGGCGCCGCGCCGATAGGCGGCGAGCTCGTTTTTGATCGCCTGCTCGCTGAGGAAAAGGCGATCCGCTGTATGGCGCACTGCCACATCCAGCTCTGCCGGATGGCGGATCTTCGCCAGATACGGCAGCACATCGCCGAGCACGCTGAGCTTCTGGTCCATATTGTCGCCAGGAAAACGCTTCAGCGACTGAGTCAGCCGGAAGGCATAGCCATTCTCTGCGTTCTGCAGCAGCGCACGAAAAGCGTCGATGCCATAGGCTTTGATGTATTCATCCGGGTCCTTGCGCTCAGGAATGGCGAGCACCCGCGCCTTGCCGCCGGCATTTTCGATGAGGCCGATGCTCTTGAGCGTCGCGCGTACACCAGCGTCGTCCCCGTCGAAGGAGGTGATGAAATTGTAGGTGTAGCGCATGAGCAGCTTCACCTGATCCTCGGTGAGCGCCGTTCCCAGAGGAGCGACGACATTCGTCAATCCCGCCTGGTGACAGGCGATGACATCCATGTAGCCCTCGACGATGATCACCTGATCGGCTGCGCGGATCGCTGACTTCGCCAGATCGAGGCCATAAACATTTCGTCCCTTGTGAAAGACCGGGCTGTCCGGGGAATTGATGTATTTCTGCGGCGCTTTTTCGGCGTCGATGATACGCCCGCCAAAAGCGATGACGTGCCCGTTCGCGTCCTTGATCGGAAACATCAGCCGATCGCGAAAACGGTCGTAGCAACCGCGCGCGTTGTTGCGCGGACTGACCAGGCCGATCTCGATGAGATCCTCGTCAGATGCGCCCTTCTTTTTGAGATAGCCATAAAGCCCATCCCATCCTTCGAGACAGCCACCGAGCTGAAAACGCTCCTTCGTCTCCTGGGTGATCTGGCGCTTATCCAGGTAGGCATTATAGACAGCGCCTTGCGGACGGTGCAGCACCGCCTGATAATAATAGGTCGCAAATTCGTTCCATTTCAGCAGGCGATTGCGTTTGGCCATGGCGCGGCGCTCTTCTTCGCTCTGTTCGCGCTCCGGCACCTTCACCCCGACCTCTCCGGCAAGCTTGCGGACAGCCTCCGGAAATGTCAGGTGATCGATCTCCATGAGAAATTTGAAGACGTTGCCGCCGACGCCGCAGCCGAAGCAGTGAAAGATCTGCTTATTCTGCGACACCGAAAACGACGGCGTCTTTTCATGATGAAAAGGGCACAAACCGACAAAGTTCTGCCCTTGTTTTTTTAATGGAACATAGCGTCCGACAACATCTACGATATCTGTGCGTGCAATGATCTCGTCCAGGATTTCCTGGGGAATGCGTCCCTTTGAACCACTCATCGGTCGGCCTCCTTTCAAAGCGCACAGCAAAAAAATGTCGATATCGACAGTCGTTTTATTATAGCACTTCTCCCTCTCAAAGTACAGGGTTTTCGTGTATAAAAGAGCGCGGAATCGTCAGATCTTTGAAAAGTTCCACGCAATAATTGTCTGTCATGCCGGAAATATAATCAGCAACCGCCCGTTCCTTGCCCTCTGCCTCGGCAGTCTGCACATAAAATTCCGGCATTGCTTCCACATGCTTGAGGAAATATTCGAAGAGGAACTGCACGATGAAGCTGGCACGCTCACGCTCCTGCAGGCAGACCGGGCCCTGGTACACCTCGTCGAACATGAAGGAACGCAGCCCGCGCAGCGCCTGGTCGATCTCGGGGCTGAAGGTGAGAATCCGCTCGCCGTCAAAATCCGGCGCGGTGATGCGCTGTCCCTGGGCGATGAGATCGTTCACGAGCACGGTGATGCGCTCGCCGAGATCGTGACCGAGCACATCGGTGTAGGCTTGGGGCAGATCTTCCTCGCGAAAAATATTGGCGCGGATCGTATCGTCGATGTCGTGCTGCACATAAGCGATCTTGTCGCTGTAGCGGATGATCTGACCTTCCAGCGTGGCGGCGTGGTCGCGGTTTTTACTGAAGCCGCTGTGATGCAGCACACCGTCGAGCACCTCCCAGGACAGATTCAGCCCGCGACGCTCGCCGTGGCGCTCGATCTTCGAGAGCACGCGCACGCTGTTGACGTTGTGGCGAAAACCGCCGCTCATGCATTCGTCCAGCACATTTTCGCCGCAGTGGGCGAACGGCGTGTGACCGACGTCGTGCGCCAGCGCGATCGCTTCGATGAGATCGCAATTCAGACGCAGCGCACGGCCGATGGTCTTGGCGATCTGATTGACCTCCAGCGTGTGCGTGAGACGGGTGCGGTAGTGGTCGTTCCCCGGTGAGATATAGACCTGCGTTTTGTGCTTGAGACGGCGAAACGCTTTTGAATGGATGACGCGGTCGCGGTCCCGCATGAAACAGGTGCGCACAGCGTCTGGCTCTTCCGGCAGTTTGCGTCCACGGCTGGCGTCGGCAAAGCTCGCGCAGGCTGCGTAGATCGTGCGCTCCTGCTGTTCGATCATTTCTCGGATCATGGTCATCTACCTCCTATGATCAGATTATTCTATCTTCATCTTACCGCAACAGCGGGTACAAAAAAAGGACTTTTCATCAAAAACTTTGACAAAAAGTCCTTTCTAAAATTCCTAACTTCTAACTCCTCACTGTCAGCGAGTAGAGCGAGCTGACCCCGCAGGGCTAACTCCTAACTAACTCACTCAGCGAGGGTTCTTGATCTGGGCCTGAGCCGCAGCAACGCGAGCGATCGGCACGCGGTATGGCGAGCAGCTGACGAAGGTCAGGCCAGCTTCGTGGCAGAATTCAACGGAGCTTGGTTCGCCGCCGTGTTCACCGCAGATACCCCAGGTGAGCTTGTCATTCACAGCGCTGCCGTTCTTGACTGCGTACTCAACGAGCTTGCCAACAGCCTTGCGATCGAGCACAGCGAATGGGTTGTCCTTGAGGATCTTGTGTTCAAGATAGATCGGCATGAACTTGCCTTCTGCGTCGTCGCGAGAGAAGCCGAGCGTGGTCTGCGTCAGGTCGTTGGTGCCGAAGGTGAAGAAGTCGCAGTGTTCAGCGATCTCGTCGATGGTCAGGCAGGCACGTGGCAGTTCGAGCATGGCGCCGACCTTGTAAGGGATCTCGATGCCCTGTTCCGCCATCACAGCCTGAGCAACGCTGTCGATCTCTGCACGCAGGATCTCGACTTCCTTGGCGTCGATGACGAGCGGAATCTCGATCTCAACGTGGATGTCCTTGCCTTCCTTGACGAGCTGAGCAGTCGCCTGCAGGATGGCGCGCGCCTGCATTCTGTAGATGTCTGGGTAGGTCACGCCGAGACGGCAGCCACGATGACCGAGCATTGGGTTCATTTCATGCAGGGAACGTACCTTCTTGAGGAGCGCTTCCTTCTCAGCAATGACAGCTGGATCGCCGCCGGTGTGCTTGAGGTCGTTGATCTCGAGCATGAGTTTTTCCATGTTTGGCAGAAATTCATGCAGTGGTGGGTCGAGCAGACGGATCGTGGTTGGCAGCCCTTCCATGGCCTCGAGGATGCCGTAGAAGTCAGCCTGCTGGAATTCGAGCAGCTTGGCGAGCGGTTCTTTGCGCGCTTCTTCGTCCTCGGCGAGGATCATCTGCTGCACGATCGGCAGACGTTCCACTTCCATGAACATGTGCTCGGTGCGGCAGAGGCCGATACCGGTGGCGCCAAATTCACGCGCTTTCTTGGCGTCGCGAGGATTGTCGGCGTTGGCGTGCACTTCCATGCCGCCTTCCTGAGCGAGCTCTTCGCTCCATGCCAGGATCTGCTGGAAATCGTCGCTGAGTTCTGGTGGGATAACAGGAACTTCGCCGAGGATGACGTTCCCGTTGGAACCATCGATGGTGATGACGTCGTCTTTCTTGAGCAGGAGATCGCCGACCTGCATGGTCTCAGCGTCGAGATCGAGCTTCAGCGCGTCGCAGCCGCAAACGCAGCAGCGGCCCATACCACGGGCAACGACGGCTGCGTGGCTGGTCATGCCGCCACGGCTGGTGAGCACGCCCTGTGCGGTGACAATGCCGTGGATGTCATCCGGCGTGGTCTCGTTGCGCACGAGGATGACCTTGTCGCCATTGTTGCCACGCTTTTCTGCTTCGTCGGCATTGAAGACAATGTGACCGCTGGCTGCTCCAGGAGAAGCTGGAAGCCCGGTGGCGATGACGTTGATCTCCGCCTTTGGATCGATGCTTGGGTGCAGCAGCTGATCGAGCTGGTTGGCATCCACACGCATGACGGCGGTGTTGCGGTCGATGAGCCCTTCCTTGTACATATCAACGGCGCATTTTACAGCAGCTGCCAGCGTGCGTTTTGCGTTGCGGCACTGCAGCATGTAAAGCTTGCCATTTTCGATGGTAAATTCGATGTCCTGCATGTCGGTGTAATGCTTTTCAAGCAATTCGCAGGTATCGGTGAACTGTTTGAACGCGTCTGGCAGATCTTCTGCAAGGCGGGAAATGTGCTGAGGCGTGCGCACGCCGGAAACGACGTCTTCGCCCTGCGCATTGATGAGGTATTCGCCGTAGAGCTCCTTGACGCCGGTGGCAGGGTTGCGCGTGAAGGCAACGCCGGTACCGGAGGTTGGGCCCATGTTCCCGAAGACCATCGACTGCACGTTGACAGCTGTGCCGATGTCATCCGGGATCTTGTTGATGCGGCGATAAACGATCGCGCGGTTGTTGCCCCAGGAATCGAACACAGCGGTGATCGCCATGACGAGCTGTTCCTTTGGATCCTGTGGGAAATCCACGCCTTTTTCTTTGGCAACGACGCCCTTGTAGAGCTCGATGAGTTCTTTGAGGCTATCGGCATTGAGTTCGTAGTCGTCCTTGACGCCCTGATCGGATTTGATCTTTTCGATGATGTTGTCAAATTTGTAGGAATCAACGCCCATGACAACGTTGGCGTACATCTGGATGAAACGGCGGTAGCAGTCCAGCGCGAAGCGTTCGTCGCCAGTCAGCTTGGCAAAGCCTTTCACCGTCACATCGTTGAGACCGAGGTTGAGGACCGTGTCCATCATCCCAGGCATGGAGATGGCAGCGCCGGAACGCACCGAAACGAGCAGTGGGTTTTCCGTATCGCCGAAGGTTTTGCCAGTGTGTTCTTCCAGCTTGTGCAGCGCCACCCAGGCTTCGTCCAGAAGCCCATCCGGCAGCTTGTGGCCAGCTGTGAAAAATTCGTTGCAGGCTTCCGTCGTGATCGTGAAGCCCTGAGGAACAGGTAGACCGATCTTGGTCATTTCTGCCAGGTTGGCACCCTTGCCGCCCAGGAGGGCGCGCATGTCTTTGTTGCCTTCGTTGAATAAATAAACAAATTTCTTAGCCAATGATATTCTCTCCTCTGCCATAGTATATTTGTAGAATGACGCTAGCCGTCTCTTCCACTGCTTTATGTGTCACGTCGATGATCGGACAGCCAACCCGCTTCATGATCTTTTCCGCGTAGTCGAGCTCATCAAGGATGCGCCCGAGATCCGTGTAATCCGTCGGACTCGCCACGCCCAATCCGCGCACGCGCTCTGTTCGGATCTCGCCCAGAATATCCGGCTGGATCGTCAGCCCAATGATCTTGTGCTTTGGGATCTCGAACAATTTTTCATTAACCTTTACCTCCGGCACCAACGGCACATTTGCCACCTTGATGCCGCGATACGCCATATACATCGAAAGCGGCGTCTTCGACGTTCGCGACACACCGATCAGGATCAGATCCGCCGACGTGATGCCCGTGACATCCTTGCCGTCGTCGTATTTGATCGCGAACTCCATCGCCTCGATCTTTTTGAAATAGCTTTCGTCCATGCGCTGCACCAGCCCAGGACGACCGACAGGATGCTGCCCCGTCAGCGCTTCAAACGCCTGAAACGGCGTATCCAAAATGTCAAAATACTGAATGCTGTGGCTCTTGCAAAAATCGATCACATACTGGCGCAGCTGCTCGACCACCAGCGTGAAGCACAAAATGCTGTCCTTCGGGTCGATGCGTTCCAGCACCTCCGTGATATAAGCAGCATCCTCCACAAAAGGAATGTGCTTGTAGGAAACTTCGATCCCCGGAAACTGATTGGCCGCGGCACGCGCCACATACTGCGCCGTTTCACCGACAGAATCCGATAAAATGTAAACAGAAATTCTTTGAACCTGATCCATCATACGTCTTCTCCCGCATATCCATAGCCAATATCCACAAAAGCACGGACAACATTCGTCTTGGTGAATCGTCCCAAAACCTCAAACTTGTCCTCGCCCACCTGTTTCACCACAGGCATCCCGTCGATCTCATGCGTGATCAGTTTCTGCGCCGCGTGCCACAGGCTTTCGTCCGGCGTCGTCATGATGAGGTTTGGCATGCGCGTCATGATCACGCTCACCGGCACCTTGTGCATATCTGTCGTGCCGATCGCCAGTTTCAGCAGATCTTTGCGCGAGAGCACCCCATCCAGAAGGCCCTCTTCGTTGACAATGAAGAGCGTTCCGATGTTATTGATGAACAGCGACACCAGCGCATCATAGGCCGACGCCTTTTCATTAACGACAACAGGCATGCTCTGATAATCTTCCACAGACATCTGGATCATCTTCATATAGATGTCGTAGCCCTGGCGCGACTGGTTGTAATAATAGCCCACGCGTGGACGCGCCTCCAGAAGCCCCAGCTGCGTCAGCAGCGTCAGATCTGATCTCAGAGAAGCACGGGTCGTGTTCATTTGAGACGCGATATGATCTCCGGTGATCGGACTTTGCGACTTTACGATATCGAGAATCTGGATCTGTTTTTTGCTCAGTTGAATAAGCCTTCTCCTCCTTTCAGTGTCGCCTTGCGTTTATTATGAGACATATTGGAAAAATTTGCAACATATTTAAGAAGATTACAAACAGAAAAAACGTCATTTTTACTTTTTGTGCACATTATTGTTCGCGCGCACAAGAAAAACGCGCAAAAAAGATACCCAGTCTGGCACATTCCCCGTTATCAGCATAAAAAGGCTACCAGCGATCCGACACGCTAGCGGCGTGGTCGCTGGTAGCCAACTTCCATTACACTTTAATCATTACTAATTTATCATTTGCAAGGATCATTTCACCAGATACCGCTGCAGGATCGCTGCCACCTGGGCGCGTGAGTGGTTCCAACCTGTTTCAAGCAAACTTAAGCATCCTTAAGCAAACTCAAGCAAATCAAGCTAATGATAATGTAAATGATAATGCTAATGAAAATGATAGTGTGAGTGTAAATGCTAATGCAATGACGGCGCAATACGCCGTTGGGGATCCGCCGGATCCCTGTGCAGCTGGCGCTGCACGACACACGCACGGCCCCCCCTTTCTCTGGCAACAAAGCGCTCTGGTGATCAGGCAGCTGCGTTCTGCGCGGTTTCGGCGAGGTAGGCGTTCAGACGGGTGGCGACGTTGTCCTGAAGGTTTCTGTAGAAGAACTGGTAGTCGTAGAGGTGGTAAATGCCGTCTGAGAAGATGGAGAGCCCGGCTGGGTAATTCTCTGGCGATACGTCGGGCACTTTCAGCGCGCCGCGCTGGTCGTCGATATAGGCGCCGGTGAGCTGTGGGATCTCTTCGGTGATGTTGCCGTCGTAATCGGTGAAGCAGGCGCCGAGGTTTTGGCTTTTGTCGGCTGGGGTGCTGTCGGTGCGCCAGTTGAGGGGATTGATGGCTAGGGTTTTGCTGCCGGATGGGATGACGAGAGAATCTGTGATTTCCGGCGCTTCGCTGTTGAACGAGACGATGACGCCGGTGTCTGCTTCGCCTGTCGCAAAGCGCATGTGTGGATGCTCGGCGAGCTGGTCTTCTGTGACGCGCCAGCCGATGGCGTAGCAGGCGACAAGCCGGTCGGCGAGGGCGTCGTCGTCAAAATAATCCTGAAGGAGGCGCAGCACAAGATCGCCGCCCTGGGAAAATCCGGCGAGGATGATCGGCCGGCCGTCGTTATCATTGGCGAGATAATACGCGAAGGCGTCCTTGATATCCTCGTAGGCGGCGCTCAGCGCTGTTGTACGCTCGTTTTCAGGCAGGCTGTAGGTATAGAGGCTGGCCTGGCGGTAATAGGGCGCAAAAAAACGGCTGTCGGCGTCGCAGATGCCCTTTTCCATGTTGGTGGCGCCGAGAAAATCTGCCTTTGCATCGGCGTCGTCGAGGGGCATGTTTTCTGCATCCTCTGCGCCGGCGTAGACGGTCGGGCAGACGAAGAACACATCGGCTGCGGTGTCTGTGCGCTCCGTTTCGTGATAGGCCCAGTTTTCCGCTGCGGCGTAGTCCACGCTGTCTGTTTCCTGTTGGGCGCAGCCGGCAAAAAGCACGAGGCTGAACAGGAGCGCTGCCAGGAGAATGTGGTTTTTGTTGTGTCTTTGTTTCATGCGATCACCTTTTTGAAATAGAGTCAGGTTTATTATAACGCAGGATGCGGTCTGCTGCCAGCTGTGGTTTTTCTTTACGGAAGGATATTCCAGAGATGGTGGGCTGTGGTGATGAGGTCTGCACATTCTGCGGAGCTGGCGCGAAATCCTCCCTGAGACGGATGGACAAAGCTGATTATTCTGGTATGATTCTACGTGGAGATTAATAACCTATATGGAAAGGAAGTATCACATCTATGAAAATTCTTGGTATTGTTATGGGGATCCTGCTGACGATCAGCGGCATCTTCTGTCTGACGCAGCCTGTGCTCACGTTTGCAAATCTCAGCTGGGTGATCGGCGCGATTGTGCTGGCCTGCGGGATCTGCGGGCTGGTTGCCTGGTGGCAGGGGCGCAAAAGCGGCGAAAGCAATCTCTGGGACATGGCAGGCGCGCTGCTCACAACGATCGTCGGCGTTCTGATGCTCTGCAATTTCTGGGCGCAGCTTTTCACGGATATGGCGCTGATCATGCTCTTTGGCGTGTGGATCGTGTGCGCAGGCGTGCTGCGCATTGTGGCCTCGGTGCAGCTCAAATTTGCCTGGTGGGGCTTCGGGGTATTCTGGGGCGTGGTGCTGATCCTGGCCGGGATCTATGCGCTGCTGCATCCGGTGGTGTCGCTGATCTCGCTGGGCTGGTGTGTGGCGTTTGTGTTCATCGCCCAGGGGATTAATCTTGTATTCGCAGCGATCTCGACGAAAAGCGAGGACGCTGCCTGAGCATGGAAAAAGCGAGTGCGTGTGTGCACTCGCTTTTTTGTGTGATTACGAACGGAAATTGTTGAACTGCAACGCGATGCCGTAGTCGTTTTCTTTGAGTTTGGCGATGACGGCCTGGAGGTCGTCGATCTTTTTGCCGCTGACACGGATCTTGTTTTCCATGAACTGTGGCTGCACTTTCAGCTTGGTGTCCTTGATGTCCTTGGTGATCTTTTTGCCGAGGTCTTTGTCGATGCCCTGTTTGATGGTGATGACCTGGCGCACTGCGCCGCCGGCGGCGTTTTCGATCTTGCCATATTCGAGATTGTCGATTGGCACCTGGCGCTTGATGAACTTACTCTGGAGCACATCGATGATGCTCTTGAGGTGCATTTCATCGGCGGTGGTGATCTTTACGCTGTCTTTTTCGAGAGCGATCTCGGAAGTCACGCCTTTGAAATCGTAGCGCTGGGTGATCTCGCGCTCAGTCTGGTTGACGGCGTTGGTAACTTCTGCCATGTTGACTTCGGAAACAATATCAAAGGTTGCGTCTTTTGCCATAATTATCTTCTCCTTTAGAATAAAATCGATCCTGGTGTACGTGGAAATGGGATGACGTCGCGGATGTTGGCCATGCCGCTGAGGTACATGAGCAAGCGCTCGAAGCCGACGCCAAAGCCTGCGTGCTGGACACCGCCAAAACGACGTAGATCGAGGTACCAGTCGTAGGCATCGAGCGGCATGCCGAGCTCCTTCATACGCGCTTCGAGCAGATCGAGCCGCTCCTCGCGCTGGCTGCCGCCGATGATCTCACCAATGCCAGGCACGAGCAGATCGACGGCGGCAACGGTTTTTCCGTCGTCGTTGGCGCGCATGTAGAAGGCTTTGATGTCCTTCGGATAATCGGTCAAGAAGACGGGGCCTTTCACGATCTCTTCGGTGAGGAAGCGCTCGTGCTCGCTCTGCAGATCGATGCCCCAGCTGACAGGATATTCAAAAGCGTGGCCGCTTTTTTCGAGGAGCGCCACGGCTTCTGTGTAGGTCATACGCACAAACTCAGCCTCTGCGACTGCGTGCAGCCGCTCGGCCAGGCCAGGCTCGATGCGCTCGTCGAAAAATGCCATCTCATCCGGCAGGCGCTCGAAGGCGGCGCGGATCATGTATTTGATGAAATCCTCTGCGAGGTTGATGTCGTCGGTGAGGTCAGCGAAGGCGATCTCCGGCTCGATCATCCAAAACTCGGCGGCATGGCGCGCGGTGTTGGAATTTTCGGCGCGGAAGGTTGGCCCGAAAGTGTAGACATTCTGGAAGGCCAGCGCCATAGCTTCGGCGTTCAGCTGGCCGCTGACAGAAAGGTTCGCCGGCTTGCCGAAGAATTCCTTCTCCTCGCCGGTGGTGACGCGGAACATCTCGCCTGCACCTTCGGCGTCGCTGGCGGTGATGATCGGCGTGGTCGCGTAGATGAAGCCGCGCTCCTGGAAAAACTGATGCACAGCAAAGGCGATCACTGAGCGCAGACGGAACACGGCAGAAAAGGTGTTCGTGCGCGGACGCAGATGCGCCTGGGTGCGCAGATATTCGAAGCTGTGACGCTTTTTCTGCAGCGGATAGTCGCTTGGCGCCTGGTTCAGGATCTCAAGCTCCTCCACGCGGATCTCAAAGGGCTGCTTGCCCCCTTCTGTGAGCACGACTGTGCCTTTTGCCGAGAGCGCGCTGCCGACGGTGAGATGGCCTGCGGCGTCAAAATTCGCCAGGCTGTCGTCGTAGACGAGCTGGACATTTGCCAGCGCGGTGCCGTCGTTCAGCGCAATAAAGCCGAAGCTTTTCTGCTTGCGGTTTGCGCGCACCCAGCCGTTGACAGTGACGCGTTGTTCTGCATACGCTGCGGGATTTGCGATCAGATCTTTAAGCAGCATGCACGTCCCTCCTATTCCAATGTGATGCGACCAATTTTGTTGTCGCGAAAATCTTTGATGATGATGTGGGCGGTCTTGAGATCGTCCACCTTGCCGCCGCGCACAATGGCGCCGCGTTTGCGCCCGATGGTCTGCATCAGTTCGTAGGTATCCATGGCGGCGACCTCCTCTGCATCCAGGCTGTAACGCTCGGTGATCAGCGCCGCATAGCGCGCCTGAGCGATCTGCAGAAAACGGAAGGCCACATCCTCCCAGACGAAAACCTCATCACTGATAGCGCCAGTCATCGCCAGCTTGTTGCCGACCTCTTCATCCTCGAACTTGTGCCAGAGAAGCCCCGGCGTGTCGAGAAGCTCGATGTCGTCGGTCAGGCGCACCCACTGCTTGCCCTTAGTCACGCCTGGCTTGTTGCCAGTGGTCGTCATGCCGCGGCCAAGGAGCATGTTGATGAACGTGCTCTTGCCAACGTTGGGAATCCCCACGACCATCACGCGCAGCGTCACGCTCGTCGCGCCCTTGTCGAGAAAGCGCTGGCGCTTCGCCGCCGTCAGCTCGTAAACCGCATCGACGATCGTCTGCTGGAGCTTTTTGCGGCCGCTTGTGGAATTCACCGCCACCGCGAGATTGTGGCCAGCGGTGTATTTCGACAGCCAGTACTGTGTGCGATTTGGATCGGCCAGATCCGCCTTGTTGAGGATGATCAGGCGCGGACGCTTTTTGCCGATGATCTCGCCAAGAAGCGGATTGCGGCTGCTTTCCGGAATGCGCGCATCGACCAGCTCAATGACCACATCGACGAGCTTCAGCTCCTGCTCGATCATACGGCGCGCCTTTGTCATGTGCCCTGGGAACCATTGGATTGTTGCCATCAGCTCAACCCTCCCATGTGACTGAACGGCCAGTAGATAAACTGTGCCTTGGCGACAAGGTATTCATCCTTGACCGTGCCCCAGACGCGGCTGTCTGAGGAATCGTTGCGGTTGTCGCCCATCATGAAATATTCTCCTTCAGGGATCGTCACCGGCCCAAAATCCGGCATACTCGTGCCAGTGTTGAGATAATCCTCCACCAGCGGCGTGCCATCGATAAAGACCGTATTGTTTTTGATCTCCAGCGTTTCGCCTGGCAGACCAATGCAGCGCTTGACGTAGATCACCGTCTCAATCCCCTGTTCTTCATTCACAGGATATTTGAAGACCACCACATCGCCGCGCTCCGGCTCACCAATCTGATAGGTAAACTTCGTCGCCACAACGCGGTCGTTGATCTCCAGCGTCGGGATCATCGATCCGCTCGGCACGTAATACATCCCGATCACAAACATACGCAGCACGACCACGATCGCCAGCGCAATGATGACCGGCAGCAGATAATCCTTGAAATAGCTTGTTTTCTTCTTCTCTTCCTGTTCGCTCAAAAACACACCCTCCATCCTTTTCAATCGCGCCTCTGCGCGGAATAATCTTTAGCGCGGACCAGCGCCCATGCGCCAGGCCCATCTTCATAGTATAGCAGTAATCCAGAGAATTGGGCAATACAAATATCAAAACTGTAATGATATGCTGGCAAAAAAATTGCCACGGAAACGAAATCCGTTCCGTGACGTTGAAATTCTGTCATTCGATGGTTTCAAGGTCGAAGAAAGCTCTCAAGCGCTCGCTGTTTTCCACTGTCCAACTACCGCTCCACGCTACTTCTCCACGTGAAAGAAAAACAAAATACTCGCAGCACTCCTGAACAAGCTCCGGATCATGTGTGATGAGAAAAATAGTTTTTCCAAGCGCCGACAGCCTCCGAAGATTTTCTGCGACTTCCAACATATGCTGTCGATCCAGTCCACTCGTTGGCTCGTCAAATACCAGAAGATCTTTCTGTGAAGCAAGTGCGCTGACCACTGCGACACGCTGTTTTTGTCCACCAGAAAGTGCCAGCGGATGCAATTCTCTGAAGGGCAAGAGATCCATGCTCGCCAGGATCCGCTCAGCCGCCGCTTCCTTTTCGTCCTCACAGCCCGACATGCTGATGAGCACTTCTTCTTCCACACTTTCTGTGAAAAGCTGGTGATTCACATCCTGCATGACAAGAAAGCTCCTTCGCAAACGTTCGCGACGTGAAAGTGATTTTCCTGCCAGCACAAATTTTCCCTTACAGCTTTTTTCTAATCCGCAGATACAGCGCGCCAGCGTCGTCTTCCCGGAACCGTTTTCACCAAGAATGCCAATGATCGCACCGCACGGAAGAGATAGCTCCGGAATCTGGAGCGTCATTCCCTCTTTGTGGCTGAAACGCAGATCCTGAATATGAAAGCGTTCACGCTCATCTATACATGCTGCTCGACCTTCATGAAACTCGATCATCTTTGTGGTGCGCAGTCCCCGTGCGCAAATATCCACATCCGGAATTTGCCAAAACTGCTCTGCCGGAAGATCCTGAACAATCCTCCCCTCTTCCATATAGATAACGCGATCGGCCACTTTTCTGAGATAAGTCAGTCGGTGCTCAGCAATCACGATCGTCTTTCCCTGCCGCTTCCACTCGGCTATGACCATCGCCAGCAAACGGATCGCGCCGGGATCGAGATTCGACGCCGGTTCATCCAGCACCATCACCGGCGGATCTGCCATCGACACAGAAGCACAGGCAATTTTTTGTTTTTCGCCACCGGAAAGATGAAAGAGATTTCTGTCCAGAAGCGGCGTAAGTGCAAAAACGCCGACCACTTCCTGCAAACGCGCATCGATCATCTCAAACGACCAGCCCATATTCTCACAGCCGAAAACGATCTCGCTGGTCGAATCCACATTGAAAAACTGCGAGCGCGGATTCTGAAAAACCGAACCCACGCTCTGCGCCGTTTTCGTGATCGGCTGCGCGAGCACATCTTGTCCAGCAACGGTCACACCGCCCATCACATTTCCTTCATAGAAATGTGGAATGAGCCCGTTGATCAGCCGCGTGATCGTCGTCTTTCCGCAGCCGGAACGCCCACACAAAAGCACCACCTCGCCAGACGCAATATGAAAGCTCACGTGCTTCAGACTCTGCGCCTGCTCACTGTCCTTGTAGCGAAAGGACACATCCTGAAATGTAATCATGACTTTCTCCTTACAATGAAAGATAGAGCACAAGTGCCGCCGTCATCACGATAAATAGGATTCCGTCCCAAATGCCGAAGCCAATGCGACAGTAATGTGTGCGCGGAATGTCCCCGCCAAGCCCACGCGTTACCGCCGCTGCCGACAGCTCGTCACCAATCTTCACAACCGAAACGATGAGCGGCACGAGCCGATACTCGAGCATCGCCACTGGCCCACAGCGCAAGCCGATGCCGCGAAGACGCATCGCATCCTGAATAGAGCGATATTCCTCAGCGATCGTCGGGAAGAAACGGAACATCACCGCAAAAGGCACCACAATCTTCTGACTCAGATGTAATCGCTCCATGGCAGCGACAAAAGCACTCACCTTCGTCGTCGACAAAATCGCATACGCCACCATAAGCCCCGGCATCATACGCGTAAAGATCACCGTGAAAAAACGCACGAAAAATCCCACTACACTCATTCCTGAAAAATAGCCGAGAACCCATTCGCAATGGCTGGACAGCACGTAGAGCGCCAGGTAGATCCACGCCATCTTTGTTTTTCCGGCATTCAGCAAGATCAAAAAGGCCAGCGCTGCCATTACCGTTTTGACCATCACCGCCATGCTTTCTGTAGCAGAAGAGAACATGATCACATTGAAAAGCAGGAGCATGTAAAGCTTCGTACGCGGATCGAGAACGACCAGCCGCTCTTCCTGCGCATTATTCGCTGTTCCCAGGCGCATCAGGCGATCCCCGCACGCTTGAAGTGTTTCTTCAGCGTCGCCTTGCCCAGATAAGCACCAACAATTGCTCCAACAGCGATCGCGACAATGACAACAGGGATCATATAATTCGCCAAGAGCATCGACACCGCATCGGCATAATCCTGCCCTTGCGTTTCAACATAGCCTGCCAGATACGCATCTTTGTAAATAAACATGATCATCTGAGAACCCACCGCCCATTCGCTAAACAGGCAGTAGCCGATAAGCATATGTTTCCAGCTTTTGTAGCCGCCAGTACGCATGACCAGATCGGCCAGCGCGCTGCAAATTGCACCGGTGATCAGTGCATAGGGACCATAGCCCATCAAAAACGTGATAAGTCCCATGAGAATGCCCATCATCGTCACCAGACCGAATTTCTGCGTCTTCGAGAAAAAGAGAATGCACGGAATCCCGCCAAGCACCGCCAATAGCACCGGATAGAACACGGCCATGAACGGGATCAATCCCGTCATTCCACTGATAAAAAAGAGAACAAAATAGATCGCTGTGAAAAGCCCGAGATTCACCAGATCTTTGATACCAATATTTTTCTTTTCCATGTTGATTCACTCCCATTCATTTTATAATTTCCAGCTGAGCGCCTGTTCACGCACGCCGATGAAATCGGCATAAATGCCCGGCTCTTTCATGAGCGTTGCATGGGTGCCGCGCTGGACAATGTGTCCGTTGTCAAGTACGAGGATCTGATCAGCGCTCTGCACGGTTTTCAGACGATGCGCGATCATAACAATCGTCTTGCCGTGTGTGAGCGCTTCAATCGCCTGCTGCAGACGGTCCTCGTTTTCCGGATCGACATTCGCCGTCGCCTCGTCCAAAATGACGATCGGCGCATCCTTGAGCATCGCGCGAGCAATCGAGATCCGCTGGCGCTCACCACCGGAAAGCGTCGCGCCGCCTTCACCAATGACAGTCTGATAGCCATCTGGAAGTTCCGCGATAAAATCGTTACAGCAAGCGGCCTGTGCCGCTGCCACCACCTCCTCATGCGTCGCCTGCGGCTTGCCGAATTTGATGTTGTTTTCAATCGTATCATTGAAGAGATAAACATTTTGGAACACCATGCTGATATTCGCCATCAGACTGTCCAGCGCATAATCACGCACATCGATGCCACCTACTCTGACAGTGCCCTGGTCCACATCCCAGAACCGCGCCATCAAACTGGTCAGCGTCGTTTTTCCAGAGCCAGACGGGCCAACGATGGCCGTTGTCGTGCGCTCAGGAATCGTAAAACTCACATCGTCAATGATCCTGCGCGCTCCGTACGAAAAGCTCACATGATCAAATTTAATGTCGAATGTTTTCGGGGTCTGCACAGAACCGCCTGCGTCCATTTTCGGCGCCCGATCAATCGCTTCAACCCGATCGATAGAGGCATCGATCATCGGCAGCATGAAAAACATCTCTCCGGCAGATTCCAGCTCGCTGTAAACCAGGAACGCAGAGATCACCATCATTAAACAAGTAAACAGCGACATGCTCCCCATCAGAAAAAGCCACACCGAAAGCAGAATCGCCACCATAGAAGTCGCACGCAGCACAATCTGTTCCAGCACATTGTAAGGAATGCGCTTGCGCTCCAGTTTGAAATTTTGGCGCTCTGTCTCAATGATCGTATCGTTCAGCGTCTGTTTCGCAGCGCGCTCGCCGTGAAATGCGCGCACCACGCTCATGCCCTGGATATATTCCAGCACAGCATCCACCAGTTTGGTCTGCGCAGCGAGACGCCCCGGTGAAAGCTGCCGCGATTTTTTCAACAGGCGCGCATTGACCCACAGAAACAGCAACATGCCCAAAAGAAACACCGCGCCGATCCGCCAATCGAAAAAGAAAATCGCCAGTGAAAAGATCGCCGTCCGGATCATGCCGACCATCGTCCGCGCGATCACCGCAAACGACATGCTCTCCAGATCATCCATTGTCGACGTAGCCGCCGCTGTCAGGCTGCCCAGGCTCTGCGCGTTGAAGTAGCCCATTGGCATATACTTCATACGCTCGCCAATGTGAATCCGTTTTTCTGCGCACATCTGATAATTGGCATGGCCCTCGCTGTTGTGCGCCAGATACCAGAATAATGCCGCGCCCGCAACACTGACCGCCATGATACCAAAAGCCAATGCGGCTGTCGCTCCGGACATTTCATTTTCTACCAACGCACGAAAAACCACCAGCAGCGCAAAAAATTGAAACGCTTCAAAAATGCTCCGAACAAATTCAAACGCCATGCCTTTATACCAGGTGCTTTTTTGTGCACCGGCGAAATGGAAAAATCTTTTGTACGCATCAAACATGGCGCTCACCTCCTTCTGCACAAGCCACACCTCGCGAGCGCGTATGCGCTGCCCACATCTGCGCATACAGCGGACAGCACTGCACAAGCTCCGCATGTTTGCCAACTGCCACAATTCGCCCGTCATCCACCACAGCGATCTGATCCGCTTCTGTGATCGTACTCAGCCGATGCGCAATGACGATGAGCGTCTTCCCACGCGTCAAACGGCCGATGGACTCCTGTAGGATCGCTTCATTTTCCGGATCGGTATAAGAGGTTGCTTCATCCAAAATCACGATCGGCGCATTTTTCATCATCGCTCGCGCGATCGCCACACGTTGACGTTCGCCACCGGAGAGATGTCCGCCTGCGCCGCCAACGATCGTGTCATAACCATGTGTCAGGCTCATGATGAAATCGTGACATCCCGCTGCTTTGGCGACGGCCTCCACGTCTTCATCTGTCGCCTCCGGTCGTCCCATACGAATGTTCTCCCGCACAGAAACGTTAAACAAAAAATTATCCTGCGACACATAGCCGATCAGATCCATCACCTGTTCCGGCGGCAACGTTTTCACATCGATGCCGCCAATCGTAATGCGCCCGCTGCTCACATCCCAGTAAGAAGCAATGAGCTTGGCAATGGTCGATTTTCCGGAACCCGATGGACCTACGAGCGCCGTCCGCATGCCCGCTTTGATATCGAGACTGACGCCGTTCAACACCTGCACGTCTTTGTAAGCAAAATGTACATCCCGCAGAGAAATATCGTGCCCTTCCAACTTTTTCTGTGCCTTTGGGTGATCGAGCTCCGGTTCTTCGAGTACCGCCGCAATCTCTCCCGTAATGGTAGCGATCTTTGAAAAATCGTCGGTCAGGAAAATAGCTGCGACCAACGGCCCAATGATGCCGAGTGAAAGGATCGCGATGGTGATAAAATCCGACGCTGAAAGGCTGCCATTCTGATAGAGCAGACACCCCACAGGAAGCACAGCGATCAGAACAGCCGGCCAGAGTGTCATCATCAACGCAGAATAGCCTTGCGTCGATTTCATCCACTCCAGCATGAGCCGCGTGTTCTGCCGGACAGCGTCAGTGAATTTTTCGTAGGACGCCGCGCTCTGATTGAACGCTTTAATCACCTCGATGCCACCCACGTATTCCACGGTGGTAGCGTTCATATGTTTGTTTGCCTGCATGACTGCGGCATATTTTTTTGGATATTCCTTCATCTGTGCCATGTAGCAAAGCATCCCGAGCGGAATCGTCGCGAGCGATGCCAGCGCCATGCGCCAGTCCAACACAAACAGATAGACGACAAGCGCCACAGGCACCAACAAATTCGCTGTCATTTCCGGAATGATGTGTGCCAGCGGCACCTCCATCTGCTCAATGCGTTCCACCATCGTCGTTTTCAGTCTGCCGGAAGGCGTGGCCGTCAAATATCCCATCGGAACACGCGTCAGTTTTTCAGCAATGGTCCGCCGCATTTCTGACAAAACGCGAAACGTCGCTTCATGGGAGCATCTCGTAGAAAGTCCATGAAAAATCGACCGAGCAAAATAAGCGATCAGACCGATCAGCCCCCACTGTAAATACACAGAAAAATCCATCTCACCACTGATGAGCAGATTCACAATCTCTGCCACTGCAAAATACGGCACCAATCCGCTCGCCACGCTGATGATGGCGAGCACTACAGAAAGTGCAAATCCGCTTCTATGTGGCCGGATAAATGTCATCAAGCGCACTTTACCACGCCGCTCTTCCATAAAATCGCTCCCTTCAAAAAATTTTCTGCACAAAATAAAATGCCGATGACCGTGAGGAAAATCCTCGTGATCATCGGCTCTGCGCCTCAGCGTCTGGCTCTACAATAATAATCTGTTTTCTGTTAACATCGACGAGATGCTCCCGCCTGCATTTCGGACAAAACAGCGGAAAATGTTTCAACACCGTATCTGCATGGATTTTCGTGCGCGTCTTATTTCCACACGTCGGACAATGAATCCATCCGCTGTCGTCCACCCATCCATTCACACAACCTCACCTCCGTCCGCTGAAAAAATCGTCTGCCAGCCAGCGCTGTAGAAGCGCCGCATTCTGCGAATATGCTCCACCGCTTCGCTTTTTGGCATATCATGAACAATTACTTCGAACATGCCGGTGTAAAATGCGCTGGACAAAAGATGATTCAGATCCGGCGTGAGCCGTCCGCTCGTCAACGCGTCATTATGCGACACTGTAATGTAATTCGTCGTGCAGGTGGTGTCCAATTCCACAACGCGATGAATAAATTCCTGATACACGCACGTCTCTCCGCTGGTGAAAAGCAGCTTGAAAGCGTCGAAGTGATCATAGAGGTAATCAATAATCGCCGGAAAGCCGTCGTTGGCATAATCAAACATCTGAACCGTCTGCTCGCCTGCGGAAAGCGCGCTGAATCCTGACAAAGATTTTTCCAAAAGTTCGCAAAAACCATTTGCTGCCGGCTCAACGAGTGCGCGATATAAGCTTTCTTTGTCAGGATAGCGGATATAGATCGCACCTTTTGTGTAGCCAGCTTTTTCAGCGATGGCGCGCAACGACGCCCCATCGTAGCCCCTGACCAAAAATTCTTCCTGAGCGCAGGCCAGCAGCTTTTCTGTCGCTCCCTCGATACGTTTCGCCATCGTTCATCTCCAGAAATTCATTCCATTGGTATTAATTCTTACGGTATCAATATACCACCGCTTACCAAAGTTGTCAACAGCTTATTTCTGGGAGCAACGTACTCTTTGTGTATTAGTGTATTAATGTATCCATCTTCTTTTCAATACTATACACATATCCTGCATGAAAATGCAGATACGCCGGAAACATAGAGAATTGTGCGACTATGGGCACCAGGCACGAAATTATCCGCCGCAAATCTTGACAACCGGCAAAGGTTCTATTAAGCTACTAGTATAATTATTCAAGGAGGCAAAAACATGTCCAAAAAAACCGTTCCTTTTACCAAAGAAGAAATGGAAAAGATCACCGAAACCTATCCAACCCCATTTCACATCTACGATAAAAAAGCCATCGTCGACAACATCCACCGCCTGCAGAACGCATTCAGCTGGGCGCCAGAATTCAAAGAATACTTCGCCGTCAAAGCCACACCAAACCCAAGTCTGTTGAAGATCTTCAAGGAAGAAGGCCTCGGGGCCGACTGCAGCTCTCTGCCAGAGCTCATCCTCTCCGAGCAGGTCGGCATGACCGGCGAAGACATCATGTTCTCCTCGAACAACACCCCAATGGCAGAATATGACTACGCGATCAAACTCGGCGCCATCCTCAACCTCGACGACATCAGCCACATCGAATACGTCGAACGCAAGCACCAGCTGCCAAAGACCATCTGCTTCCGCTACAACCCTGGCCCACTGCGCGATGGCAACGAGCTCATCGGCAAGCCGGAAGAAGCGAAGTACGGCCTCACCAAAGACCAGATCATCGAAGCCTACGCCATCTGCAAAGAAAAAGGCTGCGAAAAATTCGGTCTCCACACCATGGTCGTTTCCAACGAGCTCAACCCAGAATATTTCGCTGAAACCGCCAAGATGATGTTCGATCTCATCGTCGAAGTTTATGAAAAAACCGGCGTGCGCATTTCCTTCGTCGATCTCGGCGGCGGCATCGGTATCCCATACCGCCCAGAGCAGGAACCAATGGATCTCGAATACGTTTCCAGCCTGATCAAGAAAATGTACGACGAGATCATCGTGCCAGCTGGCCTCGATCCGCTCAAGATCATGCTCGAATGCGGCCGCATGGTGACCGGCCCTTACGGCTACCTCGTCACCCGCGCCATCCACCACAAGGACACCTACCGCAACTACATCGGCGTCGACGCCTCCATGGCCAACCTCATGCGCCCAGGCATGTACAGCGCTTACCACCACATCACCGTCCTCGGCAAAGAAGACGCGCCAGCCGATCACGTCTACGACGTCGTCGGCAGCCTCTGCGAAAACTGCGACAAATTTGCCATCCAGCGCGAACTGCCAGCGATCGAAGAAGGCGACCTCCTCGTCATCCACGACGCCGGTGCCCACGGCCACTCCATGGGCTTCAACTACAACGGCAAGCTCCGCAGCGCTGAGCTCCTGCTGAACGAAGACCACAGCGTCACCCTCATCCGCCGCGCCGAAACCGTTGACGATCTTTTTGCAACGCTGAAATTCTAATCGCATAACGAAAAACGGCTGAACGCATTCCGCGCTCAGCCGTTTTTTACAGCATCGGGGTCATATACAGCGGCAAATAGACAATGCCATCCTCTTCTTTAAAATCGTTTGGATGGATGACATAAGGAATGTGTGTCTGCTCCTTATATTTGGTGACAAATTTACGCAGCGAAGTCAACGTGTAGCGCGTGCTGGATTTTACCTCGATCGGTGAAATATTGTGCCGATTGCTGATCTTATCTTTTGCGATCAAAAAATCGATCTCCATGCGCGCGTTTTTATCTTCGCGGGATGGGTTTGAATAAAAGTACAGCTTGTGGCCACTGGCAACCAGCATTTGTGCCACCACATTTTCAACGATCATCCCCATGTTGACTTCCAGCTTATCAAACAGGATCTTTTTATAAATTTCCTCGCTGACAATGCCATTTTCATCAAAAGCGTGGCTGATCAACAAGCCTGTATCAGCCATGTAGCATTTCAGCGTCAGGCGATCCATATTTAATTTCAGCCCAATATTTGGCGCCGTTGAATTGTAACAAGTATTAACGATCATGGCATCATCCAGCCAAAACAGCGCATCCTCATAGTCGCGCATGCGCGCATTTTTTTCTAAATCAGCCAGTTTGAATTTGCGCTCATGTTTTTGCAGCTGCGCCGGTATTTCATCAAACACTCTGGCCACTTTGATCTCATAGCCCTGCGCATGCTTCATCATATCTGCACGATAGAGCGTCAAAATATCGCGCTTGACCCTATCCACCTCATCAAAATCGCGTGATTCAACAAATTCCTTCACAGCCTGCGGCATCCCGCCAACGATAAGATATTGCCTGAAAAGATCCATTGCTTTCCGGTGGAGCGCCGGCCCCAACGGCTGCTTTTTTTCGAAACGCTCCTTGATAAATGGCATGAGCATATCGTCGCCCAGTGCCCAAAGAAATTCTTCAAAATCCATCGGATACAGATTTACGTGATGTTCTTCCGATGGGATCAGCGCATCTTGCACATTTTTCTTGATCGACATGAGCGACCCAGTTTCAATATAGTCGTATCTTCCATCGGCAACCAGATATTTGATCGCACCGCGTGCACGTGGAAATTCCTGCACCTCGTCAAAAATGATCAACGTTTCTCGCGGATAAAGCTTCACCTGATAATAATTCGACAAGAACAGAAAAAACGTATCCAGATCATGCAGATAATTTTCAAAAAGGTCCTTCACATCCTGGCTGGCAGTAAAAAAATCGATGAGAATATACGATCTGTATTCTTTTTTTGCGAACGCCTCAACAATATAGCTCTTGCCTACGCGCCGCGCCCCATCAATCAATAGCGCCGTTTTTCCTGCGCGCCGCTCCTTCCAATCCAACAGCGTCGTATAAATTTTTCGCTTCATCATTGCCGCCTCCCTATGCGCTGAAAATCCTGTTTTGTACAACTTTATCACGAATTCAAGGATAACGCAATGCCAATTTCACACGTTTTCAAGATTATCGATCGTCGAAATTCTCACGTTTTCAAGAATAACAGCGTAGGCTTAACAAAATCTTGTCGCCCTCTGTGCGTTATGGTATGATGACAAAAACACGAAAGGATGACCCACCATGAGCATTCTCACCCAGGCCAGCAACAAATCGCTGTGGCGCGGCCTTGAATATTACGAGCAGGGAAAAGTCACGCGCGCAGAAATCGCAGACGAAAACACCGTCACCGGCGAGGTTTCCGGCTCCGACGGCACCCTTTACCACATCACGCTGAACCTCGCCAAGCCAAAACTTTCCACTTGCGACTGTCCCCTCGCCAGCGGCCGTCAGATCGTCTGCAAACACAAGGTCGCCCTCTATTTCGCTGCATTTCCTGACGAAGCTGCGGCCTTCATCGCCGAAAACGGCGACATCGAAGACGAAATGGCCCGCCGCGAAGAAAAACGCCGCGCCGACATCCGCCGCTCTGCCAGCCGTCTCTCCAAGCGCGAAATGATCGACGTGCTAGAAGAATGCATCATCGAGCTGGAAAAACTCACCAATAGAAAATGGTTCTTTTGAAAAATAAGGCGACGCCCTCCTCACAAACGAGAAAGGCGTCGTCTTATTTTTTCTATAGCCCCTTCCGCGCGAAGCGTTTCACCGCAAGGACAAGCGCAAAGAGCGTCAGCGCAACGCTCACGGCAAGCGGCGTGACGAGCTCGCCTGGCGTGATCTCCCCGCTGATGAGCGCTGTGCCGGCGCCGAGCTGCAGCGGGTTCCAGCGTTCCAGCGCAGGCACGAGGTTTGCCAGCGAAAGGAGCGCCACGATCGCGCCCGTGAAAACGATGGCGGTGAACGTCTGCCGAAAGAGTACGCCGCCAAGAATCGTCAGCGCCAGATAAAACAGCCCAAGCGCCCAGAGCGCAGCGGCAGCGAGCGCGGTGTGCGAAAGCTGATTCTCTGGCCAGTAGTACGCAGTGTAGCCGTAAGTGAGGGTGTAACACAGCCAGTAGCACCCGCTCATAATGAGCGCGCTCACCGCATATTTCGCCAGGATCACCACACGCCGCGAAAGTCCCTTGGTGACCAGGAGCACAAGGGTGCCGCGGCTGTATTCATTCGCCAGCGTACTGCCGAAGAGTATGATCACAACGCTCATGCCAAGGCTGGAAGCGTTTTTGAAAAACTGCGTCCAGGCGTCGAGAGCGACTGGCGCGACATTTAATGTAAAGCCATCGGCGAGAGCGGCCAGGAGCTCGGGTGTGTATTTCGCAAGCGGCGCATTGGTGATGCCAAAGATCAGAAATAGCGCCGCCAGTATCAGCAATCGGTGGTTGTGGAGATTTTCCAGCCACTCTTTCTTGAAAAATGCGGCAAAGCCTTTCATGCGATCACCTCCAGGAAGAGATTTTCCAGCGTCGGCTCCAAAATTTCCACCTTCACCGGCGAGAGTCGCGTTTCTACGAGCGCGCCGAAAAGCGTGCGCTGCACTGTGGCGATGTCGCGGCTTTCGATGATCATCGCCGTCCCCTCCTGTTTGCTGTTGGTCAAAAACGGCATCACAGCTGGTTGTACTGTGAGCTGCGCCAGATCCTCCGCGTCGGCAAATTCCACGCGCAGCGCATTCTGCCCATGGCGCGCTTTGAGCGCAGCAAGATCGCCGCTCACAGCGATCTTCCCCTCGTTCAACAGCGCCACGCGGTCGCAGATGCGCTCCACGTCCGAAAGGATGTGCGTCGAAAACAACACCGTCGTGCGCGCAGAGATCGTGCGCAAAATATCGAGCAGCTCCTTGCGGCCGAGAGGGTCGAGGGCGCTCGTCGGCTCATCGCAAATGAGCAGCTTCGGCTCACCCAAAAGCGCCTGCGCTACGCCGAGCCGCTGCTTCATGCCGCGGGAAAACCCGCCGATGCGCTTGCGCGCGTCGGAAAGTCCCACCAGTTCAAGCAGCTCTGCACTGCGCCGCGCACCCTCTGCTCGCGACAAGCCGAGGATCTCCCCGCAGAGCGCAAGATAGCGCGGCGCCGTCATGTAGTCGTAAAACTCCGGCACATCCGGCAGATAGCCGATGAAACGATTCGTTGCCGTCTCGCCAAAGCGCACCCGCTCGCCGCAAACGGCGATCTCCCCAGCATCTGGGCGCAAAAGACCGAGCACCATCTTCATCGTCGTCGTTTTGCCCGAGCCATTGCGCCCGATAAATCCGAACACGCTCCCCTCCGGCACCACCAGATCAAGCCCATCGATCACCTGCTGCTTGCCGAAACGTTTTGCCAGGCTGCGGATCTCCAGCACATTCATCACGCGTCCTCCTTTCCAAGCAGAAAATAGAGGAGCGGCCCGATGAATTCCATGCCAACGATCGCCACGACCACCCAGAGCGCGCGGCTGCCGCGTTTGTAGCTGTCGTGAGTGAAAATATGCCAGAGCGTGTAGGCCAGGAGCACCAGCTCAACGATGACGAGCGGGATCAGCACCAGCAACAAATCCTGGATGTTCATGCCATCACCGCCTTCAGCTTCGCCTGGATGCGGCGGAATTCTGCATTCTCCGCCAGCGCCGCAAACGGATCGGCGAAATGGGCCAGCAGCTCCTGGCGCACCGTCGCACGATCGCGCGGCGTGTCGTTGTTTTCCCGAAGCTTTTGCTGCCAGCTGCCAAGCTTGTCGAAATAAGCATCCGCCATAAATGGTTGCAAGTCGTCTGCGCCGAAGAGTGCCGCCATCGCCTGCACGAACTGCTCCAGCTGCGCCAACGCCCCTTCACAGTCGCCAAGCGCGCAGAGCATGGCCGCCGCCTGGTAGTTGAACTGTCCCACCGCATTTGGCATCACCTGCGCAAGATCGTACGCCCGAGCCACAGCATCCACTCGCGCCACCGTCTCGCGCACACGCTCCGGCGACGTAGCAGACGTTCGCAAAAGCGCGCCGCTCATCCCGAGCAGTGACTGCAGCGCAAACAGCAACTGCAGTTGCGCAAAGCTGTCCGCTTTCTCGAGATCGCCATGCATCTGATACGCGCTGACGAGCAACCCCTCGCTGCTGTTTGCCAGATGCATCGGGTCCAGCGCATCTTCCAGCGTCGCGATCGCTTCCTCCACCTTACCGATCTGCATCTGTACCATCGTCTCAAAAATGCGCGCATCCCGCGCCAGCTCCCTGTCCGTCGCCTCCACCTGCACATGCTCCAGCAAGCGTTCCGCCTCCGCTAGCACCTGTGGCTGCAAGGCCGCATCCGCCAGCTGGAAATGGTTCACCAGCAGCACGCACATGCGAAATAGGAACGGATGGCACGAGTAATACCGCCGCGTCAGCGCTTGTATCTGCTGCCACACCGCTTCAAACGGCTGCTTGGCAAAATCGCGCGCCAGCTTTTTGTAGATCTCGCCGATCTCTTCCGACGAAATCTGCGGCGTATAGCCAAGGATCTCATCCACCGTCACATCAAAGAACGACGCCAAGAGCGGCAGCGTCGCAACATCCGGCAGCGTCGTGCCATTTTCCCATTTTGAGACCGCACCCTTTGTCACACCGACAAAAGCCGCCAGCGCCTCCTGCGTCACATTCTTTTCACGCCGTAAGCGCACAAGATTTTCTGAGAGTTTCAATTCATTCATTTCTCTCACCTCCTGTCTCCAGCATAATTGGTTTCCCGTCATTCATCAATGGAGCGCCGCGCGACATCCTTGTGCTTTTGTTGAGCACTGGGAAACCCCTTTCTATTTTACCACATTCAACGTTCCGTCAAATCAATCACCTTATCCACCCAACCTTGATAAAACACTTCTTCATGAGAAACCAATAACACCGTTCCCGAAAAATCCATCAGAGCCTCTCGCAACGCCCTCTTGGCTTGTTGGTCAAGATGATTGGTCGGCTCATCCAGAATGAGAAAATTGCATGGCGCAAGTGTCAGCAGGCAAAGCTTCACCTTTGTCTGCTCCCCACCGCTGAGCGTACCAACAGATTGCATAACCTTTTCACTCGCAAGGCCACACTGAGCAAGCTGACGGCGCACCAACTTGCGCACAAGACGTGGATAGGCATTGCTGACAATTTCCAGCGGCGTCCGTCTAGCATCGGCCCAGCTCAGATCCTGAGAAAAATATCCCAGCGTCACCTGTTCGGAAAAGCGGTATGACCCAGCAAGCGGTAAAAGCGCACCGACCAGTGTTTTCAGGAGTGTTGACTTGCCAATACCATTAAAGCCCGTCAGTACAACCTTTTGCCCGCCATGAATACAAAAATCGAGCTCTCGCAGCAACGGATACTGATAGCCTACCGCCAGACGGGAAACCACCAGGTGTTCGGCATTGGTCGCGGGCAATGCCTGGAAATGAAAGTGTGTCTGCGTTGCTTCCTGCGCTGGTGGTGCCAGACGTTCCAAACGATCGAGTTGTTTTTGGCGACCGCGCGCCATTTTTGCGTTGCGTCCGGCCTGATTTTTACGAATAAAAGCCTCCGTTTTCTTAATCATGCGCTGTTGCGCTGCCATCCGACGTACATAATCCTCGCGTTGAAAAGTCTTTTTCTCAACAAACGCCGCATAATTTCCATAATATTTTCTGAGCGCTCCAGCATCAATATCACAGATACACGTTGTCACCTGCTGTAAAAAGTCTTCATCGTGAGAAACAACAATAAACGCACCCTCAAATTCTTCAAGAAAATCAGCAAGCCATTCTATATGCGCTTTATCCAGGAAATTCGTCGGTTCATCCAATATCATCACATCCGGCTCTGATAACAGCAATTTTGCCAAAATCACTTTCGCACGCTGACCACCACTCATCTCCGCCAATGGCCTTTTCAGACCCAGCGCTGCCAGCCCCAGCCCCTGGACCACCTGAGAGATCCGTGTCTCGATCTCATAAAAGCCACCCTGTTCGAGCGAATCTTGCAGTGTCGCTGTCCGTGCAAGCACTGTCTCACTAACATCTCCCTCTGCCATCTGCGCGTAGAGCGCAAGCATCTCCTTTTCCGCCGCATAAAGTGATTCGAACGCTGCATGCAGAAATGCCTCCGCACTCATGGATTTTTCCACCTGTGCATATTGATCTAGACAGCCTACCTTCGTCTCAGACAGCCAGCATACACGCCCCGCATCCGGTATTAACGATCCATCAATAATTTTTAGCAACGTGCTTTTCCCACACCCATTCGGTCCGACGAGCCCCATGTGTTCGCCCTTATTCAATTTGAGCGATGCATCCTGGTACAACACGTGGTCCCCAAAACTATGCGACAATCCTACGACTTCTAAAACACTCATCATATACTTCCTTTCTAAAAATAAAAAAGCAGAAGGCAAACCGCGAGGGTTCAAACCTTCTGCTTGTGAAAAGATTCATTCCATACAAAAACAAAAGGCCGTGGACAAAACATTGTCCACGGCCAAACACGCACACGAAAAACAGGGATCACATTTCCATTCCCTGTTTTCCGATGAAATCTTTGCGTTCTTTTATACGCCATACTCTGTACAATGTTTCATCGGATTTGATTGTACAGAGTGGATTCGTTTTACACGTTGGTCGGTTGGATAGAGCGCCATATCGCACATCCTCTCTTAATAAATCGCTATCTATATTACAACCTTTTTCTTCACTTGTCAACACTTCTTACTGGCTCATACTCTGCACGCTCTCCGTCGCCGGAATGGGACTTGCACTCAGCTTTTCTTTGCCCGCTCTCGTAAGCTACTGCATCATCACCGGAATGAGTTTTCTCGTCATGCTGGGCTCTACACTGTTCATGGTACAAATCTACACCATCATACAGACTCAAACGCCGCCCCATCTAGTTGGCAAAGTCATGGCTGCACTCATCGCTCTCGCTCTCTGCGGCCAACCAATCGGCCAGGCGCTTTACGGCGTGCTTTTTGATCGCTTTTCCACCTCCCCACAAGTTGTCCACTTTGGCGCCAGTTTATCTGCGTTTTTGATCGTCCTCTATGCTCGACATATCTTTAAATACTTGGCGAAATAATTCAGACAGAAGGTATCATACAGGAAGACGTCTCTTGCATCTGCTATCAGACAAATCTTCTTCACCATTGGTCCGCAAAGGGAGAAAAAGCGTGCGCTGCGAACTACAAAAATCGCGGCGCGGCGCACACTTTTTTACGGCTCCAACGTTTTCACGCCGAAGACAAAATAGAGAATGTGGAATGCCCAGACGGCGATCAGGATGCTCCACACCCAGTAGAGTTCGCAGATTGCAAGAATGCTCATGCTGATGAGGATGAGCACGGTCACGCTGGCGATGATGCGGTGTTTGGTGCGGCGTGTCATGCCTTGCCCGCGCACGTAGGTTTCAAGATTGTTTTTGTACAGGCGCGTGCTGATAAACCAGCTGTGCAGACGTTCGCTGCCGCGGGCAAAACTGAACGCTGCCAATAGCAGAAAAGGAAATGCCGGCAGCATTGGAACAATGACGCCAACTGCGCCCAAAATCAGCCCGATGCAGCCAAGAATGATATAAATAGCTTTTCGCAAACTCATGATTCAGCCTCCAATCTTTTCTTTTCGCGTTTGGTGGAAATCACGTGATGAATCGCCATGATGGGGTGTACAAAGAGCATCCGCGGCCCGGAAAAACGCATCACTTCGCGAATCTTCTCTCGCATTTCCGATTTATAGCAATGTACACGGCAGTTGGCGCAAAAGGTTTTCGTCTCCATAAATGGACAATGATCGCTGCGGCTGCGCGCATACTCCTCAAGGGCGGCGCAATCGTCACAGAGTCCATGTTTTGCGCCGTGGTGCTTATGACAGTAGAGCGCGATCATCTCTGAAACAACCCGCTTCTCTTGTTCTCGTTTTCTGGTGATGCTATCCATCAGCTCAACCTCCCACTTTCTACAGAATAAACGGTATCAGCGATGCGCATGGTCGATGCGCGATGCGAAACGAGCACAACGGTGCGACAGGTGCGTTCTTCGGCAAGGGCGCGCAAGATCACGGCTTCATTCAAGCTGTCAAGATTGCTTGTCGGCTCATCCAAGAGCATCAGCGGCGCGTCATGAAGAAATGCGCGCGCTAGTCCAAGACGCTGCTGTTCACCGCCAGAGAGCGTATCTCCAAGCTCGCCGACGCGAGTGTCATATCCCTGTGGCAGTGTCATGATAAAATCATGCACTGCCGCTTTGCGGCACGCTGCCACGAGTTCCTCGTCAGTCGCATCTGCTTTAGCGATACGGAGATTGGCAGCTATGCTGTCATGAAAGAGATGGGTTTCCTGGGTGACATAGCTTTCCATTGCGCGAAGGTTGTCGGTATTGATGCTGGCTATGTCTCTATCTGAAATGCGAATGCTTTCTGCCGGCGCCTGCCAGAAACGCATGAGAAGCTTGAGCAAGGTGGATTTTCCACTACCGCTCTTACCAACGATGCCAACAATCTGTCCTTCAGGGATGCAGCAAGATACATTCGTAAGAATTTCTTCGTCACCGTAAGAAAAGCTTAGGTTTCGCACTTCAGCGCCGTCGAAATAAACCGGCGCACAACCACTGATCTCTTCGACGACTGGCTCTTCCTCGAGAATATCCAATACGCGATTTCCAGCAGCGAACGTATTCTGCAGCGTGCTGCCCAGATTTGCCAGCGCCACGCATGGTCCAAATGAAGAAAACATCGCAAGCGTCGCCAAAAGTACGCCGTCAAATGTGAGCGCACCCTGTAGATATAGCCACGCCGACACTCCCAACATGGCCAGATCAGACAGCATAATAACCGTGTTCGTCACAGCCTGATTTGTGCTAGCGTGGAGTTTTTGTTCAGCTTCAACCTCAGATAAAGCTGCGGTACGACGCTGCATCTCTGCAAGACGGGCATCACCTTGGCCATATTGCAAAAGTTCAGAGAGTCCGCGCAGACTTTCCAACACAAAACTCGAGAGCGCACCAGATTGTACGCGCAGACGCGTGCCTTCACCAGCACTTATGCGAGAAGCAACAAGCGGAATCACAACGCCAACAATCCCATAGGCACAGACAGCAAGCAAGCCAAGCAGCCAGTAAAAGCTGCCAATGTACACAATCATTGCGCCACAGAATAGAGCGGCAATTGCGATCGGCGAAATGGTATGCGCATAGAAAACTTCGAGCAGCTCAATGTCAGACGTGATCATAGCAATCAGATCTCCACGATCACGCCCCTCAAGCTTCGCCGGACACAGCCGCCGCAATGCTCTAAAAACACGATCACGAATCAGCGCCAGCAATTTGAAGGCAAGAAAATGGTTGCAAAGTTGCTCTCCGTAACGCAAGAGCCCGCGCAAGATCGCCATCACGACCATGAGCGCAGCGATGAAATGCAGTGGCGCTTCAGCGCCCTCGGCAAACACCGCAAGCAATCCATAGCCGCCAGCAATCGTGATGCCAACAGCGCAAAGATGGCCAGCAACGCCCAACGTCACTGCCAGAACCATGTAGAAGATCAGCGGTCGCACCAGACCAACCAATCGCAGCATCACGATTAAGCCGTTTCTTTGTGGCATGCTAATTCACACTCCTTTCCAATATGCTCAAGCGCCTGCTGTGCCTGCCATAGCGTTGCGTATACACCAGGCTGCGCCAACAACGCTTCATGTTGTCCCTGCGCCACAATGCACCCGTTTTCCATCACAATGATCCAATCTGCAGCCACAACATTCGCTAGGCGATGTGAGATCAGGATCACCGTTCGCGTTTTTGCAAGTTCGTGGATCACGCGCAGGATCGCTTCCTCACTTTCAACATCGATATTAGAGGTCGCCTCATCAAAAATATACACCGGACTATCGTGCAAGATCGCACGCGCCAGCGCCAATCGCTGGCGCTGCCCGCCAGACAGATTCGCCGCGCCTTCGCTAAGCTGCGTATCCAGCCCTTGCACAGCAGCAAAATAATCCGCCAGATTCACCTGATGCAGCACCTGCCACAACTGCGCATCGTCAGCATTTACTGCCGCCAGCTGCAGATTTTCACGCACACTGCCCTTAAACAGCACGCTGTTATGGCTCACATAGGTTACATTCTGCAAAAGCTTCGCTTCATCACAGGTGTGCAGCTCTATGCCACCAATCGTTACCGCGCCATGATAGCCTTTATTGCGCCCGCTGAGAATACCCGCTATCGTCGATTTTCCACAACCCGAAGCGCCAACAATAGCCATAAATCCACCTGCCGGAACATCAAAGGAAAGATCATGAAGTACCTCTCTACCGTCATCATAAGCAAAACACAAACCATCGCAATGAATCGCACAGCTGTCATTTACACGCGCCTCTCCTTGTGGATTTTCCGGAAGCTCCAGCAAACGAAAAATCTTGTCGCTTGCCGCCATTCCATTCATCGCAATATGGAAATAGGAACCAAGCTGACGCATAGGGATGAAGAAATCCGCCGCCAACAGCACGATCAGCAAGCATCCTGCGAGGTCAACAGTCCCGCGCGCATATTCTCGCACCGCAATGATCATCCCCAATGCCGCTCCGAGATAAGCAACGATATCCATAATCGCAATCGAATTGAGTTGCATCCGCAGCACTTTCATTGTGATCTTGCGGAAACTTTCCGACGCCGCGTTCATCTCAAGATTTTTCTGCGCATCCGCCTGATAAATCTTGAGCGTCGTCAATCCCTGCAGATTTTCGAGAAAAGTATCACCAAGCCCTGTATACTGCGTCCAATAATCTCCCAGCAAACGTTTCGCCCAGGTCTGCACCGCAGCGATCGCAATCGGGATCAACGGCACACACACCAAAAGTACCAGTGCCGCTGGTACATTCACCGTGCATAGCACTACAAAAAGCGTGAGCGGCGCAAGCAGCGCATAAAAGAACTGTGGCAAATACGCGCCAAAATACGATTCAAGCTGATCCACCCCCTCAACAGCAACTTGCACCACCTCGCTCGTTTTCACCAGTTCGCGATAGCTTGCGCCAAGACGAAATAGTTTAGCAAATATCGCCTCACGCAACGTCGCTTTTACAGCAGCCGACGAAAGATGACTCATCCGGCTTGCCACTAGCGTACACACTGCACGAAGAGCGAGCGCCACACAAGCCGTAGCAAGAGCCAAAGCGAGCATCTTGCCGTCCAATTTACCGCTTACAAGACACGCCAGCAATTCTGAAAAACAGACCATGAGGCAGATATTCGCCACAAGCGCACACCACAGCGCGCCAACATGAACAGCTACCGTCCGCCTGGTGCTTTCAACCAAACCAATTAATCGCTTGTCAATCATCATGCTTGGCTCTCCCCTTATATCAAAATGGTGAAAATCGCCTGAGACTCAGGCATGTGCAGCGTTCCAACAGAACAATTCATTCGCAGCGGAACACTTCCATGTAACACCTGGCCCACCCCTTCACCAATATTGACAAAATTCAGCACCTCAGCAGGAATCGAGATGACATTTCCACGCAACGCCGCACTCACATAGCGACCAACATCGAAATATTCCACCATGTGCACCCGCCCCTGCATCACCTCACCGCTTGATCCAGATTTTGCCGTGATCGGCACCGCTCGCAGCTGAATCCAACCTTTTCCATTTTTCACCAGCAGCGTGCAAGGATGAGCAAACCCTTCATTTGCCATCGATAAATTACTGTGATTTTTCACTTGCTCACGGTTAATGATAAATGGAAATTGATAAGCGCCATCTTTCAATCTTTTACACAGTTCTGCTCCGTTAAATGATTTCATGTCCTTCAATTCGTGCTTTACTCGGCAGCGCTCATCGCTCTCTCGCACAATTTCCATCAATTTGTCCGAACAATACAGCGCCCAATAACTGGCATCGCGTACAGCATTCTCCATATCGACGCCCTCGTATAGCAAGTGATTGATCGCAATCTCTGATCGTTCCGCGTAGCGCTCAGCAAGTGCCAACCCCGCCTCAGTTAAAATCGGACGACGATTATCCGTACGATCCACCAGCCCATCCCTTTCAAGATGAGCCATCATGCGACTGATCGTGTATTTTTCCTCGCGCAACGTACGAGAAATTCCAGTAACATTACAATTTTCAGGTGTAGAACGCAAAAAACACAACAATACACGCAACCGTAAAAGATCTGCTGATTCGTTCATGATCATCCCTCCCAGAATTACTCACAGCAAACTCCCAGTTCAAAAAAATGATCGCTGATTAAACCATCAGCAACCATAAGGTTTGCCTCATGCAACCATTATACCATGCCTCTAACATTTCGCACACAGAAAGTTGTTGCATATATGCAACTTCGCTGGTGGTTGACAGCGCATTTTGCAACGAAAAGGCACAATAATCGGCCCAATTAACTCCATTCTCCTGTTGTTGCTCAACGGCAACAAAAAAAGACCAAATGATTCGCTTTACACAAATCACTTAGTCTCCATGGAATTTATAATGCAGCAATCGCATGTTCCAACAAATCTTTTCGCTTAGATGGATCAATGTCCATTCCTTCCAGCGTATACGCTTCGCAGTCGTGAATGCCCATCATCTCAGCGAACGCCTTAACATAAGCAAAGCCCAGATGCTCCGCACCCACAAAGCCGCCACAGCTGGAAAAATACAGCAAGCGCTTCGCTTTGCAGTAGCCCACGCTGCTGCCATCACTGGCGTACCCAAACGTGATATCGCACACAGAAACATGCTCCAGATACACCTTTAAGATCGATGGAAATGAGAGATCCCAAAATGGCGCCGCCACAAGGATTTCATCCGCATCACGAAACTGTCGCGCCAGATCAAACATGGCATCGTCATATTTACCAGCGTAGCGCAGCGCGTCGCGCTTTTCAAGATCCACATTCGTCAGCGGTGCGAGGTCCTGCTCCGCCAATTTCAGCACAGCTACATTCTCTTCTGTATAGCCATTCTTCCGCAGATATGCTTCATAATACTGTCGCGTCGACGACGCATCTCCGCGCACACAGCAGTCAACAACAAGCATCATCTCATATTCCTCCTTACTAAGTTTTTGCTCAAAAAACTTAGATTCTATTCTTAGATAAGAATACCATAAATCTTAAAACGATTTCCAGTAAAAATTATGCTGTGAAATACAGACAAAGAAAAAGAGACAAGCATAACGCTTGTCTCTGAGGCTCCCCGAACTGGGCTCGAACCAGTGACATCATGATTAACAGTCATGCGCTC
>OMNT01000351.1_pt1 | contig 50171 bp, 40 predicted proteins | sample 1672551 | NCBI WGS metagenome assembly OMNT01 (sample SAMEA3136698, study PRJEB25190) | human gut metagenome | reverse complement strand
CAACCTCGGGCTGCTCGACTCGATAGGGGGCTCGCTGTGAGCGCCGCCGTGCAGGCCAGCCCGCTCAACCGCCTGGCGGCCAACCTCGAGGAGCTGGGGCTCGAGGGCATGGCGTCGTCGGTGCCCGAGTACGTCAGGCTCGTCGCCGACGGCAGGAAGAGCCTGGTCGACGCCATGCTCGAGCTCACCGATGCCCAGATAGCCCTCAAGCGGCGCGCCGACGACGACCGCCGCACGAGGATGGCCAACTTCCCCTACATAAAGACTCTGGCCGACTTCGACTGGGGCTTCCAGCCGAGCGTGCCGCGCGGGCTGGTCGAGCAGCTGGCCACGCTCGAGTTCGTCGACCGCGGCGACAACGTCGTGCTCGTCGGCAGCCCAGGCGTCGGCAAGACGCACCTGTCGATAGCCATAGGCTACGAAGCGGTGATGGCGCGCAAGCAGGTGTACTTCGCCGACTGCTCGAGGCTGGTCGAGGACCTCAAGCACGCCTCGGCGAAGGGGGCGCTGGCGCGCAGGATGCGCTTCTACGAGCACTGCAGCCTGCTGATAATAGACGAGCTGGGCTACCTCGACATCGGGAAGGAGGGCGCCGACCTGCTGTTCCAGCTGGTGAACGGGCGCTACGCGCTCAAGCGGTCGACCATCGTCACGACCAACGTGCCGGTCGGCAGGTGGGGCGACGTATTCGGCAGCAACGTCACGGCCTCGGCGGTCGCCGACAGGCTGTGCCATCACTGCGCGATGATCAAGATAACAGGTCGGTCGTACCGCCTGAAGGACGTGTCGATTGGCGGTGGGGACGGGAAGGAGGAGGGCGCCTAGGCGCCGAAGGCGGCACATCCGCGTTGGCGAATCCGGCGCATCCGCGTTGGCGCGATTGGTGAAAATACGTTGGTGAAAATGGTGAAAATTATATTGACGCTAACACCGGCATGCCGAGGTCGATCCGAGGGACCCCTCCGCCGGGGACATCAACATGGTCAACGCCCTGCACTCCCGCCTGAAGGCGTTCCTGCGCAGGTTCAACGGCGTGTCGACCAGGAGGCTGCAGCGCTACCTCGACTGGTTCCGCTACGCCGAGGCCTTCAAGGGCGGCGGGATGGACGGGCGCGAGCGGCTCTTCATGCACGAGGCGGAGGGCCGGTACTGGAAGACGAGGAGGTTCACGCACTTCGAATTCGGCGACGCCATGGTCTACTGGACCAGGCAGCTCGCCGACGTGTCAACGGTGGTTTAACATAGAGCCCCCGTTTCTCGAGAAGAAGGCAACGCGTCGGGGCGCGCAATCATCGCTGCATCCAAATTGTCGTGCGACAAATGCGCCTCTCGAGCAAAACATGTGGTAGATTATTGTTGGTAAATCAGGCGAAGCGGCAACAAGAAAGGGACTGCGTGGTTTTCAGCAAGTTGATAGCCATCTACCTTTTCCTGGGCGGAACCGCCGCCGGCGCCTTCGCGCTCACCGCCCTCTTCGACGTCGCCAAGGCCGTGAAAGACCATCGTCGCGGCGAGTACGGCAGAGCGTTCCTTGCGCCGCAATCGGTGATTTCCGAGCCCACGTACAAGCGCATTCGCCGATTTGTGTACGGCACCGCCCTGGTCGTCGTCCTCACGGGCGAGCTGTGCCTGGTCGCAGACCTAGGACGCCCCGAAGCATTCTTCTTCCTGTTCCTGTACCCGACGAGCAGCCTGGTCTCCATCGGCGCTTTCGCCTTGACGCTGCTCACCGTCTTCCTGGTAATCTCCCTTGCCGACACCATTTTCGTGCTGCCGAAATGGGCGCGCACCGTATCGTTCGCCGCAAAGTCGATAGGCCTTCCTGTTGCGATCATCGTGATGGTCTACACTGGCTTGCTCCTCCAAAGCGTTATCTCGGTTGAAATCTGGCAGTCGGCGTGGCTGCCCGTTCTGTTCGCGGCATCGGCGCTCTCATGCGGCTGCGCAGTGGTCATGCTCGCGGCTTGCACCTGCGAAGATGTGCGCGTGACGCGTATCATGGCACGCCTGCTCGCCTGGATCGACATCGCGTTCATCCTGATTGAGATAGTCTCCATCGTTGCTTTGCTCGCCTTCGGGAAGGGGAGCGCCTCCATGGCGGTCATGCGGCTTTTCGAAGGCGACCTGTCGACCACGTTTTGGGCAGGTTTCGTCGCCTGTGGACTTGTGATTCCCCTTGTTGCGGAAGCAGTTTCCCTGGCGCGTAAGCGGGAGATTCCCACTCCGGGTGCGGCGGGAATCGCCACATTGGCGCTGGTCGGAGGGCTTTGCCTTCGAATCGCCATCGTCGCATGCGGCGTGGCACCTTCACCATAGCGGGGAGACATGGAATGCAAGACAAGGGAACGCGAGGCCGCAGCGCGCAAGGTCGTGCGCGAAGCCGCGTAAACGCAGGGGAGCGCAATGCCACTCCAAGACCCTTCGGGGGGTGGCAACTACGAAAGGAAGCGCTGAAAGCAGGTGAGCGGGACAGGCTCGCGCACGCGGGCAACGGACATATGAGGTAAGTGCAAGAAAAGGGAAACGTGAAGCAGCAGATTAAAGAAATACCGCCGTTTTCGTTCGACGAGTCCAGCGACTTGCCGATGTGGGTGCAGCTGCGCAATCGCATGGCCTACCTCATCACATCGGGCTTCTACAAGCCGGGCGAGAAGCTGCCGACGGTGCGCAAATATGCAGCTGAATTGCGCATTGCGTACAACACGGTGAGCAAGGCCTACATGGGGCTCGAGCGCGACGGCTACGTGACCACGGTGCGCGGCAGCGGCGTGTTCGTGAACGATCCGGACGCTATCTTAAAACCCGCGCCGGAGGTGGACGCGCTTGTCGAAGAGTTCGTGAAAGGATGCCTCGAAAACGGCATGGCATATGACGACATTCCGAAGATGGTGTCTTCGTGCGTAAGGAGGATGAAAAAGGATTATGAGAAAGCTCAAGGATAAGACCCGCCCTCAGGAGCAGAAGGACACGTATCGCCGCTCTGAAATGGAGTTCGGCGTTGCGGCGGACGCGTATCGCTCCGACCCGACGAAGAAAGCCACGCGAAACGGCGCGGTGATGATCTCTGTGATGCTCGCTCTTGTCGCGTTCGCGGTTGTGCTTGCGGCGTTCATTCTCGCGCTCGGCAAGTTCACGTTCGCGGGGATCATCATCTCCGTGATCGTGGGCCTCACCGTCCTGTCTTCGGTACATGTGTGTATGGACTGGGAGCGCGTCGTGGTCATGCGCCTCGGCCGGTTCGACCGTCTTGCGGGCCCGGGGCTGTTCTTCACCATCCCGCTGTTCGAATTCTGCACGCTGCGCGTCGACCAGCGCATGAATGCCACGCCGTTTGGTGCCGAGGAGGCGCTGACCAGCGACCTTGTGCCGCTCGACGTGGACGCCGTGCTGTTCTGGGTTATCTGGGACCCCGAAAAGGCCTGCACCGAAGTGCAGGATTGCCACTTCGCCGTGGCGCTTTCCGCGCAAACGGCCCTGCGCGATGCCATCGGCCGCGCGTCGCTCCAGAACGTGGTCATGCGCCGTCATCAGCTTGACCAGGAGCTTCGCGAAGCCGTCGAGCAGAAGGTGTCGGACTGGGGCATCTCTATCGTGTCGGTCGAGGTTCGCGACCTCATCATCCCCAAGGAGCTTCAGAATGTGATTTCACTTGAAGCGCAGGCCGAATGCCGCAAGAACGCGCGCATCACGCTGATGGAGGCCGAGAAGGACATCTCCGCGATCCTCGACGACGTGGCGCAATCGTATAGCCACGACGACATCGCCCTGACGCTTCGCAAGATGCACCTCACCTACGAGGGCATGCAGGACAACGACGGGGCGCTGGTGGTCCCCAGCGCTTACAGCGACGGCTTCAACGCTAAGCCGGGCGAGGAGCCGACGAAGTAGCCGAGCGAAAAGCTCGTGAAGTAGGCAGGCGGAACGGGCGCCCACAAAGTTTGGTGAGGAGCCGACGAACTAGGCGAGGAAAGTAGCCATCGTGGGGTACGCGCGGGGACCGGCGGCCCGCGAAGCAGTCGACGACGGCGGCCGCATGGGGACTGGCGAGCAGTCGGCGACGGCGTTTGCGCAGAGCTCGGTGAAGTTTCCCAGCGAAAGCTACTATCTACAAGATAGAATAGTTACACTTGAAATTGTCGCACGACACTATTGATTGTCGTGCGACAATTTTGTTACAATCCACGAAAAGGATCACCAGCTGAGATCCTGGGCAATTATTCGGTGAAAGGTCATCTTTGTCGCCACATGGATGAGCTGCTTGCCGAATAGGCGGAACGTGCGGGCGAGGCACGTTCCGCAAAGCAGGGTTGCCCGCACGACGCGGGCGCCAAAGAGATACTAAGGGGGGAAACATGGGTCTTGAATCCTTATTCCTGTTCACGTTGCTGGGAGGGCTAGCGGCAGGAGCCTACGTGTTCGAAACTTGCTTCCAGCGCACCCGCAAGGGCGAGCGTCCGTGGCTCGTTCCTCTGGTCGTCGTGGTGCTGTTCGCCATCGGCATGATCGCCGCCGCGACGCACGTCCACAGCCTTTCCCGCGCATTTGCGTCCATCGGCGCGGGCACGGTCAACTTCGGCTCCGGCATGGTCAAGGAAGTGCTGCTTGCAGGCATCTTCTTCATTCTGGCGCTTATCGACCTCATCATCACCTTCGTGAAGAAGGACAGCCCGTTCGCTCTGCGCATCATCGGAGCGATTGCGGCGGTGCTCGTCATCGTGCTCATGGGCACGGCCTACATCGATGTGTACGGCAACGTCGTGTGGAGCAACGCTCCCGCGACCGTGCTCTCGTTCGTCGCAGGTGCGTTGGCGATGGGCCTTGGCCTGTGCGCCGCTTTCGGTTCGGCTGACATCGCCGAGAAGCCGGTCATGTACACGCTGGTCGCCGTCGACGTCGTGCTCGCCGTCGGTCTGGCGCTCGAAATCGCCGCTTTCTCCGGCGCGGGCTTGAACCCGGCCATGCAGATCGCGGGCCTGGTCATCGCTCCGATTGCATCCGCAATCCTGGTGTTTGCCGGCGCAAAGTTCAACAACAAGAAAACGCTCGCGATCGTCGTGTGCGCCCTGCTGGTGATTGGCGTTGCCATTGCCCGCTACGGTTTCTACGCGACCTGCGCAATGTAGGAAAGCAGAAAGGGGGAACCAACAGTGAGTACGAACAACATTTCCCGTCGTGGTTTCTTGGGTGCTTCTGCTGCTGTTATGGCTGGCGTCGCGGGTCTGGCTGCGACCGGCTGCTCTGCGGAATCCAGCCTTGAGGCCACCGACGCAAAGGGCATGCCCATCGATCCCGCGAAGGGCGGCGAATGGACGTCTGCAGCGTGCTGGCACAACTGCGGCGGCCGCTGCATGAACAAGGTTATGGTCAAAGATGGCGTGGTGATTCGCCAGAAGACCGACGATACGCACGAAGACTCTTTCGATTATCCGCAGCAGCGCGGTTGCGTGCGCGGCAAGGCGCAGCAGCAGCAGTGCTTCGGCGCCGATCGCCTGAAGTATCCCATCAAGCGCAAGACTTGGTCGCCGGAGAACCCGAACGGCGAGATGCGCGGCAAGGACGAATGGGAGCGCATCAGCTGGGATGAGGCCATCAGTTACATTGGCGATCAGTTCAAGACCATCAAGGAAAAGTACGGCAACCAGGCGTTTCTGCTGGGAAGCTACGGCTCGCGCCTCGCGTTTGCGCCGCTTCTGGCATGGGGCGGACACACTAGCACCGCCGACACCACTTCCCATGGTGCCTATCTTTTGAATACCGCCGACACCATCGGCATTCCCCGCACTGATGCGGGCGTGTGCAACGATCGTACCGACATGCTGAACGCCGACACCATCGTGTTCTACGCGTCCAATCCCGCGTGGTCTGCCGCCGGTACGCCGAGCTACCACTACATCCGCGCGAAGGAAGCGGGCGTCAAGTTCATCACCGTCGACCCGATCTACACGGCATCTGCCCAGATGCTCGACGCCGAGTGGATTCCCATCCGCACCGGCACCGACACGGCGTTCTTGCTGGGCGTCGCTTCCGAGATGATCCGCCTGGACAAGGCCGAGGGCGATATCGTCGACTGGGAGTTTTTGGACAAGTACACCGTCGGTTTCGACGCCGACCACAAGCCCGAAGATCTGAAGGAAGACGTCAACTTCGCCGACTATTTGGAAGGCAAGTACGACGGCGTGAAGCACGACGCCGAGTGGGCGTCTGGCATCTGCGGCGTTCCCGTTGAGAAGATCACGTGGTTCGCTCGCGAGATCGGCAAGAAGAAGAACGTGTGGCTGCTTCACAACTTCGCCGCCGCTCGTTGCGATGCATGCGAGAACGTTCCGCAGCTGTTCATGACGCTTGGCGCTATGGGCGGCCACATGGGCAAGCCCGGCAACTGCACCGCGAACAACTACCATGCAAACGCTGGTAATGGCGGCCCCGCCCTGGTGAAGGGTGGCAGCTCGGGTTATCCGAGCCAGAAGAACGAGATCGACGGCGTCATCCCCGGACCTCAGGTGTGGGAAGCGTGCCTGACCGGCAAGTATCGCATGGTCGGCGACTGGTACTCTGGCAAGGGCTCGCAGGCTGGCGAGGATCGCACGTGCGACATCCACTGCATCATCCACGACGAGAACGCCTATCTGCAGACCGGCCCGAACATGAAGCGAGGCATCGAGGCGCATCGCAAGATGGACTTCGTGCTGTCGAAGGCCCAGTTCATGACCACGCAGGCGATGTATTCCGACATCGTGTTGCCCGTCACCACCCAGTGGGAAGTCCCCGGCGGCCTTTCCGCTTCCAACCGCGAGTTCCTGTTCTGCTTCTCGCAGGTCACCGAGCCGCTGTTCGAAGCGAAGACCGACGTCGAGATCAACTCCCTGATCATGGAGGCCATCGGCGTGGACCCGAAGACGGTGTACCCGGTCAGCCCGAAGCAGGCGTTCTTCAACAGCATCGCGGGCGCCATGGTCATCGCGGACGACGACTCCGGCAAGTACGTGCCGCTCGTCACCGTCACCGAGGCCGACCTTAAGGAATGGGGCGTCGAGGGTAAGACCCAGACCGGCCGCGTGGGCTTGAACGAGTTCGTCTCCAACGGCGGCTACCAGGTGGAGCGCAAGAAGGACGACAAGTACTCCTCGTTCTTGGGCTACGGCTCGTTCATTAAGGACCCTGAGAAGAACCCGCTCAAGACCAAGAGCGGCAAGTTCGAGATCACCTGCCAGGCGAAGGCCGACCTGTTCAACAGCATCGGCCTGTGCGACCACACCTACGCGCCGTACCCCGAGTACCTCGTTCCCGGCACGGGCTACGAGACCACCTTCAAGGACGGCAAGATCGGTGGCGAGAAGGGCGAGTACCCGTACCTGCTGTTCAACCCGCACTACTTCCGCCGTTCGCATTCCGTGTTCGACAACTGCCCCTGGCTGCGCGAGGCTTGGGCGAACCCCGTGTTCCTGAACGCATCTGACGCGAAGGAGAAGGGAATCGAGGACGGTGACACCGTGCGCATCTGGACGAAGTACGGCGAAGTGCTGCGCAAAGCCTGCTGCATGGAGAACCTTATGCCCGGCGAAGTCGGCATTCCCCATGGTTCTTGGGTTCGCCTGAACGAGAAGACCGGTATCGACGAGGGCGGCGCCGACAACTATCTCACCGGCAACAACATTTCCGGCTGCGGCGTGACCAGCTACAACAACAATAACTGCAATTTCGAGAAATACGATGGTCCTGCATTGGAAGACGACTGCTACACCGATGCACGCATCCTGAATCTTGGCTAAGGAGGGAATCATGGCTTTTGGTTTTTACTTTGATATGACGCGTTGCATCGGCTGCCGCGCGTGCCAAGTGGCGTGCAAAGACAAGAATCGTCTTGAGGTCGGAACCCTGTATCGCAATGTGAAGAGCTACACGGTCGGCACGTTCCCCAACGTTAAGTCGTACAGCTACTCTGGCAGCTGCAACCATTGCGAGAACCCGATCTGCTTGGCCAATTGCCCGACGGGCGCGATCAGCAAGGCTGAAGATGGCACTGTCGTTCAGGACCAGAATAAGTGCATTGGTTGCCGTATGTGCGTGATGAGCTGCCCGTACGGCCATCCGCAGTACTTCCCCGAGAAGGGCGTTTCCGGCAAGTGCGACGGCTGCTACGGCCTGCGAGCCAACGGCGATCAGCCCGCTTGCGTTGCGGGTTGCCCGAACCGTGCGCTTGACGCCGGCGATGTTGACGAGCTTCGCAAGAAGTATGGCAGCGATTTGGACAAGGGCACCATCGTGGTGCTCCCGAGCCCCGATCTGACCCAGCCGAACCTCCTCGTCAAGACCAAAGATCTTGCGTTCGATAGCTCTGCTGTCGAGCTGACCTGGTAAAACGGGGTTTCATTTGCCGCCGCGCCGCATCTCGCTTGTGGCGCGGCGTTTTCTTGTCGTGTAGTATTCACTGGAACAGTTGGCTGCCCGTGTTCTCGCTGCGGCGAGAAGGGGGGCGGCCTTCCCTTGAAAGGAGCGGCGTTATGCCTGATCAACAACTCGAAAGCCGCATCGGTATGGATCTTGCCAGCCGCGCGTACCTCTACGATCTGCTTCATGCGGTCTTCGGCGGCAACTGCTCGCCCGATTTCGTCTCGAAGCTCTTTGGCTCGCAGGCTCGCGAGATGTTCACCTGCGAGGCTGCCGTGATCTCTGATGGGGACCTGTCCGTTGACAGCAAGTGCGCTCTCGCTAAGATGGACCGCTCGCTCGACGATTGTGCGAGGGAGGTTCTGGCGTGCTATGACGAGCACGGTGGCCTGTCTTCGGATGCCGTGGCGGCGCTTGCGCCCGAGATGGAAGGCGACTACGCGAAGCTCTTCCAGATTCCCGGGGACTGCTATGTTCATATGTGGGAGTCGCCGTACGTGGGTACCGAGCAGACGCTGTTCCAGTGCAGCACGCTCGACGTTCGCGCGGCGTATCATGCTGCCGGTTTGAAACTTCAGGCTGAAAAGCAGTTCCCCGATGACCACATTGCGGCTATGCTGGGATATCTGAGCTGCATGGGGTCTCGCGCGTACGAGGCATATGCCGACGGGCGCGATTCCGAATGCCGAAAGGCACTGCAGGATTCCAAGGCGTTTTTGGAAGCGCACGTGCTCACGTGGGTCAACGCGTTCGCCCAGAAGGTGATCGAACGGGATGCGCGCGGGCTGTATGCCGCATTTGCCCAGGGCACCGTCATGGTTGCCCATGTCGATAGCGTGCAGCTCGATTGGCTCGCGGGACATATTGGCGAATAGGGATTGCGATGGACGTTCGGGAATACGCGAAAGCATTCAACCAGGTAGAACGCGATTACGAGGAAGCGGTCGCCGCTTTCGGCGTTCCCTTCGAGGCTTCGGAATCCTGTTCCCGAGCGCGCCGGGCGCAGGTGGCCCGCGCCTGCGGCTGCCATTGCGAGAACGGGGACGGCTCCCTGTGGCGCGGGTGGATATCTCCTGCGTGCTTGGCGTGCCGCACCGGCGAGCGCACGGCGACGTTTTTCATCGACCTGCGATGCACGCGCCATTGCTACTTCTGCTTCAATCCCAACCAGGATCACTACGAGTATTTCCTTTCCCACCGACGCGATATCGTAGCCGAGCTCAACGCCGCGCACGATGCCGGCGCCCAATTCGACTGCCTCGCCATCACGGGTGGCGAGCCTTTGCTGCACAAGGAGCAGGTCGTGGCCTTCATCGAGCGGGCGCGCGAGCTGTATCCCGGCGCTCACGTGCGCTTATATACGTGCGGCGATTTGCTCGACGATGCGTGCTTGGGACAGCTCGCGCGGGCGGGGCTCGACGAGGTCCGCTTCAGCGTGAAGCCCGAAGACATCGCGAGCGCTGATGCGCCCGTGTTTGATCGCATAGCGGCTGCCGTGTCCTCGTTGCCGCACGTCATGGTGGAGATGCCGGTGATTCCCGGCACGCTCGCCACGATGAAGCCGCTTCTCTCGCGCCTCGACGCGATGGGCGTGCGGGGGATCAACCTGCTCGAATTCTGCTTCCCCCTCTGTAACGCGGAAGAGTTCTGCGCGCGCGGTTTCGAGCTGCGCAAGCACCCGTTCAACTACCTGTACGATTATTGGTACGGCGGCGGCGTTCCCGTTGCGGGCAGCGAAGCTGAGGCGCTGGCGCTGCTCGAGTACGCCGACGAGCAGCAGCTTGAGCTGGGGGTGCATTATTGCAGCTCGGACAACAAGAACACGGGGCAGATCTTCCAGCAAAACAAGGCGTTTCTGGAGGATGCCGATTTGCAGGCTGCGTATCCCTGGCTTTCCCTCGATGAGGGGGATAAGCTTCTGAAGTGCGCAAAGGCTTTCGGCAAGGGCGCGAAAGCGGTCCGTGCGTGGGCGCGAGCATGCCGCGTACCGCAGGATTGGGATGCGCAGGTGTCTTCGATTGCCATTCCGCTCAACCGTCTGGGGGAGGCGCGCAAGGCGTGCCCCAAGGCGGTTTTTGCAGAGAGCGCCAACGTCTTCGAGGACCGAGAGGGGCAACCCTACTTGCGCGAGCTGGGTGTTCGCGAGCCCGAAGGCGGCGAAGACGCGTAGGGGAGCGCCGCCGGCTCCAGGCTTGCCTCATTGCTCCAAGCGAGGTAGAAATGAGGTGGCCAGGCGCTTCGGAGCGGCCCTTAGGGAGCCCAATTCGGGACGCCGCCGCAAACGGGGAGGTGCATTCCTATAGCAATGAGGCAAATCATCCGACCCTGCCCCATAATCACCGACCTCATTCCGCTTTCCTCGCCACGCTGCCCACCATCACTGTCCGCGCTGCTAGTAGGCTGTACGGATAAAGCTTAGGCCTCGGCAATACAAAAGGGTAGGGGGTGCGTTCTCTCAATCTTTTTCTAGCGAAAATCCAGATTGCTAATGTTATATGAAGTGCGCTCGGTTGGATTCTTGCATAAATGCTTGCTTTCTATGAGATGCCGAGTTCCGCTGCAAGTGCTACAAGCTCGCTGTAGCGCTTCACACCAAACTTGCGGTACATGTGTGAGAGATGTGACTTCACGGTGCTCTCGCTTATGCAGAGCTCCTGGGAAATCTCCTTGCGATCCATGCCAGAAAGCGCGAGCTTGATCACTTCGAGCTCCTTGCTTGTGAGTTTCACAGCTTGACTCAGCTGGTCTTCTTCGCCTTCTCTCAATTGCATGAAATCTTGCCTAAGCAACGACTGTGTAAAGTGACGATTCTTGTAGCTGGGTTTGGCGGTGGTGAGATAGACCATCAGCAAAGAGCGCACCTGGCGGGCTTTCCAGCCAAATATAGCGACGATGTCGTTTTCCTGTGCACGGCTGACGCATAGGTCGATTTCTCGCACCGCACGTGTGCGTTGTCCGCGCTCGAAGTAGATAAGGGCGACCTCCAACATGAGAAGCTGTGCAATGAGGTTGTATTCATGGCTGTCAGCGATTTCGAGTAGGGCGAGCAGGCGCTTCTCCCTTTCTTCCTCATCGACGATGGAAAGCTCTACGAACTCGCGCACGAGACGGGACTGCGCCGTCATCGCAAGACCCAGCATGTCGAACTCCCTATATGAGGCGAGGGCCTCTTGCACACGCCCTTCGAGCAGCATGAGCATCGCGTGGTTTTGGAAGGGCTGTACGGCAGCCATGCGAGGAATAAAGCTCAATGACATCTTGACCAAGCTCATGCCCTCTCTAAGGATGGCGTCTGCCTTGTCTATGTCTCCAGCAGAGACATAGGTCCAGGCTCGGGCGGTACACCAATCTAGGAACATATCGACGTTGCTGCGCTTGGAAATGAGCGAGATCGCCTTTGCGAGGCGTTGCTCGCGCTCCATGTTGTTGTTGCTCAAAACATCGATCAAGACCTCGAGCGAGCATGCGGCACCACAGGTCACGTAGTCCGGTGCATAGCTCGTTTGAATTTGACGGCACATTTGAGCGGCGTGCTTGAGGTTTCCTTGCTCGAAGTACGAGAACGCCATCGAGTAACTGTTGATTGACGAGAGGAAGGGGAAAGACCCGTCGCTTGTCAACGAGGCGAATTCCAGGTGGCGCTCGAGACCCTCCTGGATTTTGCCCTGCTGGTCGAGGGCTTCCGAATGGCAATTGGCGAGTATGACCTTGAGCGGGATGAAGTCCTTGCCTGCAAGGCGGCTCTCCACTTGGTGGGCTTTTTCGATGCCGTCGTCGAACTTGCTGGCGAGGCAGAGCTCTTTGACCTTGATGACCTCGAGCGATAAGCGCAACCTCTCGTCGACGAGCTCATCGGGAAGCTCGTGCAGGGGTTTGAGCCAGAAGTCGAGCTCGTCGAGCTGCGCGCTGTAGGCATAGGCCCATGCCGCCAGTAGGTAAAAACAGGGGCTGAGTTCCTTGATATCGATATTGCGACGGAACATGGTTATACTCATGAGCTCTGCCGTTGTCATGTTTGGGTAGGCGACGCGTACGAGGTTGAAGATGTCCTCGCGCTCGCTTGCGAGAATCTTATGCTTGGCGGCGGCGGTTGTCAGTCCATTCCTGAGGCACCAGCGCGAAGCGCGGGCGTTTAGCAGGCGCTGCTCGTGCGAGGAGAGGATTTGGGCTTTCTTCATGACCCACTGCGAGAACAGGGGATGGAGCTCATATTCGCCTGAATTTGTGTCGATGGGGAAGAAGAACGCGTTGCGCCTGTGCAGGCTGCTGATCGCGGTGTCGACATCGACATCCCCAAGCGTGTAGCCGGCGACCCTAGCGAAGATCATGCCAAGAGATGCCGTCTTGAGGAGGAAGTCCTTCTCTTCTTGGGACAAACCAGAGAAGACCTCGAACTCGAAGAACTCGTTGAGGCGGGGATCAGTACCCGACAAATTGGCGACAGCCTCTTTGAATGACACACCCGCATCGACGCTGTCCATGACGATAGCCGTGCCGGCTGGCCAGCCTTGCGTTTTGTCATGGAGAAGACTCAAGTCCGGCTCCTCCACTTGCTCGACTCCGGCGTCAAGAAGGTATTCGAGCATCTCTTGTTTTGTAAGCGCAAGCATACTGTAGTCGATGCTGAGCGAGACGTCTGGGATGGTAAAGCCGGGGAAGCTGTGCTTGGTGAAGGCGACACGTGACGACAGGATGATATGGACGTTTCCAGAGAGCGCCAACATGAGCGTCAGGAGCTCTTCGAGCGTCTCGAAGCCGTAGATGACGTCAAGCCCTTCTATAACGATGAACAAGCCGCCGCACTTGCGTGCACTGAGACTCATCTCGTTGGCCATTGTGAGGATGGCTTCGTTTCTTGCCATGGATTGGACCGCACCGAGACTTTTCACGAAATCGATACCCAGGGCTGTGCAAATTGCATAGTGGAAGTTGAGCCAGAAGCACTTCGAGTCGCGATCGCGGCGGTCAATGGTGAACCATGCTGCTTTTTCTCCAGCATTTGTGAGGCTGTAGAACCAGTCCGCGAGAGCGGTTGTCTTGCCATAGCCTGCAGGAGCGTTGAGGAACGTGAAGCGTTGGCGTCGAGAGCGGTCGAGCAGGTGCATAATACGCTCTCTTGGCTTACCCCAGAGACGCTGCGCCGGTGGCATGGATTTAGCAACAATGGGGATGTTGCTTGCTGTGGGATAACCTTCAGTGCTCTCCATTGCCCCTCCTTGTGTGGAAGCTTCTTTGTGCTGGCCAGACGACTTGTCGCCGGTTGCACTTTGCCAATGCTCGGCAGACCGGCCTATCTGCGGCTACCAGACATTCTATAGCTCCAGCGCGGCTTTGGTGCGAATCATATCACGAACGCATGTTCCGCTAGTCTTGTTTTCAAGCTTCTTGAGAAATTATTCTCGCAACGTCAGCTTGATTCGGACAGCATGGGTGGGGCAGTTGTGCAGGCACAGTCCGCATCCGGCGCAAAGCATGTGGTCTGTGACGTGCGAGTAAGGGCCATGCTCGTCGCGGGCGGGTTCGAGTACGTGCTTTTGCGGGCAAAGGCGCACACACTTCATGCAGCCGATACAGTAGTCCCTGTCGATGTAAACAGAGGGCTTGTTTCTCACAAAGCCCGCTGGCGGACCATAGACCATGGGTGCCTCCATCTGTGCTAGTCGAGAAAAGTTTGAAACGCAAAAGAGGAGGGGCAGCTGCAACTGCCCCTCCTGCTTGTGGGATTTCTGCCGCCTTATCTAGGAAAAGAAAATCGATAAGGTTGGCAATTACAACGTTGGGATCTTACTTGCCGTTGAGCTCCCAGCAGCCGATCTCCTTGTAGGCACGGTCCCAGACGGTCTCGACATCGGGGTTGTCGTAGTACTCGATGGGCACGTTCTCGTCAGACTGATCGGCCGGGTCGATGCAGGGGTAGACCTTGCACAGCAGGCCGCGTGCGTTCCAAGTTGCGGTCATCTTGTCGGCGAGATCGGGGTCGTCGTCGATGAGCACATTTGCAGCGCAATCGAACACGCCTTGGCTCCACGGCTCCTCGGCGGGAAGCTCCGGGTACCACCATGAAGGCGGAACCTGGACCATGCCCTCGGGGACGTCCCAGCCCACATGAGCCTTCTGGCGGATGCGTCCCATGCGCGTCTCGATCCAGATCCAGTCCCCCTCGCGAATGTGCAGCTTACGAGCATCATTGATGTGCATCCAAGTCATTGGCCAGGGGACGACCGAGCGAGTACCGTGACCGGGCGTGCGCATCTCGGAGTGGTACAACGGGCTGATGCGGCCGGAGGTGGTCAGGCGCAGCGGGTACTCCTTGGCCAGCTCGGGATTGCCCAGCGGAGTCTCGGGCTCGGTGTAGACAGGAATGGGATCATAGCCGAGCTCCTCGAGGACGGAGGAGAAGATCTCGGCCTTGCGGGAGGGAGTTGCGAAGCCGCGCAGCTGACCGTTGGCAAGGGGCTTTGCGTACTTGTAGAAGTCCGTGCCGTAGGGGAAGTAGTTGCCGAGGTTGGTCGCCTTCTCGCGATTCATGTCGGGCACGCGCTCGAGGCGGTATTCGATGAGGTCCTCGTAGGTCTCCCAGGGCCAGTACTCCTTCTGGCCGCATGCGATGCCGAGTGCCCTGAAGAAGTCGAAGTCCATGTGGCGGTCGTAGAGGGGCTCGACGCCGCGGTCTCCGGTAACGATGAAGTCGTTGGAGTCCTCAGAGGTGGTGCAGCAGGGGCGCTCCATCCAGTCGGCTGCGGGGATGATGTAGTCGGCGAGAGCTGCAGTCGGGGTCTTCCAGTAGTCGACGACGACGAGGAGCTCGAGGGCCTTGAGGGCCTTGTAGACGCGCTTGGTGTTCGGCGCCCAGGCCAGCGGGTTGGAGGACCAGCAGATGCAGGCGGTGACGGGGTAGGGGTCCTTCTCCAGAATTGCCTTCCACATCAGGGACGGGCTGCACAGCATCTGGTGCAACATCGGGCGGTTCAGGCCGAACATCTTGCGGTAGCACTTGTCGATCGCCTTGAAGCCATGCCAGGACATGACGCGGAACCGCTCGTTGCCGATGTAGTCCTTCTGAATCTCGGGGGTGAGGAGATCTGAAAGCTCGAGCTCAGAGTCGCGGACGGGGAACAGCTTCTCCTTGTCGTCCGGGTCAGCCGGCTGACCGACGTACTCGCCGCCGGGGTTGTCGATGTTGCCGGTGAGGATGCGTGCCATGGTCTTGGCAATGCCAAACTGGGATGCGTTGATGCCGTGCTGGTCGCCGCCGCCCAGGCCCCAGCCGATGAATGCAGGACCGTTGGTTGCGTACAGGCGTGCTGCCTCGCGGATCTTGCGAGCGGGGACGTTGGAGATCTTGGAGGCGCGCTCGGGCGTCCAGTCCTTGAAACGGTCCTCGATGGCGTCGAAGGCAGTCCAGCACTCGACCTCGGAGCCGTCGGCCATCTTGATCTTGAAGGTGCCCTGCAGGGCCGGGGTGACCTCGCAATCCTCGTAGTAGCGGTTCTCGTCGGAGCACCAGGTCACAGGCTGGCCGCTAATCTCGTTGATTGCAAGGAAATCCTCGTGCTTGCCGCCGTTGAACTCGTCGAGGCGCACAAGCTTGCCAGTGTCCTTGCGGACCAGGAAGGGGGCGTTGGACCAGTAGCGAACGAACTTGTCATCCCACAGCTTCTCCTCGAAGATGACGTTGAGCCATGCGAAGGAGATTGCGCAGTCAGTGCCGGGATAGGGCTGCAGCCAGATGTCTGCAGTTGCGGAGCCGTCGATGCAGGTGGTATCGATGTTGATGTATTGGGCAGGGTTGTCCTGGTTGACTTCGATGCGGCCGCGCATGGTGCGCCACAGCGGACCCTCGGGAGCGTAGGCTTCAGACCAGCGCTTGCCCCAGTTGACGATTGTGCCGGTATAAGAGGGGGAGACGGGCATGATTGCCTCGACGGGCCAACCAACCATAGCCATGTTCAAGGAGTAGTTCCAGCACCAGCAGATAGTGCCAGGGTCAACAACGTTGCCGGGGTTGCCAAAGAGATTGAAGAAGCGCGTGCGTGCCCACAGGTGATCGGAGCGGTACGTGCCTTCGGAGGAGAACAGGGTCTTGGCGCCGTACTTCTCCTTAAGTGCCATGAGCTTGGTGGAAATCTCATCGATCGCCTGCTCCCAGGAGATCTCTTCCCACTTGTCCTCGCCCTTCTCGCCAACGCGCTTCATGCAGTGGTTGATGCGCTTGGGATGGTAGTGGAACTTGATTGCTTTTTCGCCCTTGTTACCGAGGCGGTTGCAGAGAACGGAGCCCTCCTCTTCATTAGGGCGCATCTCTACCAGGCGGCCGGTCTTGGTGTCGACACCGCACCAGACACCGCAGTTCATGTGGCACATGAAGCAACGGGTCCTGCGCCAGCGGATGCCGTTCTCATCGACCGTGTTGTTGGGGACGCCCAACATGGAAACCTTCTCGCTCATTGTGAGTTCCTCTCTCCTAGGCTTCTCTTCACAATGTCGGGGCCCTCACCCCGACTCAGCGATGCTCCACATATTAAGGTCATTGACAGTCTATGGAATCCGCCTAAGAGTTGAAATCAAGGTTGTCATTAGTTGAGAATTGGTTGAGGGATAGATGCGAAGATGAAAAAGGACGATGAGCAGATGCCTGTTCGAGAATCCTATTGGTCTCTCTGAACGCATACAGTAAAGGCGGAGGAAGGCAATGCCTGATTGGGGGTTTGCCCCGTCAGAGAGAGAGGAATCGATGATGGAAACAAAGAACAGCGCTCAGGTTCAAGCCAACATTCCCAATGCATCCCTTAGTTCTTACGAGCCTGTCAAGATAAGCTTGGCTGATGCGCCGAGCGCAGAGGCGAAGCAGCTCGAGGGCTACAAGCGCGCGATGGCGGCGATGGAGCTTGCAATGCGCGTTTGCGGTGATATCGACCCCGCGATCTACGAGCAAGCCGCACTGGGTATCCGCGCCCAGGCTCAAGCGCAGGCCGAGGCGCAGGGGACGACTCTTTCTGCAATGCTCGTCGATCAGAAGATCTCTCTCGAGCAGTACGAGCGCATGACGGCCCTGCAGGCAAGCGACATGGTCAACCAGGGTCTTGCCCTCGATGCGTGGGCTCGCCATTACGGCATCGAGCCGAGCGAGGAAGACGTCATGGAGATGATCGAAAGTATGGCACCCGGTCATGAGAAGGAGCTGCTTGAGAAGCTTAGCCAGGATCCGGCGCAGCTCGAGGCATTGAGCATCGCCGTGATGCGCTTTGCAGCTAACAAGCACCTTGCCGCTACGGCGATCGTCGAGTAGCGACGGCTTTTCTGTTTTAGAGAGGCGGGTCTGGAGTTGATCGCATGAAAAGGAGCTTCAAGTCCGCATGTATATTGAGGAGGAAAAATGGAACTGTTCGACACGCGCTTCTTCGAGATGCTCTTCTTGATCTGCTTTGGCATCTCGTGGCCTATGAACATCGTCAAAGCGGTCCGTGGCAAGACATCGAAGGGTGTCAGCCTCTGGTTCTTGCTGGTTTGCTTCATCGGCTATATCTTTGGCATCATCGCGAAGCTTGTGGACGACACGCTGTCGTACACCTTGATTTTCTACTGTCTGAACATCTGCATGGTGGGAACCTGCGTCGTGTTCTACTTCATCAACGCGCATCGTGACAAATTGGCCGATGAGGCTGCACAGGCCACCGCGGGTTCGCAGCCCACTTCTGACGGCGGAGATGGCCGTTGACGCGAATCCATGAGCGAGTGCAAGGATGGAGCCGACGTCAACCTGCGGCGGCATTCAATGTGTACCAGTGACAAGTTGGATGCTCGGTTGTGCGACAAAAATCCACTTGAAACGCGCCGTTGTGCGGTAAATCGAGCCCTGCAGCACTCGATTTACCGCACAACGGCTCGAAAATCGGCAGAAAATGGAGGCTTCGGTAGTTTGTGCGGCAGGGCTTTAGCCTAAGAAGCTGTCACCAATGCTTCCCTCATCACCTTTCGTAGTAGCTTCGATTGGTCTTTCCTCGCATCGATTGATACGATAGCGTATCAGTTTGGTAGTTGCAGGTGGTTAGCAGGTCTGCATCGTATCAGATGGCGTTTTACCGCAGGTAATGATACGAGTCCGTATCAATCGTTACTCTTAGCGGGTTTTCCCGGTTTCGTAAAATTTGCAGGTAAATATTAATAAATCAACCTGTTAGCCACTTGCAAAGCGACTTCATCGTGACCTAGGATTGCTAGGTCACGATGGTACATCTCTGTATGCGAACTTACATAATTTGGCATAAAAACACCCCTTGAGCAGGTCATTCTCAAGGGGTGTTGTAGGTCATTATATTGATACGATACTGTATCAACTACTATTCCCCCTCGATAAAAGAAAAGTGGTCTGTTTTTGCAATTCTGCTCTTGGTCTATCCGTGGTTACTTCCTGTTATCGGTCGTATCCCGACGGCTCCTTCAAGAGAAAACTCATATCAAACTCGGCCGTTTCGCGCATTATCGTTGCGTGAGTTTTGACTTGAGTTCAGCGATAGGTGATTATGCTGCGTGAGCTGCCGGAACATCTTATTTCTGACGCGACGGAGCTTCTCGTTCGACCAGGGATATCTCAAAGATGCATCGAGGAGGACGTCTCGCTTGCCGGTAAAGACTGTCTAAGCGTCATTCTTGGGGAAACTCAAAAGGAGTGCTTCAGCTGCTCACGGTGTCTCTTTCATTACTCCTGTGCAAACTCGCAATGCTTTTGGGATGGTGCGACTTGGATTGGGCGCTGCGGGCCACTAAGCCTCTGATGCCTGGGATTGGACACGCAAGTTTGACAGTGTTTGCGCTCCGCGCCTTACTCGCGCGGCTGAAAAGCATTTACTAAATATACGCTACCTGAGCTGTTTGCAGCTCGGTACCCTGAAGGCGATCGTCCGAAGGTTGCCGCGAAAGCGGCGGAGAATTTGCTCGGGTTGCGATATCCCACGGAGAGTGCAATGTCCGATATGTTTTTATCGGTAGCGACAAGAAGCTGGGCGGCGCGCCCCATACGGCATTGGCGGCGGTATGCCATCGGCGCAATCCCGAACGCCTTCGTGAATTTTTCCTTGAAAGCGGATATGCCCATACATGACGCTTCTGCCACATCTGCCACTGCGACGTTCTGCTCGAGATTCGATCCGAGAAGCCTCATGCCCCTTTCAAGAGATTCGATAGTACTTCTTTGCAGATAGTCTTCTGCTCGCGGGGCAAGACGAGGGGTCGCGTTGACAAGAGAGATGAGTTCGAGCGCTTTGAGACGCAGCCGCATCAGCGGTTCCCGTTCGTCGATATCCCAAAACGATTCGAGAAGAGCCTTCATTGAGGGGTCGGGCGCATAGATCTTGCAGCCGCTCGACCCTGTGAGCCGCTGCGCGAGGGCATCGAAGTCGAAGGAGAGGAGGCGGGAGAGAACCTCCGCTCCTTCCGACCGGCTGATTCTGATGGTAAATCCTGTGTACAGCGGCGCGGGAAACCTCATGGAGCGCTTTCTAATCCGCTCGTCATGCACGGCAAGCTCACCGTCTCCGAGGCGGATGCCATCGTCAAGTTGGAACCGACCGCGCAAGCACCAGTCAATCTGGAGCTCGAGCGGCTCGATGTCGTCCCATGACGCGGTGCCTTGGGGGATGCTGTTGAACGCCAGGGAAACGCCGTTGAAGAGCTCGAACACATCAATGGCGCCCGCCTCGCTGCCGTCCATGCGCAGATGGTATCGAATGGACGCCCCGTCCGCTCTGACGGCGCGCAGCTTGTCGGCGTTTCTCTTTGCGAGTATGTCGAATACTGTCATGGCCTCACTCCTTGTGTCGCGAAGAAGGAGTCTTGCGGATTGACGGATCATCTTCTCCTGCATGGTATTCCGACCGGAAGAAGGACGCTAGCCGACTGATGCCGCTTTCTTCGAGCGGGTAAGCCTCCGTGATTCTCCCCCTGTCCATTACGGCGACGTGCGTGCAGCACGATAGCGCGAACTCCGGATCGTGCGTGATGACGACCTGCGTGATGCCTCGTTCACGCACGCGGCAGATGCCTTCGGCGACCTGTCGCATGTGGAAGAGGTCGAGACCGCTCGTCGGCTCGTCGTAGACGACGAGCGCCCGGTTGGTGGCAAGCGCTTGGGCGATGGCGACGCGCTGGCGCTGCCCGCCCGAAAGCGACAGCGGGTGATCTTCGGCGAACAGGTCGAGGTCGAGGTCGCACAGGATGTCGAGCCCGCGTTGCTTCCTGTCGGGTCCCTCCATGCCGAGCACCACCTCGTCGAGCACGCTTTCCGAGAAGAGCTGGTGGCTCGCATCCTGCATGACCATGAAGCATTTTCGCCTGCGCGCACGCTTTCCCAGGCGAGCCCCTTCTAAGGTCACGGTTCCGTCGCATCGGTTGAGGCCGCATACGGCCTCGGCGAAGGTGGACTTTCCAGCGCCACATGCGCCGACAAGCGCCGTGATGCTTCCGACGGGAAACTCGAGGCTGGCGATTTCGAGGGTTTTCTCGAGGACTCCGTTTTTCCGGCAGTGTGCCGTCAGGTTCTCGAGGCGTACCACGTTTTCTCCGAGCGTCGCCTTTTGCGCATAGGGCATCGCTGGGACGCCACAGCAACCGCTGTTTCGGAAGACGTCGTCGACGCTTCGCGCGCGCAGCCCGAGCCGTATGCGCTCGGCATCGTCGAGACGCGTGAACTCGTCAGCCGTCCATCGGCGCGCGAGGCGGCCGTTGTCGAGGTAGAGCACGTAATCCGCGATCCCTTCAAGGTAGTGGATCCGATGCTCTGCCACGAGTACGGCGGTCCCCGTGGCCTTCCAGCGCGAAATTGCCATGCGAAGCTGCGCGATTGCCTCGAAGTCGAGGTTAGACGACGGCTCGTCCAGCACGACGAGCGCGGGAGACGTAGCCGCGGCGCTTGCGCACGCCACGCGCTGCTTCTGACCGCCCGAGAGAGAAAAGAGGCTTTCGTCGATCAGGGGTGTTATATTGAACTTCTTTGCCGAAGCGTCCACCCGCCGTTCGATATCGGCGGGTTCGAATCCCAGGTTCTCGCATCCGAAGGCGACTTCCCCCCGAACATCGACGTTGTAGAACTGAGTCTTGGGATTTTGAAAGACGCTGCCGACGAATCGTGCGGTCTCCCAGAGCTCCGCATGCGCGACGTCGAGGCCGCATACGCGAACGGTGCCGGTTTCCGTTCCTTCGTAGAAATGCGGCGCGAGGCCATTCGCGAGGCGCGTGACGGTGGTCTTGCCGCAGCCGGAAGGCCCGCACAGCAACGCAACCTCGCCTTTCCCCAGCGAAAGGGATATTCCCTCGACACCTGCTCCGGAGTGTCCCCCCGCATAGGAAAACGACGCTTCGCTCATGAAAAGGACGGGGGATTCGATCTTTGTTTCTCTTACCATGCGATCGCCTCCGGGAATGCGAAGCTCAAGGCGAGCGCCGCCGTTGCGGCAAGTGACACGGCGATAACTACAGCGTCGACCAATGCGAACCCGACGCTGCCGGTGTTCGTTCTTGGCCAAGGCGCGCCGAGTCCTCGCACCAAGGCGGCCGCGGACAGATCCTCTCCGATGGAGACGGCGCAGCTCATGAGTGGGACGAGGCAGTTTTCCACATAGGAAGCCCCGCGGGAGATCGGGGTGATGTTTCGCATCCTCATGGCAGCGTTGATCGCCCGCGCTTCCTGGCCAAGCGTGGGAAAGAACCTGAACAGCACCGACAGCGGAATGGCAATCCAGTCGGGAATGCGCATGCGCCCCATTGCCGCCATGAACTCGGATACCGTCGTCGTGGCGAATACGAAATATGCGAGTGCAAGGGTGGGCACGAAGCGGGAGACTACAGTCGCCGTCGCAACGATAATAACGTTCGCTATACCTTCAAGCGTGGGCGCGGCGAACGCAGCGAGCGCGTAGGACCCGAGATACGCCGCGAGCATGAGCCCTGCCGCATGCATGCGCCCTGATATCGCGAGCAGGCCGAACGGAAACAGCAGCATCGCCGTGCGCACGGCGAACATCGCGCCTCCGTTTCCTCCGAGCAGAAGTACTGTTGAGACTGCGAACAGCATCACCATCTTTGTGCGCGGGTCGAGCCGCACTGACCGCTCTCCTGCCTTTGACCGAAGCAGTTCCATTATCTAAGGTCCTTCCGCGGCATCTCTACGCGATGCCCGCGCGCACGAAATGTTTCTTCAAGATGGCGCGCCCGATGAAGCCACCGATGATTCCCGTTGCGAAACATGCTACGAGCAGAACCGGATACATCTCCGGCTGCAGATAGGTCATGAGCTCATTCACGTAGGCGTCGCCGTATTGGGCGCGCACGGTGGGGAGGTACGTGTCTGCAGTGATGAGAAACGGCAGGAAGTTGCCGATAATCCAGCAACTGAACACGCCGTGCGACAGGATGGCACGCGATGCCGACGCGTAGCTTCCCGATTTCCAGATGAGGTCTGCGATGAGCCCGAAGACGAGACCTGTTGCGATAGAGAAGTAGCCCATGCCGGTGATGAACATGATGATGCCGGTGAGCAGGCCGAGTATTGTTATCATTCCGAACTTGCGTGCGCGCGTGAGAAAAAGCATGTACGGTATTCCTGCGATGAGCGGAATGATTCCGCAAATGGCTGCCATGAGGATGGGGATGAATCCCAGGCACGCTACCGCGAACACGACGACGAAGTATATCGCTGTGAAGATGCCTACGTTGATGAGGTCTTTTCCTGTTAGTCTCCCTCCCGTTTTCGACGTGGAAGCGGATGCGTTCCCAGTGGTTTTCATGTGCGAATCCTTTCCCGTGTGGCTCTTCAGCCGCCGCGCCTTCTATGAAGTTAGCCATATACAACAACAATCCATTTTGGCGAATACGCACAGAGCTGCAACTCCAAATAGCCGCGCGTGCTCTAAAAGGCCGCACGTCCTGCAGGACGGAAGGGTTCGATTTGCGACCGCCCGGGACGGCGCCGCCACTGCGTGGGGGAGCAGCCGAACGTTCGGCGAAATGCCTCGTCGAACGCTGAGGTGCGCGCGTATCCCACCGCGCGCGCTACGCGCGCCACGTCCGTCTCTCCGGAGCCGAGCAGGCTGCAAGCGGCTCCCATACGCTCTGCCCGAAGACGCTCTGCCACGCCCATCCCTCGCACGTTTCTGAAAGCGTCGTAGAGACGCGAGCGGCTCACGAAAAGCTCGTCAGCGATCGCCTTTACGGTGAGTCCATCAGAAAACCGCGCCGAGATGATCTCCTCTGCCTGCTTCACGATCGTGCGGTCTGTCCGCTCCGCTTCGTCTTCGGTCCAAGTGCGGGAACGGGTCAAGAGGGCGGTTGCCGTTTCGAGCACTTTTGCGTGGAAATACGGTGCTGCCCCGGGCAACGAGGCCCGTTCGGGGGTGAACGACCTAAGGATGGCACGAACCTCGGCGGGGGGACCTGCGGATCCGAGCACGCGCATTGTCGCCTCCGCGTCTCCGAAATCGTCGGGAAACCTCTTCCTTAGACTTTCAAAGTAACCGGGCGTGTAGGTGATACTCGTCGATTCGTAGAGGTCACCCGCCCGCATCAGGCAACGCGTGGTCCCGCCTGTTTGGGAGAACGAAAGGACGTTCTCGCGTTCCGCGGTTGCTTCGGTATGCGCGTTTGGCAGCGACCGAAGCGTTGCCGACGATCCCGAGAAGACGCAGAAGAAGTCCGTCGGGCGCTCCTCGAGGGTGAGCGGTTTCTTCAGGCGAATCAAGTGCATACTGACGAGGCACTCCTCGCCGAGCGCCGCCGTCCAGAGAAACCCTTCACCGAGCGATTTCGGAAGCGTCGCGTACAGACCGCAGCGAACGGATTCCATCCTGAGGGACAGTTGCTCTATCTGCGGTTCCACGAACGTCCGTAAATGCTGCGGGATGGCTGTTCGTAGTGCGCTCATGCTCGATCTCCTGTGGTTTCGCGATTGTTCTAATTCGTTTCGAGAACGTCTCTGTTTCCAGGTCGCGGAAACAGAGAACACACGCATGATGGTATGTTAACTGCAACTAACTATCAAGTGCGTCGAAGACTCCGATTTCATCGGGGTGGCGCGCGATCTTATTGCCGTGGCTCCCAACTGGAGCGCAGCTACGAGTATCGCGATGTATGGCTGGTGGGCGCTTGGGTTTTCCGTCGCGTCTATCCTGCTGTACTTTACAGGACTCATGTGCACGCATCTGGCAGCGTTCCGCTGCGCGGCGAACATGCGCAAGAGGGCGACTGAGCATCTGATGCACACGGGCCTGGGGTATTTCGACACACATGCGAGTGGTGCGCTGCGGCGTGTGGTTGACGGCTGTGCGGCGGAGACAGAGGGGATGCTTGCTCACAAGCTGCCCGATACCGCAGGTTCAGTGGCGATGATGTGGGCATGTTGGTGCCGTTTTTCGTGTTCGACTGTCGGCTGGGCCTTGCGTGCTTGGTGCCAGTGGTCCTCTCGCTCATTTGTATGTTCTACATGATGGGCGGGCGCGGCATGGAATTCATGACGAGGTACATGGAATCTCTCGTCAAGATGAACAAGACGGGCACCGAATACGTGCGCGGCATCCCCGTGGTGAAGGTGTTCCAGCCGACGGTGCACTCATTCAAGGCGTTTCATGATGCCATTGAGGAGTTCACCCGTCTTGCGCAGGACTATGCGGTGAGATGGTGTCGCACGCCGCAGTCATTGTCGCTGACCATCATCAACGGTGTGGCGCTGTTCTTGGTGCCAGTGGCTATTCTTCTGGCGCCGGGTGAAGGCGATTTCGGCGCGTTTCTTGCCAACTTCGCGTTCTACGCCATCTATTCGGCGGTTATCCCCACTGCCATGACGCGCTCATATCCACGGCTGTGCAGCTCGGCTTCAACAACGTCCTCGATGCGCTCCACGTCGTCAACCAGGGCGACGTGCCCGTGAAGTTCTTCGAGAAGGACTTCTCCAGGGGGAGCAGGCGCCTCATACTCACCGACGAGGTGTTCAAGCTCGCCAACTCCGACGAGACCGGCAACATCGTCCAGGAGACGGAGTCGCGATGGAACCTCGTCGAAACGGCCTGGGAGCAGGGCATCTCGTCGAGCCTGCTGCGCATCTCGTATGATGATCTCGGTCAGGCGCTCGTGGCCGAGTCCGGCACGCGGAGAAAGGACGTGACCTCTGCCCGCGGATCGCTCAACGGCTACCAGAAGGGCCATTGCTTCTATTGCTACGTGTCCATCGACGCCGCCGACGGGACCGCGCGCACGGAGGGAGGCCTCATCCTGTCCGAATCCGCCAAGCCGGGCCTCTGCGACGTCGATCATTTCTTCCCGCACGCCCTGTCGTCCCAGGTGCCCGGGGTCAACTGGGACGGCGTATGGAACCTGGTGCTGGCGTGCCCCGACTGCAACCGCGGCGAGGGCGGCAAGTTCGCCCGCATCCCGGCGACCGAATATCTATGCCGGCTCAACCGCCGCAACGAGTACCTCATCGGCAGCCACCACCCTCTGCGCGAGATGCTCATCGCCCAGACCGGGGAGACGCCGCAGGCGCGCTGGAAATACTTGAAGAAGGTTGATAGAATCGCAACGGACCTTTTGCCAGGCGAGCGCTGGAAGACGGAGGAGCGCGAAGCGCCCGCGTTCTAGGAAGGAAGAGCATGACCGCCACGGAGGAGACCATCGGCTACTACGATGGCAACGCGAAGAAGTTCATAGCGGACACGGCGAACATCGAGTTCGGCGCGCTGCAGAAGACGTTTGTGGACATGCTGCCCGAGGGCGGCCGCATCTTGGACCTGGGCTGCGGCAGCGGACGCGACTCCCTGGCGTTCCTCAAGGCGGGCCTCGCGGTCGACGCAGTCGACGGCAGCGCCGAGATGGTCAAGACCGCAAGCGAGCTCACCGGCCTTAGAGTGGAACATGCGACATTCGCCGATTTCGAGCCCAAAGACGGATACGACGGGATTTGGGCCTGCAGCAGCCTGCTTCACGTGCCTGCTGCAGAACTGCCCGCCATCGTCGCCAAATACGCCGCCGCGCTCAAGCCGGGCGGCCGCTTCTACCTCAGCTTCAAGATCGGCGACCACGACGGCATGCGCAACGGCCGCTGGTTCACCGACATGACCGAGCAGTCCTTCCGCCGCCTCATCGACGACGTCGAGAACCTGACCGTCGACCGCATCGGCATCACGTCCGACGTACGCCCCGGCCGTTCAGACGAGAAGTGGCTGAACGCATGGTGTACTCGTAGCTGATCGGAGCGTTTAACTAGACCAGGCGATGACTGCTGTTTTCGGAAGCCCCATCAATGCCAAGCATCGCAAAAAAACAAAATGGCCAGAGCCAAACACAAATCTTCGTATAGATTCGGCTGGGACTTGATGTTGGCGACAGCGCAACAGATTTTCCTATGGGCTGCCCTATGAGAAGCGAGCAGACGGCAAGGGTGAAGCGAAGTGTATCGAAAAGGAGATTCTTTTCGATCTCCCCGAGGGATGAAGCTGGGTAAGGGTAAACGCTGTTTGCCCAGTAGGAACAGGAGCAACGCCCCTTAAGGCAAACAAAGCCTATTACGAAAATGGCACGATTCCGTGGATAACGAGTGGCTCGGCTACAAAAGGGGTCATTACTAAACCGGATGGTTACATAACCGAACGCGCACTTCGCGAAACAAATTGTGTTGTTTATCCTGTCGAATCTCTTGTTGTTACAATGTATGGCGAGGGAAAAATGCGGGGGTCTGTTGCTACATTGCGAATTGACGCCGCAACAAATCAGGCGTGTGCTGTTTTAAGAAAAATCGAAAAAGACTGCCTCCAGAGCTATATCAAAATCTGCTACGAGAACAGCTATGATGCACTCCGTGAAAAAGCTCAGGGAGGTAACCAGCCTAATCTAAGCCAGAGCGTTGTTTCCAACCTCCTGATTCCCATCCCGCCTCTCGCCGAGCAGCGCCGCATCGTCGGCGCCCTCGGCAAATACCTGGCACTCGTCGACGGGATCGAGCGAGACCGGGCGGACCTCGACGGCCTGCTCGCGCAGCTCAAATCAAAGGTGCTCGACCTCGCCGTCCGTGGGGAGCTCGTCGAGCATGACCCGGGAGACGAGCCCTCAAGCGAGTTGCTGTCGCGCATCACCGCTGTCCGCGCTGCTAAAAGCTTGACACCCCTTGTTGCAATCTATGGGCAGTCGAGTACTCTACGGTGACGCCCTAAAGAGGCGGAAGGGGCAATCAAACCATTTTCTCAGGCAGCGACTCAATAAGTGAAAGCCTCCGAACAGAATGTTCGGAGGCTGTAATTCTTGCGTCATCGCTGACGACTTTGCCCCACGGGATGCCCCACGGTATCACAAGGCACCGCGCGATATTAAAACGCGAGTTCAGAAGCCAGTACCCGTTACTCCCACTCCACTGTGCCGACGGGCTTGGGCGTGAGGTCGTAGCAGACGCGGCAGATGCCGGGAACCTCGGCGGTAATGCGGGCAGTGATGCGCTTGAGCAGCGCCCAGTCGAGCTCGGGCACCTCGGCAGTCATGACGTCGACGGTGTTGATGCAGCGGATGATGCACGGCCAGTCGTAGGCGCGCTTGCCCTCGCGCACGCCGGTGGCGCGGAAGTCGGGCACGACAGCAAAGTACTGCCAGATAGTCAGTCCCGCCTTGTCAATCTCCTCGCGAACTATTGCATCTGCCTCGCGCAGCGCCTCGAGACGGTCGCGGGTAATAGCGCCGAGGCAGCGAACGCCCAGGCCAGGGCCGGGGAAGGGCTGGCGCTCGACCATGTTCTCGGGCAGGCCGAGCTCGCGGCCGACCACACGCACCTCGTCCTTGTACAGCAGCTTGACGGGCTCGCAAAGCTCGAACTGCAGGTCATCGGGCAGGCCGCCTACGTTGTGATGGGCCTTTACGCCGTCTTTGGACTCCAGGATGTCGGGGTAGATGGTGCCCTGCGCCAGGAAGCTGACCTCGTTGCCAACCTTGCGCGCCTCCTCCTCAAACACGCGGATGAACTCGGCACCGATGATCTTGCGCTTTGCCTCGGGCTCGGCGACGTCAACTAGCTTGCCGAGGAAGCGGTCGGTCGCGTCCACATAGACCAGGTTCGCGTCCATCTGATTCTTGAACACGTCGATGACCTGCTCGCTTTCACCCTTGCGCATAAGGCCGTGGTTCACGTGCACGCGTTGAGCGCCTCGTAGTACGCCGCCGCATGTCGCTCGCACAGCCTATCGACGCTCACGTAGCGGCCCACGTCGAAGCTCGCCTTCCCCACGAGCAGCAGCGAGAACAGCCGCGCGAGGCGACCCGTCCCCTCGTCGAAGGGGTTGATGCACATCACGTCCACCGCGAAGGCGGGGATCATCATGAGCTTGCGGCTGGACGGCGGAAGGCGACCCCATTGACGCCAAATTCCAGGAGCTTCGCCTGTAAGGGGTTGTGTGAACGTCAAGTTTTTCGCTACGTATCGTATGATTGTGGGGCAGGGGTGCATTAACCTCCCCGCCCCTCGCGACGTTTTGGAGCTGCTGGAAATATTGGAACAACGCTACCCTGATTTCCAGGGGCTGCTGCTCAACGACGATCATACCGATAAGGGACGCGATGCCATCGTGCTGGTGCGCGGCCGCCATATCGAGCATTTGGATGGCGTGCGCACCCCGCTTTCCGAGCAGGATTACGTAGCCGTGACGCCGCTAGTTGCGGGAGGTTGATGCCGCAATGTGCGACGGACACCGAGCACGCGTCCTTCGAAAACGCGAAGGAGACTCCTATGGTTTCTGACGAAGAAGTCATCCAAATCGTGCAGTCTTATCCCGCCGAGCGCCGCTATGCACTGGCCGCCATGCAGGATATGCAGCATGCTTTCAACTATATCCCCGAGAAGGGGCTTCATTGCCTGGCTAAGCACCTGAACTGCGGTGTTGCCCAGCCGTATTCCATGGCCACCTTCTACAAGGCGCTGTCTTTGAAGCCGAAGGGCAAACACATCATCAAGATCTGCAACGGCACCGCCTGTCATATCCGCGGTTCGGTGAACCTCGCGACCGGCCTCAAGCGCGAGTTGGGAATCGATCCCGGCGAGACGACCGAGGACGGCATGTTCTCCGTGGAGATGGTGAACTGCCTGGGATCGTGCGCCTTAGCTCCGGTCATGCTGGTCGATGGCACCTACCACAACAAGCTGAAGCTCGAAGACGTCCCCGGCATCGTGGAGCGCTACCGCCTCGCGGATGCTGAAGAAGGGGAGGCCGGCAATGACTAGGACCGAGAGAATACTGGTATGCTGCGGCACCGGGTGCATTGCCAACGGTGCCTACGAGGTGGCGAGAGCCCTGGAGGAGCAGATTGCGGCACAGGGAGCGAATGCCCAGGTAGAGCTCAAGGTATGTCGCACGGGCTGCTCGGGCGAATGCGAGCAGGGGCCGCTTGTGCGCCTCATGCCCCGCGACACCATGTACTACAAGGTAAAGCCCGCCGATGCCCCTGCCGTCATCGCCTCACTCGAGGGCGACCCGGTGACGAAGCTTTTATATCGCGACGAGCAGGGCGTTCGCCATGAGCATCAGGCGGACAACCCCTTCTACGGCCTTCAGCACAAGGTGGTGCTAAAGGATGTGGGCATCATCGACCCCTTGAGCCTTGAGGAATATAAAGCGGCTGGCGGATACGAGGGACTCGCGCGAGCCCTCATCATGACCCCCGACGAGATTATCGACGAGGTGGAGAGAAGCGGCCTTCGCGGCAAAGGCGGCGCTGGCTTCCCCGCGGGGCGCAAGTGGCGTAGCGCAGCGAGTTACGACGTGTGGCCGAAGTACATCGTGTGCAACGGCGACGAGGGCGACCCGGGCGCGTTCATGGACGGCTCCACGATGGAGGGCAGCCCCCATGCCGTCATCGAGGGAATGATCATTGGCGCGCTGGCCATCGGCGCCGAGACAGGTGTGCTCTACATCCGCGACGAGTACGCTTTGGCGCGCGAACATATCCAGCGCGCCATCGACGACGCCTACGCAGCCGGCATCCTGGGCGAGCACATCATGGGCAGCGACCATAAGCTGGACTTGAGCATCGTGCGCGGCGGCGGCGCCTTCGTGTGCGGCGAGTCCACGGCACTTATGAACTCAATCGAGGGCAAGGTCGGCGAGCCGCGCCCGAAGTACATCCGCAGCGTCCAAAGCGGCCTGTTCGAGAAGCCCACGGTGCTGAACAACGTCGAGACCTTGGCATCCATTCCCACCATCTTGGCGCACGGCGGAGAGGAATACGCCAAGCTGGGGACGGAGAAATCTAAGGGTACGAAGGTTTTCGCGATGGTGGGCAAGGTCAAGCACACGGGCCTTGTGGAAGTGCCGATGGGCACTACGCTTCGAACGCTCATCTACGACATCGGCGGAGGCATCATCAAGGACCGACCCTTCAAGGCAATCCAGACGGGCGGCCCGTCGGGCGGCTGCATTCCCGAGAGCCTGCTCGATCTGCCGGTCGACTTCGACACGCTCGTCGAATACGGCGCCATGATGGGCTCGGGCGGCATGATCGTCATGGACGACTGCAGCTGCATGGTGGAGGTCGCCCGCTACTACATCGACTTTTTGTGCGAGGAAAGCTGCGGTAAGTGCACGCCCTGCCGCGAGGGCCTGCGCCAGATGCGCTATATCCTCAACGAGATCTGCGAGGGTCGCGGTAAAGAGGGCGACGTCGAGCTGCTCGAGGAGATCGGGCACATGATGCAGGACGCTTCCCTGTGCGCTTTGGGTCGCACGGCGCCGAACCCCGTGCTGACCACCATCAAGTTCTTCCGCGAGGAATACGAGGAGCACATCGGCGAGCACCGCTGCCCCGCGGGCGTTTGCGCCGCGCTGACCAGGTTCGCCATCGACCCGCAAGCATGCAAGGGCTGCGGCATGTGCGCGAAGGCATGCCCCACTGAAGCTATCTCCGGCGAGCGCAAGCAGCCGTATTCCATCGAGCCCGCCGCGTGCATCGCCTGCGGCAGCTGCCGTGAGGTTTGCAACTTCAACGCGGTGCTGACGGAGGGGAGGTAGCTATGGCTAAGACCTACGATATCGTGATCGACGGCAAGACCTGCATGGCCGAGCACGGCGAATACCTGTGGGACGTGGCGAAGCGCAACGGCATCGAGATTCCCGCGCTGTGCCGCAGCGAGGCGTTCCCCGAGCACCGCGCAAGCTGCCGCGTGTGTATTGTGGAAGTGGTCGCGCGTGGCCGCTCAAAGGTGGTCACTTCCTGCGTGTACCCCATAGAAGGGGAATGCGAGGTGCACACTAACTCGCCTAAGATCGTCCAGGATCGCAAGGTTCTCATGGCGCTGCTCGCTGCTCGCGCGCCGGAATCCGACCTCATGGCTGCGATGGCGTCTCACATGGGGGCAGGCGAGGGATACGAGCGCCTCAAGCCTTTGGACGCGGGCAAGTGCATCCTGTGCGGATTGTGCGTGCAGGCGTGCGAGAGCATGGGAGCAGGTGCCATCTCCACGGTCAATCGCGGCGTCGACAAGGAGATAAACACCCCCTACGGCGCGGCAAGCGACGATTGCATTGGGTGTTTGAGCTGCGCAAACGTTTGTCCCACGGACAGCATCCCGTTCAAGGAGGACTCCGAGACTCGTACCATCTGGAACCGAACGTTCGAACTTTCTCGCTGCAAGGAATGCGGGCGGGTGCTGGGTACGCAGCAGATGTCGGACGTGGAGCTGTGCGATGCGTGCCGCCGAAAAGCGATTGCGAACGAGCTGGCGGAGACGTATCGTTTCGTGTAGGATCGCGGCCGCAAAGCAAGGCGGCCGCATAGCCAGATAGACGAAAAGCCAGGCGGCTGCGCCAAGCGGGAAACCCGCCCCCCTGTTTCCGGGAGAATGACCTCGGGAACAGGGGGTTTCTTTGCGTCTATGCGATGTTTCGCTCGTCGAAATCTTCCATCTCGAGTTCCTCGAGGCTGACGTTGAGCTCCTCCTCGATTTCGCGGAGCATGCGGTCTTCCTCCTCCCTGCGCCGCTGCTCCTCAAGCTCAATCCGGTCTTCCTTTGCGCGCTTCGCCTCGATGATCTCGGGATAGCGCGGATGGTCCTCTAAACGCCGCGCGGGATCCATCGCTCCGCGTTGGCCGCGCAGAAACACCCACCACATCCCCGCAGGCGTTTCCAGCAAGGTGCTGGCGGTTTTGTTCGCACGGCAGGAAAAGTAAGCGGCGGTGCGCTCGTCTTGAAAGCCGAGGACAAGCTGGCTGTCGCAGTTGCCTACGATGGAGTTGGCGGTGGCCTCGCCGTAGCGCGCCTCAAGCTGGCTTATCGTTTGGCACACCACCGTGCAACTGATCTCGCGACTACGAATGACCGAGAGCACATCGTCGATGTGGGGTAGGCGCAGATTCGCAAAGTCATCGAGCACGAAGCGGACCGGCACGGGGAGCCGGTGATCGGGGTAATCGCGATCAGCCGAGCGGCACAGGGAGGAAAACGCCTGCTGGATGAAGAGACTCGTAAGCTTGTCGAGGCTTCGGTCCATGTCGTCGATGGTGACGAACAGCGCGCGCTTTTCGCGCCCGAAGCTGCGGAAATCGATTTGCCGAGGATTGCTGTACGACCTGATGACACCTTCGAACCCGAACGGCACAAGGTCGGCCGCGAGGATTCCCAAGATGCTCGCATGCATCTTCTCCGCACCGCACGTGGCCTTCGCGCGGTTGTACAGCGAGGGCGCGTAAGCTTCGGGGTCTTCTTTTTGCAGGTCAGTGAAGAGCGGGTCGACCGCCCGAGCGACGGCAAGCTCGAACATGCGGATTACCGACGACATGTTCTGCGCCTCGTCGGGCAGGGCCTCAAGCACGTAGGCGATATAGGCCGTGAGGTAGTTCGCCGCAGCAAGCGGCCAAAAGGAGTCGCTCGCATGCTCGTCAACAGGGCAAATGGCCGAAGCGATGGAGATGATGTCCTGCTGCATCGGTCGGCCCTCGCACCAGCGAATGTGGTCGAGCGGGTTGTATCCGATGGTGCCGTCCATGGCGTTGAAGTCGATGCAGTCGACGATGTAGCCGTTTTCCTCGAGGTAAGGGCCCATCTCGTGATAGAGGGAGCCTTTGCAATCGAGCACAATGTAGGACCCTTGGCATTGCAGCAGGTTCGGCTTGACGTGATTGCGCGTTTTCCCGCCGCCCGACGACCCGAGCACGAGAACGTTGTTGTTCAGCCCGCTTCGCCATGTATCGCAGCTGACGGATCGGTTGGCGGAAAGCAAGGTTTCTCCCTGGTAGGCTTTTCGCTGCGGGTTGAAGACAGACTCGCTTTCGGTTTTTGCGGCCGCGAAAGCTTGCGCAAGCTGATTGCTCGCGGCGTCTTTGACGATGGTTTTGAATTCGGCGGCTTTCATAAGCAGCTCCTAAAGTTGGAGGTCGACGATAGATGGGGGATTGACGGACGAGAGAAACGGACGGGCGAAGGCGGCGAGGGGGTCGGCCGGGTGGCATCAAGCTTAAGCCCGCTTATTGCCCGAGCAGGCTTGAAGCCCCCACACTGCGCCGCTATAGCGTGTTTATCACGCGATCGGCGAGGTGCGCCGCCACCGCATCTTCCGCCTCGAAGTAGGTGTCTCGGGCGGTTATCTCGAAGACCTGCTCGAGGTCCATTCCCGAATGCTGGGCAATGACCTGCGCCGTTATATCGCGAATGCGCATCAGGTCGTCGGCGCGTGCCTTCACTGAAAGGGCGCTGCCGCCCACGCCTCCCGAAATGAGCGGATCGTGGACCATCACGCGGCTGTGCGGCAGCATGTCGCGCGTGTCGCCGGCGATGAACAGCAGCGCTGCCATGCTCGCCGCAAGCCCCAGACACACGGTGCGGATGGGGCAGCTCGCGGCCTGCATCACATCGTAAAGCGCCAAACCCGAGCTCACCTCGCCGCCAGGGCTGTTAATGAAAAGCGTGATGGGTGCCGCTGCGTCGACCTTTTGCAGATAGAGGATTCCGCGGATGATGACCGCCACCGATTCCGAATCGACGGGACCTGAAAGCTCAAGTTCGCGGGAGGCGAGCATCGCGTCGCGAATGTCGAAACGCTGGATGCCAAGATTGGTTTCCTCGATGATTTGGGGAGGGTAGACCGAAGTGCTCATGCCGTGCCTTTCTTCGAATGGCGCCAAGCGCCGGAGGGTGGTTGAATGCAGGGCTACGCAAGGCTCGACGCCAAACGAGCGCTCGCCGTCATGCGGATTGCATGGCGGGAAAGAATGCGCACGAAAGCTCAGCGATGCCGCTCCTGCTTAACATTTCCTCATCTTCAGTTGTTGCGGTATTGCGAACGGTCATGTAACACGCCGCAGCTTGTAAAGCCGCTCGAAGCAAAGGCAGCCGGTGCCGCCCCCATGCCGTGTATGACGGGGAATCCTGTGACACACTTCGAGAAGCAAGGGCAGCCGGTGCCGCCCCCAGAACTCCCTTTAAAAAAGACGGACCAGCCGTCAACGGGTGCTTCCAGAGTATAAATGAAGAAGCACCGAATTGGCAAGCATTAATTGGAACGCTTGTTCGAATAGTACTCCCATCAGGTGTTTTCGCCCCGACGCGGCGCGCGGATAACGCCAACCATGGCGCGAGGGAATGCGAGCGCACACCGCACCCTCGCGCCGTCTGGGCTGCTAGTTGTCCTGCGTCATGCGGCGATAGCGGTCGAAGCGACGCAGCGCATCCTCTTTGCCCCGCTCGAAGAGTCGCTCTGCCTCCTCGGGAAAAGTCTTGGTGAGCGAGGCGTAGCGGTTCTCGCCCGCAACGAACTCTAAGTAGTCCATGGTGGGCGCTTTGGAGTCCAGAGTCATCGGACGCTCCTTGCACGGGTCGTAGCGGTACAGCGCCCAGTAGCCGCTTTCCACCGCGCGCTTCATCTCGCCCTGGACGTCGTGCATCCCGCACTTCAGACCATGCGAAGTGCAGGGCGCGTAAGCGATGATAACGGAAGGGCCGTCGTATTCCTCGGCCTCCTTGAGCGCCTTGACCAGTTGGTTGTAGTTGGCTCCCATCGCCACCTGGGCGACGTAAACGTTGCCGTAGCTCATAAGGATTGCGCCCAAATCCTTCTTGCCCGTCTTCTTGCCGCTCGCCGCGAACTGAGCGACTGCGCCCGCGGGCGTGGCCTTCGAGCTCTGGCCGCCGGTGTTGGAGTAGACCTCGGTGTCGACTACCAGGACATTCACGTTAGCGCCGCTCGCAACCACGTGGTCGAGCCCGCCGAAGCCGATATCGTAGGCCCAACCGTCGCCTCCGAACATCCAAAACGTCTTCTTGGCCAGCTGATCTTTGAACTTGAGGACCCCCTCGCACACCTTCTTGGCGCTGTTGGTGAGCGAGTCCATCGAAGCTTCGATTGCCGCCACGAGCGTATCGGAGGCCGCACGCGAGGCGTCGAAATCGTCAAAGGCGGCAAGATAGGACTCGCACGAATCCTTGACCTGCCCCATGACAGCGGGGTCGGGCGAGTCGCCTTTGCCCTCCTTCAGGTTCTCTAGACCGCATGCGAGCACCCGCACGAGCTTCTCGACGCGCGACTTCTCGGCCGCGCGCTGCTGAGTCGAACCCAAGTAGAGACCTAACGAAAGTTCGGCGTTGTTCTCGAAAAGGCTGTTGGTCCATGCCGGACCGAAGCCGCGCTTGTTGGTGGTATAGGGGATGCCGGGGAAGGGCGCGCCCCACGCCTGCGAGCAACCCGTGGCGTTTGCCCAGTACACACGGTCGCCGAACAGCTGGGTGAGCAGCTTTGCGTAGGGCGTTTCGCCGCATCCTGCACATGCTGCTGAGAACTCGAGGAGGGGCTGTTTGAACTGCGAGCCCTTGACCGAGTAGGGGTCGAACACGCTGCCTTTGTCGGCAAGCTCAAGGCCGTATTCCCACAGCGTGCGGCTCTCGTCGGTGAGCTCGGCAGGTTCCATGGAAAGCGCGTCTGACGGGCACACGTCGGCGCAACTGCCGCAACTCGTGCAGTCGAGGTGGCTCACCTGGAGGGTGAAGCGCATGCCATCGGGCAGGTTCTTGCCGCCCTTGAGTGCGACGGTCTCGAACCCGGTGGGGGCAGCTGCGGCTTCCTCCTCGCTCACCAGGTAGGGGCGGATCGCAGCATGGGGGCACACGAAGGCGCAGCGATTGCACTGGATGCAGGCGTCGGCCTTCCACATGGGCGTCGTGACGGCGATGCCGCGCTTCTCGAAAGCCGTGAGACCCATGTCGATGACGCCGTCCTCGTAGCCCGCAAACGCGCTCACGGGGAGCTCATCGCCTTTCTGGGCGTTCACGGGACGCAGGATGTTTGCGACCACAGCTGGCAGTCCCTCATCGCCATTAAGCTCGTCGAGCTCGGCGTTTGCCCAGCTCGCAGGGACCGCAACCTCCACACACCTCTGGGCTCCCTCCTCGATGGCGGCCACGTTGCTCGCCACCACGGCGTCGCCCTTGCGCGCGTAGGACTTCCGTGCCGCGTCCTTCATATAGTCGAGGGCTTGCTCGACCGGCATGAGCCCTGAAATCTTGAAGAACGCCGCCTGCAGCACCGTGTTGATGTGGCTGCCCAGGCCCACGCGGTGCGCGATCTCGACCGCGTCGACGGTGAACAGACGGATGCCGTTGCTCGCGATGTAGCGTTTCATCGCTCCGGGCAGGTTGGTATCGAGCTCCTCGGCCGTCCAGCCCGTGTTCAAAAGGAACGTGCCGCCCGGCTTCACCTCCTGCACCATGTCGTACTGGCGCACATAGCTCTGATTGTGGCAAGCGACGAAGTCGGCGCGCTTCACATAATACGTGCTGCGGATGGGCTTTTTCGACAGGCGCAGGTGCGACTTGGTCACGCCGAAGGACTTCTTGGAGTCGTACTCGAAATACGCCTGCGCGAACAGGTCGGCGCAGTCGCCCAAGATGCGGATGGTGTTGTGGTTGGCACCCACCGTGCCGTCGCCGCCTAAGCCCCAGAACTTGCAGCTGTAAGTGTCGGCGTCCTTGAAGTCATCGAGCGGTTGCACGGGGAGCGACAGATTGGTCACGTCATCGTTGATGCCGATGGTGAAGCCGCGCTTCGGCTCGGATGATGCAAGGTTCCTAAACACCGCGACGATTTGGGCAGTGTCGGTGTCCTTGGAAGAAAGCCCGTAGCGCCCTCCGATGACGAGCACCTTGCCCGCACGATCGCTGTTCGCGATAACGCTCGAGACGTCCAGGTAGAGCGGCTCACCGGCTGAACCCATGCACTTGCAGCGGTCGAGCACCGCGATGCGCTCCACGCTTTCGGGCAGGGCACCTAGGAAGTACTTCGCCGAGAAGGGACGGTAGAGGTGCACCTGCAAGAAACCGTAGCGCGTGTTTTCGCCCGCAGCCTGGGCCTTCGCGTTCAAATAGTCGCATGCTTCCTGCGCGGTGCCCGAGACGCTGCCCATCGCGACCACGACGTCGGTCGCATCGGGCGCGCCGTAGTAGTCGAACACGTGATGCTCGCGGCCTGTCACGCCGGCAACCTGCGCCATGACGCCCTCGACCACGTCGGCCAGCTCGTCGTAGGCGGTGTTGTTCGCCTCGCGCACCTGGAAGTACACGTCGCCGTTCTGCACGGTGGCGCGCAGCATAGGGTGCTCGGGGTTGAGAGCGCGCGCCCTGAAGCGCTCGAGCGCCTCGGTGTCCATGAGCGCGGTGAGCTCCTTGGTGTCGGGCATGTCGATGCGCGAGAGCTCATGTGAGGTACGGAAACCGTCGAAGAAGTGCATGAACGGGACGCTGCCCTTCACGGCGGCGAGGTGCGCAACGGCCGCCATGTCGGCCGCTTCCTGAACGCTTCCCGAGCTGAGCTGCGCAAAGCCTGTGTCGCGGCATGCCATGACATCGGAGTGGTCTCCGAAGATGCTCATGGCGTGCGTGCCCACCGTGCGGCTCGCCACGTGCAAGACACCTGGCAGGCGCTCGCCGGCGATGCGGTAGAGCACGGGAACCATGAGCATGAGACCCTGGCTCGAGGTGAAGCTCGTGCCCAGGCCTCCTGCCTGCAGCACGCCGTGGATGGCCCCGATGGCGCCCGCCTCGGACTGCATCTCGGTCAGCTGCACGCGCTGGCCGAACATGTTCAGGCGGCCCTGGGCACTCCAGCGGTCGGTATGCTCGGCCATGGGCGAAGACGGCGTGATGGGGTAGATCGCCGCCACCTCGGTGAAGTCGTAGGCGACATGGGCCGCAGCCTCGTTGCCGTCAACGGTTACGTAGTTGCTCATCTTAAAGTCCCTCTCCCCGGCAATGGTGCCAAACGCAAGCGGGGGCGCGCATGACGGCCCCCGCAAAACGGTCGTTCTCGATACAGGTTACTTCTTCGCGAGGTCCTGAAGCCCCAGTTCCTGAACGGCGGCTTCCCTCATCTTGTACTTGAGGATCTTGCCTGCCGCGTTCATGGGGAAGGAGTCCACGAACCTGATGTAGCGAGGCACCTTATGGCGCGCGATGTTGCTCATCATGAACTCGCGGATCTCGGCCTCGGTCATGGACTCGCCCTCCATGAGGATGATGCAGGCCATGGCCTCCTCGCCGTACTTCTTGTCGGGCACGCCCACGACCTGGCAGTCGCTCACCTTGGGGTGTGTGATGACGAAGTCCTCGATTTCCTTGGGGTAGATGTTCTCGCCGCCGCGGATGATCATGTCCTTTAGGCGGCCGGTGGCGACGAAGCAGCCGCGATCGTCGCGCATGAGCAGGTCGCCGGAATGCAGCCAGCCGTCCTCGTCCACCGTCTTGAAGGTGGCGTCGGGCATCTTGTAGTAGCCCTTCATGATGTTGTAGCCGCGCGAGCAGAATTCCCCGACCTCGCCGTTGGGCAGCTCTTCGCCGGTCTCAGGATCGATAATCTTGCACTGGACGTGCGGGAACGCGTAACCGACGGTCTCCGTGCGCAGGTCGAGCGGGTCGGTCCAGGCGCTCATCGTGGAACCTGGGGCCGATTCGGTCTGGCCGTAGACCGACACGATGCCGGTCATGTTCATCTCGTCGGGCTGGGCGGCGCGCTTCATGAGCTCGGGCGGGCAGCCGGCTCCGGCCATGATGCCCGTGCGCATGTGGCTGAAGTCGGTCTTGCGGTAGTCCTCGTGGTTGAACATCGCGATGAACATCGTGGGAACGCCGTTGAAGGCGGTGATCTTCTCCTGCGTGATGCAGTGCAGCGACGCCTTGGCGCTGAAGTAGGGCATCGGGCACAGGGTCGCGCCGTGCGTCATGGACGAGGTCATCGACAGGGTCATGCCGAAGCAGTGGAACATGGGCACGTGGATCATGAAGCGGTCTGCGGTGGACAGGCCCATGCGGTCGCCGATGCACTTGCCGTCGTTCACGACGTTGCGGTGCGTGAGCATGACGCCCTTGGGGAATCCTGTAGTGCCGGAGGTGTATTGCATGTTGCAGACGTCGTCGGGGCGAACATCGGCGGCCATGCGCTGGATCTTCTCCAACGGCACGAGCTCGGAGCGCTCCATGGCCTCATCGAAGGTGAGGCAGCCGGGCATCTCGAAGCCGACGGTCACGACGTTGCGCAGGAAGGGAAGCTTCTTGCAGTGCAGCTGCTCGCCGGGTTTGGCCTCGGCAATCTCGGGGCACAGCTCATTGATGATCTGGCGGTAGTTGGAATCCAGGGCGCTCTCGACCATGACGAGCGTGTGCGTGTCGGACTGACGCAGCAGGTACTCGGCCTCGTGGATCTTGTAGGCGGTGTTCACCGTGACGAGCACGGCGCCGATCTTGGTGGCCGCCCAGAAGGTGATGTACCAAGCAGGCACGTTGGTGGCCCAGATGGCGACCTTGCTGCCAGCCTTCACGCCCATGGAGACAAGCGCGCGGGCGAACGTGTCGACGTCGTCTCGGAACTCCTCGTAGGTGCGCGTGTAGTCGAGCGTCGTGTACTTAAAGCAGTACTGATCGGGGAAGCATTCGACCATCTTGTCGAGCACTTGCGGGAAGGTCAAGTCGATGAGCTCGTCTTTCTTCCACACGTACTCGCCTGTGCCGTCGTGGTTGAGGTAGAGCGTGCGGCGCTTGCCGCGGGTGTCCTCGAAGCGCTCCATGTAGTTCACGAAGTGCGGGAAGATGACCTCCATGTCGGTGAGGTCGGGCATCCACGCGGGATCCCACTCCAGCGACACGTAGCCGTCGTAGTCGATGGAGGACAGCGCGCGCACTACCTCGTCGATAGGCAGCGTTCCCTCGCCGACCAGGTTGAAGCTGCCGTCGTCGTCGGAATCGCGCATGTGCACGTGCTTGATGTAGGCACCTAAGTTCTTGACCGTCTGTGCGGGGGTCTCGCCGCCTGTGCGGTAGACGTTGTGGACATCCCACAAGGTTCCCAAATAGTCGCTGGCGTAGCGGTCCATGATGCCCGCCATGCGCGTGGTGCTGGAGAAGATGCCGCTCGACTCGATCAGCAAGACGACGTCGCTGGCTTCCGCATAGGGCACAAGCTCCGCCAGTGCGGCATGGATAGCGTCCTCATCATCGTTTTGCACCACGACGACGACCCGCTCGACACCGGCGGCGGCAGCGAGGTCGATAAGGTCTTTGGCGGCCTGGACCTGCTCCTTGCCCGCCGAGATGTCGACGGAGGAATCGAGCGCGGGGATGCACAGCCCCTTGTCGCGCAGCGCGCGAGCAGTTGCCTGGGTGTTGTAGCGCTCAAGCGGGCCGCCCTTGCCGGTGAAAACGGCATTGATGATGGGGTTGTGAATCTCGATGCCGGAAAAATCCATCTCGAGCGCGGTGCTCACGAGCTCGTCCCAAGAGTGGTCGGCCCAACCGCGGGTGGAAAAGGAAAGCTTCATTAGTTCTGCTCCTCGTAAGCGATCTTGTTGAGCGCGTTGATGTAGGCACGGATGCTGGACTCCACGATGTCGGTGGAGATACCGCGACCGGAATAGACCTTGCCGTCGGCGATGAGCTTCACGATGGACTCGCCCATGGCCTCGCGGCCCTCGGTGACCGCCTGAATGCGGAAGTCGTCGAGCTCGTAGTGCTTGCCCACGACCGACTCGATGGACTTGAAGGAGGAGTCGATGGGGCCATCGCCGAGGGAAACCGCCTCGATGACCTCGCCGTCCTTGCGCAGGGAGATGTGGGAAGTCGCCTTGAAGCTGAAACCAGCGTTGATGACATAGCCCTCGAGGATATAGGTGGGAGGTACCTGCAGGGCAGCGGATGCCACGATGGCGTCGAGCTCGGTCGCGCCCACGCGCTCCTTATTGGCAGCGATCTTCTTGAAAGCCTCGAACACCGCAGCGGCATCCTCGTCGGAGAGGCTATAGCCCAGACGCTCGACATACTGCATGACGGTGTCCTGGTCGTCGCCGGCGGTGAGCACGACCCCCTCGACCGCTTCGGAAACCGAGCCGGTGAACTGGGCCGCCTTGGAACGGTCCTCGCAACACAGGCGGGCGACCTGGTTCATGGCGCGCTTGAGCTCGGTCACGCGGACGTGGCACTGGGCGTCCAGTGTGTCGGACTTCGTGGCGAGGATCCTTGCCACGTTGTCGAGTGCGACAACGCCCATGGGGTAGGACGTCGCCTTGACCAGGGAAGCGCCTGCCATGACGCCGGCAACGGCGCAGGCGTCCGCCATATTGAGATTATTGCAGCACGAAATGCCCAGATCGATTTCGGCAAGTTGGGGAGCAGCCTTGAAAAGTTCGCCGATGAATTGGGCGAACTCCTCAGGCAGCATGGAACCCGCGGCGTCGCATACGGTCACCGTCTTGGCGCCGGCGCGGGTGACGGCCTCGATGACCTTCGCCAGATAGGCAACGTCAGTGCGGGTGGCGTCGATGGCGACGAACTCGACGTCGTCGGTGAGCTCGGCGCACTTGGCAACGGCACGGGCGGCGTCGTCGATGAGCGCGTCTGCCTTCTTGCACTGGATGTATTCCATGGTGGAAGGGCTCACCGCAGCCTCGACCTGCAGGCGGACGCGCTGCGCGCCCTTCGCGGCGCTCCAAACCGCCTCGATGCTCTCATCGTCCATCTTCACCGGAACGGCGAGCGTGCTGTTCTTCACCAGGGAGGCGATCGACTTGATTCGCAGGCTGTCCACCTTTGAGGACTCGATACCCTCGACCTCGATGGCGGCGACGCCGATACGGTCGAGTATCTTCACGATTTCAAGCTTTTCCTTGAAGGATAGGGAAAGCGCCTTCGAGGCAGCTGCTTCCCTCATCGTGATGTCACTGACGCGTATGTCTCTCATGTACGACTCCTGACTTATACCAATCGTTCCCTAGGAAGTGCCTGCGGCAATCCCAACCGAAGCGCTCGCGGGCACTCAAACACCTACCTTAGCGCTAAAGTTTGCATTATCGCACCTCATGCGCAAGCAAGCGATAAAAACTGCCAATTTTAGCGGTAAACGCCGCGCCATCACACGCCGAGTCGAATCGCTGCTACGATATCCTTGAGCAGCTCAGGAGGTGCGCGCAGGTGCGGAGCTCGAGGAACGCTCCGCAAGGCGAGAAGCTCAGGAGGGGGAGCTCTTCAAGGTAAGGGGGCAAGATGAAAAAGCTCATGACTGAAGAAAGCGAGGGATAACCGATGATGCTTGAAACCGAGAGATTGCTCTTGCGCCCTTGGAGGGAATCCGATGCCGAAGATCTCTACCGCTATGCCAGCGACTCAAATGTCGGTCCTATCGCGGGGTGGCCCGTTCATACGAGCGTCGAGAACAGCCGGGAGATCATCCGCGATGTCTTTTCCGCCGAGGAGACGTACGCGGTGTGTCTAAAAAAGGACAGGTGCGCCATCGGAAGCATCGGCCTCATTCCTCCTGAGCAGACCCAGGTCGCCGCGCCGCCTACGGAGATGGAGATAGGTTTTTGGATCGGCGTCCCGTTCTGGGGCCGCGGCTACATCCCGGAGGCGGTTCGCGAAATTCAACGGCATGCTTTCGAGGACCTCGGCTGCACGGCACTTTGGTGCGGCTACTACGACGGCAACGAGAAGTCGAAGCGCGTCCAGGAGAAGTGCGGGTTCGTCTTCCATCATACCGAGGAAGGCGTCGATTGCCCGCTGATCGGCGATGTGCGTACCGAGCACTTCACGTATCTGAGTCGGGAGAAATGGAGTCTCATATAGGTTACTAGCGTTTTTCGGGGGCATCGGGGTGCTCGGGCCACGGCGGCGGGTCCATCACCGTCATATCGAGGCGAAGAGTCTGCGCGATGAGCGTCGCAAGCTCCTCGTCGGTGATGTCGGGCTTCGCTTTCATCATGCCTACGATGCCGAACAGGAGAAGCCCAAAGGTCTCGGGAACCAGCTCGATCTCGATGGCTCGGTAAGCAAGATACTCGGAGACGATATAGTCTTGGATGCATGCGACGCATTCGCGCACAGCCCGTGTTGCGAATCGGTCGCGCATTCCCAACTCTTCAAGCACGCCGATCAAAGGGCGAGGGGTGCCGTCGGCGGTGTAGAGCGTGCGGCGAAACGCCGCGACGCAGTTCTTCAGCTCCGAGGGCGTGTCGCCAAAAGCGCGCAGCTCGTTCCAAGTCGATACGCTCTCGACCACGTCCTCGAGGTAATCATCGATCACGGCGTCGGTCACGGCCTGCTTGTCGGGAAAGTAGTAATACACGAGGCTGCGGGTCACGCCGGCCTTGCGCGCGATGGCCGCCATGCTGGTCGCGGCCACGCCCTGCGCTTCGTAGAGTTCGCGCGCCGCCAGCATGATGTCGCCAGCGGTTCCTTCCAGCCTCATGCTCTTCCTGACCTGCCGCGTCACGTGATGCGGCAGGTCAGAGGTAAATTCTGGCATCGAGTCGCCTCTCCTTGCGACCATGGCGGCTCCTTCGCCAACATCAGGGCCGCCTTGCTCGCTGCGATTCGCGAGAGTCAGTTCCTCGCATCAACGGTTTTCGTCGACGACCTCTTGATACTTTTTAGTGTCATTATAGAGCTCGTCTTTCAGCGGGTTGAGCTTGCGCGCGCGGATTCGATGGAACTGGTAAGCGGCGAGGGCCACATTGGAGGCAAGGGCAATCAGGCTCACGACGAAGAACGCCGTAGGGTTGTGCGTCGTGGGGATTTCCGCAAAGGTGTAGAACTGCGGAAGCGCCATAGCGAACATCGCGTAGAGCGCCAGCGTCTGCGCGCGATGCTGCAACCAGGCGCCACGCTTGGTGAAAAACGTGGGCACGGTGCAAGCGATGAGCAGCGCCAAGCCGGTGTACGTGGAATGGTCGGACATACAATTGTAGGTGTAGGCGAAGTTCCACAGGTCGTAGGCGATGATCCACATCCATAGCATATCGGGCCAGATCATGTCGCGCGACTTGTCCTTCGAGATGAAGATTCCGAACCAGCCGCAGATGGTGATGATGTTCAGAATGCCCGCGATGGCGTTCATGATGTTCCAGGGGCCCGATATCATCCATACGTGGTCGACGACGGCGCCATCCCACAGCCCGTAGAAGAACATCTGCACATCGCGCACCACAGCTTCGCAGATGTTGATTGCCAAGATGAGCGGCGGGAAGCACAGCGCCCAGCGCTTCTCGTGCAGATGGTGCACGCGACCGTCGGCGCCGCGCCACTTCACGAACCTCAGCGCCATGAAACCGACGCACCCTGCCAGCGCCGAGTAGGTTTTAGCCCAGTTGAACCAGTTGCCCGTGCCATACTCGTTGCCGGGCGCCGCCGTGTGTGGCCACACGAAAATGGTGAACACGACGGGGGCGACGACGAACAGAGCCACGCCGCCCCATACGCTTGTGCGGCCGAACTCGTTGAATGCCATCAGGGCGAGCACGACGAACAGCCAGATCGCCCATACCATAGGGTCGGATGCCTGGTACAAAATGCCCATGGGTCCTCCTAGTGTCGAAAGGCGCGCCGCCGCGTCTTTCCTAAAAGCATGCGGCGGCGCGAGGTCTCATAGTATTACGGACGGGTGACCATGGTCTTGACGCGGCCCTTCTCATCCCAAGCGGCCTCGTAGCCGAACTCTTCAAGATTGGCCAAGGCAGCCTCGCGCTGGTCGTCCGGAACATCGATACTCTCGAGATATACCCTGCGGAAGCGCGGGTTGTCGATGTAGAGCTCCTGCTTGAAAGGGTTGCGCTTCTTCCCGAAAATCGTGTACGCCTGGTAGATGAACACGCACGCATTGAACGCAAGGGCGATGACGGAGATGGTCATGTGCGCCGCAGGATTGTTCGTGGAGTGGACCACGAACGCAGGATGCAGGAAGAACCAGGGAATCGTCATGGTGACGATCATGTTCACGGCAAGCGTGCGGACGCGATGCTGGGCGTATGCGCCGCGCTTGATGAAGAACGCGGGGATGGTGCACGCCGCAAGAAGCACCAGGCCGCAGTACATGGAGCGGTCGGAGACGCTGTTGTAGGTGTAGGCGAAGTTCCACAGGTCGTAGCCGATGATCCAGAACCACAGCTGATCGGGCCATACGTAGTCCTTCTTCTTGCCGCGGCTGACGATAATGCCGAAAAAGCCGCAGATGCAGATGGCGTTCAAGATTCCCGCAACGCCGTTCATAACGTTCCACGGGCCGCCGACCACCATGTAGCCGTCCACGATGCCGTTGACACCCGTGAGCTGGAAGTCGCGGATGCACGCCTCGAGGATGTTGATGGCGAAGATGATGGGCGGGATGCAGACGATGTACTTTTTCTGGAACAGGGGGAAGTACACGATCAACCAGCCTAAGATCGCCCCGGCCAAGCACGAGTAGGTCTTCACCCACTGGAACCAGGTGCCGGCGCCTGTGCCCTCGACCGCAGTGTGGGGCCAAACGAAAATGGTCAAAACGAGCGGCAGGGCAATGAAGATGACCGCGCCAACCCATTTGTTCAAGCGCGACAGCTCGTTCATACCGATCAAGAACACCAGATAAAGTAGAACGCTCACAATCGCCGTCGCAGAAAGCGGCTCGTAGAAGAACATGGCAGCTCTCCTTTCTCCTCCTGTGCACCAGCAAACCGCTCTGAAGGGGGTTTTAATATGCCCGAGAAGACTCTTCACCTGGGCAGTTTGCCTCTTTAGCGCGAAGTGTAGCAAGGAGTTTTCTCGTTGGTTTGACGTTTGCACCTTGATTCGTCAAAACTGGGAAGCCAACTGCTGCCCGCCATTGGCCAGTAGGTCTTCTAATGTCCCTCTTTTGAGACATGGGGTTGGCGAGCTCGTTGGTATTATTTTGCATGTAAAGACCAGCCTAGCTGGGGTCGACCATCGAAAGGAACCGACATGGGATTCATGGACAACGTCATGGGCAGCTTTAACGACGAGGCTGGGAAAATCAACACCGGAACAGGCCAATATCGCGTTATGCAGGTAGTCCTGAGGGAGATGTTCGTTGGCAAGGGATCGAAGAACTTCGCCGAAATCGAGGAGCTTTGCAACCAGCAGTACGCCGAAGGCTACCGCCTTCACACGTTCGCGCAGTCGACGGCAGGATCCACCGGCCTCGGCGGCGGCAATCGAACCGTGTGCAACCTCGTGTTCGAGCGCATGAACTAGCACAGGCGCGCGGGGAAGCTTCGCGCCCCCGCACACACAACAGCTTGCGCCCCCGAGCGTTCTCGCGCGCTCGGGGGCGCATCTTGTTTGCAGCCTGAACCGCCGCGACGCGTGGACTTGCAAGCGCAGGCATGATATAGTTCGCCCATGTCGTTAGGCGAAAAGGAGCGTCGAGGCAGTGCATTTCCCCTGCATAGCAACAGGAAAGGCCCAAACACCTGCCTCCGTGACCCTCTATTCCCATGGAAAAAAGGGGAAATCGCGCCATCTTCGCGCGGGCCTTCGAGCGACACGACATATTTCACTTGGCGATAAGCGCGCAGGGCGAAAAGCTCTGTGCGCTTTTGCGTTTTAGAAGACGAGAGCGGTTACGCGAAAGGAAAGCGCATGGACAGGGAACTTCTGAGCGTTGCAGGTGGAACCAAGCCGGCCGACGTGGTCATCACGGGCGGTCGCATCGTCAACGTCTACACGGGCGAGATCTACGACGGCGGCGTGGCGATTAGCAACCAAACCATCGCGGCGGTCGGCGACGTCGACTACTGCATCGGCGAAGGAACGCGCACAATCGACGCCGAGGGGGCCTTCATCACCCCGGGCTTCATCGACGGGCATATCCATCCGGAAAGCTCCGACCTGGCCATCCGCCCCTTCGCGGAAGCCGTGCTCAAGCATGGCACCACCTCCATCATGACCGACCTTCACGAAGTCGGCGTGGTGTCTGGTCTTCCCGGCATCGAGGCCGTGCTTGAGGAAAACGAGATCACCGACCTCAATCTGTACTTCGTCGTGCCGTCGCACGTGCCCTTCTCGCCTGCGCTCGAGACGAGCGGCGGTAAGTTCAACCCCGAAATCATCCGCGAAGCGCTGAAGCGACCCGACGCTGTGGGAATCTCCGAATGTGTCGGCCCCTACGTTCTCGCCGAACTGCCCGACCTGCTCGAATCGCTCGACGACGTCGCCTCGATGAAGGGCATGACAGCGCAAGGGCACCTCGTCGAGATGAAGGGCAAGGACCTCAACAAATGCGTCGCCGCCGGCATCTCCACCTGCCACGAGGGGCTTTCCGCCGACGACATCATGGACCGCGCACGCGCGGGCGTCCACGCGATGCTGCGTGAGTCTTCCGCCGCTCGCACCCTCTCCGACCAGCTGAAATGCATCGTCGGCAAGGATATCGACACCTCCATGATGAGCATCGTCACCGATGACCTGCATTGCTGCGACTTGGCCTCGACGGGGCATCTCGACCATCACCTGAAGCTCGCCCTCGAAGCCGGCGTGCCGTTCGCGAAGGCAATCCAGATGGTCACCATCAACGCCGCACGCGCCTTCGAGCTCACCGACATCGGGGCGCTCGCACCCGGGAAACGCGCCGACGTGAACATCGTCTCGGGCGACACCGCCGAGGACTTCCAGGTCGTAAGCGTCTTCTCGCGCGGCAAGCAAGTCGTCGACCACGGCGAGCTGCTCGTCCACTACGAGCCCGCCACCCACGACCCCTGCCTGCTCAACACCACGAAGCTCTTGAACCCCATCACGCCCGACAGCTTCAAGATCGCCGCCCCCGAAGGCGCCAAGCGCGTGAAAGTGACCTGCATGGACACGCTCCCGTGGATCCCCGTCACGCAGCCGCGCGAGGTCGAGCTCGAGTGCAAGGACGGCTACGTGGCCTGCGACGTTTCCCAAGACGTCCTCTACATCGCGCAGGTCGAGCGCTATGGCATAAACGGCAACGTCGGCCGCGCGTTCATGGGCGGCTTCCACATGACGAGCGGCGCCATCGCCTCCTCGGTCGGGCATGACAACCACAACGTGATCGCCATGGGCACGAACTTCGAGGACATGGCGACCGCCGTGAACCACATAATCGAGATCGGCGGCGGGCAGTGCCTAGTTGACGGCGGGGAAGTCATCGAGTGCGTGGAATATCCCATCTGCGGCCTGCTCACCGACCTCTCCTGCGAGGAGCTCGCCGCGCGGAAGAGCGCCCTCAACGCCGCCTGCGCCGAGCGCGGCTGCATCATCTCCATCCCGTTCATGTTCCTCTCCTTCATCTGCCTCGCGGCGCTGCCCGCGTACGCCATCACCGACCACGGCTTCATCAATGTGATGACGTTGCAGATCGAAGACCCCATCAAGGGCGTCGTGGAATAGGGCGCGCGATGGAAAAAGCTAAGCAACCGAGGGCGTTTTACGGGTCGTTTTTCCATACGCCCGCTTACGGCAGCTTCGAGTACCTGGAGCGCGCCCTCATAGAAGTAGGGGAAGACGGCGCGATCGAACGCGTCATCGCACATGACGACCCCGACCAAGCCGCAGCGCTTGCGAAGGCCCGCGACGCCGGCACGCTCTACGAGCTGGGGGAGGGTAGATTCGGGCTGCCAGGCTTCGTGGACATCCACATCCACTCGCCTCAGTGGCCGCAAGCGGCGCTTGCGCTCGACGAGCCGCTCTACCGGTGGCTCGATGAGCGCACCTTCCCTTTGGAATCGAAGTTCGCGGACGTTGATTTCGCGAAGAAAGTGTACTCCGACCTGGTCGATCAGCTTCTTGCGCGAGGTTCGACCACGGCGGTGTACCTCGGCAGCGCCCACCTGGAGGCAACGGTGGCGCTTGCCGAAATCTGCGCCGAGCGCGGCCAGCGCGCACTCGTGGGCAAGACGGTGATGGACGACCCCGCAGCGAACCCGGATTACTATCGCGATGCCTCGCCCGAGCAGGCGGTGCGCGACACCGAAACCCTCATCCGCGAGGTGGAGGCCATCGGGCGGAAAAGCCGCGCAGGCGCCTGGCCTGTCATCACGCCGCGCTTCATCCCCAGCTGCACCGACGAGGTGCTGCGCGGCCTGGGCAATCTGGCCGAAAGCACAGGTGCCTACGTGCAGACGCACTGCAACGAAGGCCAGTGGGAACACGATGTGGTGCTCGAGCGCTTCGGCAAGACCGACCCGTACGCCCTGCGCGATTTCGGCCTGCTGCGCGAGCACTCCATCATGGCGCACTGCCCCTACCTCACCGAGGAGGAGGGCGAGATGTTCGCCGAGCTGGGCGTCGCCGTCGCCCATTGCCCGACGGCAAACTCGTACTTCTCGAGCGCCGTGGCCCCCGTACAGCGCTTCCGCTCGCAGGGGATCCACGTGGGGCTCGGCACCGACATATCGGGCGGCTACAGCCCGAGCATGTACGAGAACATCCGCCAGGCGGTCCTCGTGTCGCGCCTGCTCGAGACGGGTGTGAACGCGCAGCTCCCGCCCGAGGAGCGCGGCGGGCTCGGCGAGGGCAC
>OMNT01000340.1_pt1 | contig 51277 bp, 46 predicted proteins | sample 1672551 | NCBI WGS metagenome assembly OMNT01 (sample SAMEA3136698, study PRJEB25190) | human gut metagenome | reverse complement strand
GAACAGGCGCGGATCAGCGATTTGTAAAAAACGCTTTCAAAAATGCGGAGTGTCATCCTTTTTTCTTATAAATAGTTCTTCTTATCTTCTTTCTGACTCATACATGCAACACTATTACAATCAAAACTTGTCATGAAATAATACTGACAAACTATAAATACTGACAACAAAATGTCACTATTGAATGTCGTCAAAACCATCATATCAATCGCTTGTCCAAACCACCCATTGTATATATAATAATACGTGAAAGGGGATGATACAGAGTGTCTAAGAAATCCGGATTAACAAAAAGACAGAAACTTATCATTGAGATGTTAGCAGCTTTTAATGCTGACGATCCAATTACAATACAGGCAATATCAGAAAAACTGAAATTAAGTTCAAGAACCGTATTAAGAGAAATGCCTCGCATCAACGAATGGTTTGAGGAGAATGACTTTAAACTAGTCAAGAAACCAAGAATCGGGATGTATGTGGATGAAGATACAGAAACAAGAAACTATATTAAAGAACTCGTAGATATGGATGAGAACAAGCCAGTATACAGTAAAGCAGATCGCCAGATGATCATATTACTTGAACTGTTAACGATCAACGAACCACTCAAATATTTTTACTTTACATCCCTTTTTCATATTTCGGATGCAACATTAAGCAACGACTTGGAAGAGGTTGAAATATGGCTTGATCACTATAATCTGACTCTTTACCGAAGACCGGGAATGGGAATTTACTGGGAAGGAAAAGAGGAAGATTACCGTCAGGCAGTGACAATGGTATTGAGACAAAAGTTAAGAGGACATTCCTTAAAAGTATTGTTTGATAAAGAGAAAAAACTCAAAGAACGAATGTTTCCGAATCTTACGCAAGAAGTGTTAGATGATACAAGAGATATCATTAAAAATATGCAGGGAGTGTTAGATATAGAATATACTGACCATTCCATTAGGCATTTAAGCTTGTATTTATTGATCACACAAAACAGGGTAAGAATGGGACATGAGATCAAAGAAGAGAAAGACGTCAGATCGATCACTCATTTACCAGAATATCAGATTGCAAAATGGCTGGGAGGCAAGTTAAGCAACTTTGAAGGACATCAGCTCTCACAAGGAGAAGTATATAACATAGCAATGCAGCTTTTGGCAGCGAAGATCTGGAAAAACAAAAGTGAGAATAAGATCGATGAAGAAAGTTTTAAAGTCAGGCAGTTGGTCATGCGGATCATTGCTGAGATGGAAATACTTTTAGAAATGGAATTTTTTGAGAATGCAGTGTTGATCGATGGATTATGTAATCATATGAAACCAGCGATCAATCGAATGAAACAAGGTGTATTTACGGAAAATCAATACATTGATTTTTTAGAAGAAAAATATTCCAAAGTTTATGTGGCAACGATCAAAGCGTGTGAGTTCTTAAAAGAAGAATTACATATAAAAAAACTCCCGGAAGGGGAGATGGGGTTTATCGCATTATACTTCTGTGTAGCGGTTGAACAGCAAAAAGATAAAGAAGAAAAGTTATCTGTTTATGTTGCCTGCCCACATGGAGTTGGGACATCCCATATGCTAGCCGTTCATCTGAAAAAAGAATTTCCGCAGCTGATGGTACAAAAGATCATCTCGACAGCAGAGATCAAAGAAGAGGAGCTGATCGAAGAAGGAATTGATTTTATCGTTTCCACAGCAAAATTAAATCTGACATTTCCAAATGTCTATGTGAACTCTATTTTAACAGAGACAGATAAGAAAATGATCAATGCCATGATCAAAAATATCGACAAGAAGAAAAGAAAAAATCCCATAAAGACTGTAAAACCAGTCAAAAGGATTGGAAGAGAAGACATCGAGTATATGACACTTCTTGGAGAAGAAATCTTACAGGTATTAGATAACATTAAAATATCAACAGGTGAAAACATTAAGAATAAGAAACAATTGATCGAATATGCAGGAGAATTATTTGCAAGAAATGAAACGACAGCAACAGAGATTACTTTTGCATTAAACAAACGCGAGAATATCGCAAGCACATTTATTCCGAGTATGAATGCATTATTTTTACATTGTGAAACAAAAGGCATCAGACATTGCAGATTTGGTTTTGTCTATTTAAATGATGAGATCATCGAAAATGGACAGCCGATCAAGGGAGCGATCCTGATGCTTGTTCCACAGGGAGATGGAAGTAAGGCCTACCGTGAAGTTATGAGTGAAATAAGCGGGGCATTAGCCGAGAAAGACCAGATCATCACCTATTTATTCGAGAAAAACAGAAATGCAGTCGAGGCAGAACTTGAAACAAGCCTTGGCAACTATTACGAAAACAAAATGAAGAGAAGATAGAAAGCAAAAGGAGGATATTGTAAATGAAAAATGGATTACAAAGATTTGGTAAATTTTTAAGTGCAATGGTAATGCCAAATATCGGAGCATTCATTGCATGGGGATTCATTACAGCATTATTTATCGCAGATGGATGGATTCCAAATGCGAAGTTAGCATCAATTCAGCCATACATGTTAACATTCTTATTACCAATGCTGATCGCCTACACAGGTGGTAAACAAGTTGGTGGAGATCGTGGAGGAGTCATGGGTGCGATCGCAGTCATGGGTTGTATCGCCGGAGTTGGTGGATTTGATGGACAGCCAATGTTAATGGGAGCCATGGTAATGGGACCATTTGCAGGATGGGTCATCAAGAAATTTGATAAAGCAATGGACGGACATATGCCAGCCGGATTTGAGATGTTGATCAATAACTTCTCTGTTGGTATTTTAGGAATGATCGTAGCGATCATTGGATACTTTATCATCGGACCATTTATGTCAACCGTATTAGCAGTGTTAACAGCAGGAGTTAATGTACTTGTAAAAGCAAAATTAATACCTTTAGCAGCAATCTTTATCGAACCTGCCAAAGTATTATTCTTAAATAACGCGATCAACCATGGTATCTTTACACCAATTGGTATTGAACAGGCAAAAGAAGCTGGTAAATCTATCATGTATATGTTAGAGGCAAACCCAGGACCAGGACTTGGAGTATTATTAGCATATGCAGTATTCTCTAAAGACAAAGTAACAAAATCATCTGCACCAGGTGCGATCATCATTCATTTCTTCGGTGGTATTCATGAGATTTACTTCCCATATATTCTGATGAACCCAATCGTGATCATCGCTCCGATCGTTGGTAACATTTGTGCGATCACATTCTTCACATTTACAAAATGCGGACTTATTGGACCATCTTCACCAGGATCAATCATCGCTTATTTATCAATGTCACCAAAGAGCCAGATTCCATTAACGATCTTAGGTGTACTGATTGCAACTGTAGTATCATTCTTGATCGCATCACCTATCATTCGTATGTCAGATGGTAAGAGTCTTGAAGATGCACAGGACGATATGGCAGCAAAGAAAGCAGAATCTAAAGGAATCACAGTTGACCCAGGAGAGAAGAAAGACGCAGATAAAGTTAAGAAGATTGTATTTGCATGTGACGCAGGAATGGGATCATCTGCAATGGGAGCTACGAAATTCAGAAACCGTGTGAAAGCACAGAGACCAGATCTTACAGTTATCAATACATCTGTAGATAATATTCCAGCAGATTGTGATATCGCAGTTGTTCAGGCAGTTTTAGCAGACAGAGCTAGAAAATCTGCACCACAGGCACAGTTAGTTATCATCAATAACTTCTTACAGGATCCAAACTTAGATGGATTATATGAACAGATGACAGCAAAAGTTGATGCATCAGCACAGACAGCTGCAGCTGTTGAAGAAGTTGAAACACCAGTAGCTACTGGAAATGCAAAGATCCTTGTAGAAGAAGGAATCAAAACAGGATTAAAACCAGTCGACAAATTCGAAGCGATCAAAGCAGCAGGAAAACTGTTAAATGAACTTGGATATGTTGAAGAAGGTTATATTGACGCTATGGTAAAACGTGAAGAAACAGTTACAACATACATGGGATTAGGTGTAGCAATTCCTCACGGAACAGGAGATGCCAAGAAGAAAGTACAGAAAACTGGTATCGTAATGCTTCAGTATCCAGAAGGTGTAGACTTTGATGGAGAAAAAGCTCAGTTAGTCTTCGGTATTGCTGGAATCGGTGATGAACATCTTGGATTATTAGCTAAGATCTCTGAGATCATCGAAGATCCTGAAAGATTAGAACAGTTAAAAACAACAGAAAACGTTGACGAAATCATGGAAATGTTTAAATAAGATTTAAACAAAAAAGGTCAATTTAATAAGCGGGAACTTCTTCTCGCTTATTAAATACCTAAGATATATACTTATAGATTTATATTTTAATTTTAGGAGTGAAGAAAATGAAGAAAGCAATTCAGTTTGGAGCAGGAAATATTGGACGTGGATTTATCGGTGGACTGTTAAGCAAAGCAGGATATCATGTAGTATTCGCAGACGTAAATCAGGAAATCATTGATAAGATCAACGAAGATAAGAAATATACAATTTTTGTAAAAGACGTAGAAAGCAGCGAGATCGTGATCACAGATATCAGCGGAGTAAATTCAACAAAACCTGAACTGATCGATGAAGTAAAAGAGGCTGAGATCATCACAACAGCCGTTGGAGTAAGAATTCTTCCAATCATTGCTCCATCTATCGCAGAAGGAATCAAAGCAAGAAAAGAAAATGGTTCTGAAGAATACTTAAACATCATTGCTTGCGAAAATGCAGTCAAAGCAAGTTCTCAGTTAAAAGAAGCTGTTTATGGAAACTTAAATGACGAAGAAAAAGCATATGCAGACAAATATGTAGGATTCCCAGACTGCTCTGTAGACAGAATCGTGCCTCCAGTACGTTTAGATAATCCAATCGACGTCGTTGTAGAAAACTATTATGAATGGAATGTCGAAGAAGCATCCTTTAAGGGAGCTGTTCCACAGATCGAAGGAATGAATCTTGCAGATAACTTAATGGCATATATTGAAAGAAAATTATTTACATTAAACACAGGACACTGCATCACAGCATATCTTGGAAACTACAAAGGATTCAAAACGATCGATGAAAGTATTGCTGATGAAGAAATCTTTAAAACTGTTAAAAAAGCAATGCAGCAGAGTGGTATGGCATTAGTCAACAAATATGGATTTGACAAAGATGCTCACTTTAAATACATCGACAAGATCTTAAATCGTTTCAAAAACCCATACCTTGTAGATGATACAGCTCGTGTAGGTAGAGAACCATTAAGAAAATTAAGTGCAACAGATCGTTTAACAAAACCAACAATGACAGCATTAGAATATGGTCTTCCAGTGGATGCATTATTAGCAGGAATGGCAGCAGCATTAAAATATGATAACGCTGAAGATCCACAGAGCGTAGAATTACAGGATAAGATCAAAGCAAACGGAGTAAAAGCAGCATTAAAAGAAGTATCTGGAATCACAGATGAAAAAATCTTAGACGAAGTTGTAGCAATTTACGAGGCAATGTAGTCGAAACAATATCAATAAAAATCAACCAAAAATCAAATCAACAACCTTTTTTCTTAACTCATATAATCATAATACAAAGTGTCAAGAAACAATTTCTTGACACTTTTTTCTCGCATTATAAATACAACTGTCTATTCAACAATTTCAATTCCATCAATATTCGGAACACACATCATAGAATAGTTTGTATGATAAATGACAAATCCAGGTTTTGCCTTTGGCGGCTTTCTTAGTTCTTTTCTCTGAACATAATCAATCTCAACCTTCGGTGCCTGACGCCCCTTGGAATAATAAGCTGCAAGGCGGCCAGCTTCTTCAAAGGTAGCATCTGGAAGAGTCTCCGCTTGTTCCTTTCGTACAATAACATGGGACCCAGCCATATTCTTTGCATGGAACCACCAGTCCCCGCCATTTGCAAACTTAAAACTTAATTCATCATTCTGATAGTTATTTTTTCCAACATACATATGGAAACCATCAGAAGAGACAAAATGTAATGGTTTGGATTTTGCCTGTTTCTTTCCCTTTTTCTTCCCATGGCTCTTTATATAACCATAATCAGAAAGTTCATCTTTGATCAGCTGCAGGTCTTTCTCATCTTCGGATAAAGAAAGAGCAGTAGAGATCGAATCGAGATGATCAAGATCAGCTTTTGTCTCCACGACAAGCTCAGAAAGAGCTTCATAAGTACGTTTTAGCTTATTATATTTTGCAAAAAACTTTTTGGAATTCTCCAAAGGAGTCTTTGTTGGATCAAGAGGGATCGTAATCTCTTCGTTTGTGTAATAATTCATGCAAGTTAAAGATTTTGCATTTGGCTCAAGTCCATATCCATATGTCTGTGTAAGTTCTCCATAAACTTTGAATTTCTCACGTTTCTCGGTATCCTTTAACTGACGAAGCTGCAGATCATATTTCTTGCTTGTCCTCTCAAGAGCAGTCTGCACGATCTTACGAAGGTCAGAAGATTTCTGCTTCATTCTTGTATATTTTTCCTTCTCAGAATAATACCCGATCAGCACGTCAAAAATAGAATCATATGTTTTCTCTGTACAGTCAGGATAAGAAGTTAAAGGAATACAAGAAAATTCCTTAGGTTCTTCCCCAGAATAAATGATATTTGGCTGATATGCCTCATCTTCTACAAGAGCATTTAATTTTACAAGCTGGCCATATAATCCAGCAGCACTATCATCGGTCAAAGAATCAGTAGATGCATTCCCATCTAGCCCTGCACGATAACAAAGTTCATTTGCGATCAAAGGACTCATACCTGTGATGGAAGTATAAAGTGCTTTACAAAGATTCAGTGGTTTTGTGATGATATGCTGATAAAAATCCTCTGTAGTCAGACTTGCTAAAGGATGTTTCCCTTTAGACGGTGGAAATGTGTAAGTACGTCCAGGTAAAACCTCTCTGACAGAACTGATATTTGCAGAGATATGCTTGATACTATCTAAAATCACATCATCATTGTTTACAAAAATGATATTACTGTGTTTTCCCATGATCTCAACGATCAGACGTTTCTGGCAGACATCTCCAAGTTCATCCAGATGCTCAATCTTAATTTCGATAATACGCTCAAAATCAGGCTGTGTGATCGAAATGATCCTTCCACTACTAATATGTTTACGAAGCAGCATGCAGAAGTTTGGAGCCTGCATAGGATTGGCTTTTCCTTCTTTCGATAAATAGACAAGAGGAAGAGAAGCACTGGCTGAGAGATGAAGTCTTGTTGTCAATCTCTCTTTTTTGATCACAAGCGTGATCTCGTCGGCCTCTGGCTGATAAATCTTATAGATTCTGCCACCGATGATCTGTTTATTAAGTTCTGATATAATATTTGAAATGACAAATCCGTCGAATGCCATGATAAATACCTCCTGGTAATAAAATCAGTTATCTAATTTAAAATAATAAGATAAATCCGTCAAACAATTATATCAGAAATTCGAAAAAGTATAAAGAAAAAACGATCAAATTCACAAATCATAGGAAGATAGTCGGGATTTTGTTGTAATTGAAATCATTTCTTATTATAATGGATATTAAGTATACAATAAAAATGATTTATGGAGGACAAGTCATTGAGAAAAGAAGCGTCAAAGAATGCATGGAAGCAATTATATGATATCACATTAAAACTAGACAAATTAGAGCCTTGGAATTACCTTGGTGACACACAACTTGTAACCATTCAGCTAAAAGACAGAGAAGAACCTGTATTTTGCAGTGTGATGGGAAAATTCAGCGGAGAAAGAGGAATTGCAGTCTTTGATGGAGTTGAAGGCTTAGGAGATTTCTATATGATCCTTGGAAGTGAAGAAGGGGATCTTCCAGCACAGTATCTGATGGATGAACATTCAAGTCTTACATGCTTCTGGGGAAGCATGATGAATGTGCCAGATGAACAAAGAAAAGTTATCGATGAATTAGATATTCGTTTTAAGACGATCAGTGACTGGATTTACTTTGTTTCTTATAAGAAAGGTTACAAACCATATCAGTTAGATGAAGATGAAGTTGCACTTCTTATAGAAACTTATGAGAACCTGTATATGGTAGTGGAAGCAGTCAGACAGGGAGAATTAAACCCAGAGATCGAACAGGCAGAAGGAATCGTTCGCCGTTATAATACTGAAAATGATACTTGGGAAATGTTTGTAAAAGAGATACCAGAAGCTGAAAAAGAATTTCCGTCAGTGATGTTAGAAGATCAGGAATTAAAAGATGAATTAAAGGATCAAAAACAGATCGATCTTGAAGTGATTTTAGATTTTACTTATCTTCCAGTTATGGTAGAAGGGGAAGAAGAAGGGGAGCGTCCAAAGAATCCACTTTTATTTATGGCATATGATAATACCGATGGCGGTGTGATCACAATGGATATTTTAGAAGAGGGTGATGATGAGATCAGCAGAACATTAGGATTCTTTATCAGTTTTGTGCAGCAGAATGGAAGAATGAAGACGATCAAAGCAAGAAATCCATGGATTTTTGGAGCATTAGAGGATATTTGTGAATATTGCAGCGTGGACCTTGTATATGATCCGGTAGAGATCATGGATCAGGTGATTGAAGAAGTTGTTTCTCAGTTGTAGGAATTTCATGTAACATATCAAAAGATGAATTAGAGTGAACGAGGTTGACAAATAAGTTAAGGATTGGTAAAATACAGATAATTTGATGTGCTACCTAAGTAGCACTTTAATTCGATAAAGTATCAAGGAGCGGCAAAAATATGAATAAAAAGAGAGTCCACACACCAGAAGGTGTCAGAGATGTATATGGAACAGAATATGGACAGCGAAGTAAGCTGAAGGCAAAATTAAACAAAGTTTTTGCATCTTACGGATATGAAGGGATCAGAACTCCAGGATTTGAATTCTTTGATGTATTTAACAGTGAAAAAGGAACCGTATCCGCAAGGGAAATGTTTAAATTCTTCGATAGAGAAGGAAATACCTTAGTTCTTCGTCCGGATGTCACACCATCCATTGCACGCTGTATCGCAAAGTATTTTAATGAAGAGAATATGGGAATCCGTTTATCTTATGCAGGAAATGTATTTTTAAATAATTCAAGCTATCAGTTGAAGTTAAAAGAAACATGCCAGTTAGGTGCAGAATTAGTCAATGATGCGTCTGTACAGGCAGATACAGAATCTATTGCAATGGCAATTGATTGTTTTCTGGCAGCTGGATTGACTGATTTCAGACTTTCTATCGGAGAAGTTGAATTCTTTAACGGATTGACACAGACGATCAAAGATGAAGAAGTCAAAACACAGCTTCGAGAGCTGATCTTAAATAAGAATTATTTTGGATTAATGGAATATGTAGAGACATTAGATCTGTCTGATAAGATCAAAGATGTATTTTTACATTTTAACGAACTGAATGGAGATGTAGCGATCTTAGATCAGGCAGAAGCAATGGTTGAGAACGAACAGTCTAAGAAAGCGATCAAAAGACTTCGCGATGTATATGATATCTTAAAATTATACGGTAAAGAGCAGTATGTAAGTTTTGATCTTGGAATGTTAAATAAGCATAATTATTACACAGGAATCATTTTCAAAGGTTATACTTATGGAACAGGAGATGCAGTTCTAAAAGGTGGACGATATGATAATCTGATCGAACAGTTCGGAAAGAAAGCCCCATCAGTTGGATTTGCGATCGTATTAGATGAGCTGATGATGGCATTAAGCCGTCAGGGAATTCATATGGAAGCAGATCATATGGATACAATGATCATTTATAAAGAAGCAACAATGAAAGATGCGATCCTTCGAGCAGAAGAATTAAGAAAAGAAGGAAAGAAAGTCATCTTAGAGAGAAAGAATGATCTGTGCAGCAAAGCAGACTATGAAAGATTTGCTAAAGAGCATCGCCTCGGTGGAATTCTTTATTTCATCTAATCAACAAATCGAGCAAAAGAAGGGAAACAAAAGACCATGAGATATATTACATTTGCCCTGGCGAAAGGGCGCCTTGCAAAGAAAGCGATGGCTTTATTAGAAGAGATCGGGATCACATGCGAGGAAATGAAAGACGAGAAAACAAGAAAATTAATCTTCGTAAACGAAGAATTAAAATTAAAATTTTTCTTATCCAAAGCAAGTGACGTGCCAACTTACGTGGAATATGGAGCAGCTGATATCGGTGTTGTTGGAAAAGATACGATCCTTGAAGAAGGAAGAAATCTATACGAAGTATTAGACTTGAAATTTGGAGCTTGCAAGATGTGTGTGTGCGGACCCAAAGAAGCGAAGAAATATTTAAACAGTAATGAGATCATCCGTGTGGCATCCAAATACCCACATATCGCCAAAGAATATTTCAATAATCAGAAATTACAGACAGTAGAGATCGTTAAGTTAAACGGATCTGTTGAACTTGCACCGATCGTTGGATTATCAGAGGTGATCGTCGATATCGTTGAGACAGGAACAACCTTAAAAGAAAATGGATTGGAAGTCTTAGAAGAAGTTTGCCCATTATCAGCAAGAATGGTAGTGAATCAGGTAAGCCAGAAGATGGAACAAGAACGAATCAGCAAGATCATCGTTGCACTAAAGAAGATCTTGGATGAAAAAGAATAGGCCGGAGGAGAGAAATATGAGAATAGTAAAAGTTAACAAAGATTCCATTGCAAATATTTTATCAGATTTATTAAAGAGAAGTCCTACAAACTATGGGGATTTTCAGGATAAAGTCGATGCGATCATCAAAAATGTCAGAGATAATGGAGATAAAGCTGTCTTTGATTATACAGCACAGTTTGATAAAGCGGAGATCAACGCAGACAATATTTTAGTTACAGAAGAAGAAATTAAGGAAGCTTACGAAGAAGTGGACGATGAACTGATCAAAGTTATCCGCAAAGCGATCAAGAATATTCGTGATTTCCACGAAAAACAGATTCAGAAGAGCTGGTTTGAGACAAGAGAAGACGGAGTAATGCTTGGACAGAAAGTAACACCAATGGAAACTTGTGGTGTCTATGTACCAGGTGGAAAAGCAGTTTATCCATCTTCTGTTTTAATGAACATTGTTCCAGCACACGTTGCAGGAGTGAAAAATATCATCATGACAACACCTCCTGGAAAAGACGGAAAAGTTACAGCAAATACATTAGTTGCAGCGAAAGAAGCTGGAGCAACAAAAGTATATAAAGTCGGTGGAGCACAGGCAATTGCAGCGATGGCATTTGGAACAGAGTCTATTCCAAAAGTAGACAAGATCGTAGGACCTGGTAACATTTTTGTGGCTCTTGCCAAGAAAGCAGTTTATGGAAACGTAAGTATCGATTCCATTGCAGGACCAAGTGAGATCTTAGTGTTAGCTGATGAAACAGCGAATCCAAGATATGTGGCAGCAGACTTACTTTCCCAGGCAGAACATGATGAGATGGCAAGTGCGATCCTTGTTACAACAAGCGAAGAATTAGCACGTAAAGTATCTGATGAGATTGACGGATTCTTAAATCAGTTATCAAGAAAAGAGATCATGGAGAAATCTTTAGATTCCTTCGGATATATTCTTGTTGCAAGCGATATGAAAGAAGCAATTGATACGGCAAACGCTATTGCGTCTGAACATATGGAGATCATGACAGCAAATCCATTTGATGTTATGACAAGGATCAAGAATGCAGGAGCGATCTTTATCGGAGCATACAGCTGTGAACCTTTAGGAGATTATTTTGCAGGACCAAACCACGTACTTCCAACAAATGGAACAGCAAAATTCTTCTCTCCATTAAGTGTTGATGATTTCATCAAGAAATCAAGTGTCATCTACTATTCAAGAGAAGCCTTAGAGCCAGTACACAAAGACATCGAATTCTTTGCGAAGCAGGAACAGCTGACAGCACATGCTAATTCCATGAAAGTAAGATTTGAAGATAACCAGGAAGGATAAAAATATGAGTAGAAGTGCATCAATTGAGAGAAATACAAGTGAGACAAAGATCAAACTTTCCATTGATCTTGATGGAAATGGAAATGGAAATATCCATACAGGAATCGGTTTTTTTGACCATATGTTAAATGCATTTGCACGTCACGGATTTTTTGATCTTGATGTGGAAGTTGAGGGAGATCTCTATGTAGACTGCCATCATACGATCGAAGATGTCGGAATCGTACTTGGAGAAGCGATCAAACAGGCCGTTGGAGATAAGAAAGGGATCAAACGTTATGGATCATTTATGCTTCCAATGGATGAGACATTAATGTTATGTGCGATCGATCTGTCTGGAAGACCATATTTTGTGATGGATTGTGATTTTACGGTTGATCGCGTTGGAGAATTTGACACAGAGATGGTAAGAGAATTCTTTTATGCAGTATCTTACGGCAGCATGATGAATCTTCATTTGAAGAAATTACATGGAGAGAATAATCATCATATGATCGAAGCAGCATTTAAAGCATTTGCAAAAGCTTTGGATGAAGCAACCAGCATGGATCCAAGGATCACAGATGTACTTTCCACGAAAGGAGCCTTATAAGATGAGTAATGAGGCAAAACCATTAAACAGCAAGATGAGTTTTGATGAATTCAAATTAAACAGCGACGGAATGTTAACCGTTGTTGTACAGGATCATAAGACAAATGAAGTTTTGATGGTCGCATATATGACAAAAGAAGCATATGATAAGACGATCGAGACAGGGATTATGACTTATTACAGCCGAAGCCGTGATGAATTATGGATCAAAGGGGAGACATCCGGACATTATCAGTATGTCAAAGATTTATATATTGACTGCGACAGAGACACCTTACTTGCTAAGGTAAAACAGATTGGGGCTGCCTGCCATACAGGAAATTATTCTTGCTTCTACACAGATTTATTAGAAAAAGAAGATTAAGAACGTAATCTTTGTGAGAAAATATTTGTGTTTCTAAGTTCGATTTGGTATAATCGACTTTATAAGATAAGGAGGCAAGATTATGACAGCATTTTTATCAGAATTAGTCTCTTATGTATTGAAGTTTGCGATTCTTTTTGCATGCTCTGCGGCAGGAATTTATTTCGGAGTCGGTCGTGCGAAGGCAAAGAAGAAAGAATCATAAGATCATACATGATTAAGAGAAGATCATTTAGCTGCATGAGAATACAGGCTCATGCAGCTAAAAAGCCGTAAAGGCAAGGTCTTCTTAAATATAATGAAACGACACTAGGAGGATGAAACGTTGAGAGCATATGGAGTCAACGAACTCAGGAAGATGTATCTTGAGTTTTTCGAAAGTAAAGGACATTTAGCATTAAAGAGTTTTTCACTCGTGCCAAAGAACGATAACAGTTTATTACTGATCAACGCTGGTATGGCACCACTGAAACCTTATTTCACAGGACAGGAAGTACCACCAAGAACAAGAGTGACAACATGTCAGAAGTGTATCCGTACAGGAGATATTGAGAATGTTGGTAAGACAGCAAGACATGGTACATTCTTTGAAATGTTAGGAAACTTCTCTTTTGGAGATTACTTCAAACATGAAGCGATTGCATGGTCTTGGGAATTTTTAACAGAAGTGATCGGATTAGATCCTGACAGATTATATCCATCTGTATACGAAGATGATGATGAAGCATTCGAGATCTGGGAGAAAGAGATCGGAATCGCACCAGAGAGAATCTTCCGTTTTGGAAAAGAAGACAACTTCTGGGAGCATGGGGCAGGACCTTGTGGACCATGTTCAGAGATCTACTATGACCGTGGAGAGAAATATGGATGTGGAAGCCCAGACTGTACGGTAGGATGTGACTGCGACCGTTATATGGAAGTATGGAACAACGTATTTACACAGTTTGAGAATGATGGACACAACCATTATACAGAATTAGAGAATAAGAACATTGATACAGGTATGGGACTGGAACGTCTTGCAGTCGTTGTACAGGAAGTAGATTCTATCTTCGACGTAGATTCTATCAAAGCGATCCGCGATGAGATCTGTAAAGTTGCAGGAGTTACTTATGGTACAGACCACGAGACAGACGTATCGATCCGTGTGATCACAGACCATATTCGTTCTGCTACATTTATGTTATCTGATGGTATCACACCATCTAACGAAGGACGTGGATATGTACTTCGCCGTCTGATTCGCCGCGCAGCAAGACATGGAAGATTATTAGGAATCGATCATCTGTTCTTAACAGATATCAGTAAAGTCGTGATCCGTGAATCTAAAGATGGATATCCAGAATTAGAAGAGAAAGCAGAATTTATCTTCAATCATTTATCTCAGGAAGAAAAACAGTTCAACAAGACGATCGATCAGGGACTGTCTATCTTAGCAGATATGGAAAAAGCTATGAACGAGAAAGGCAGCAAAGAACTTGCTGGTGCAGATGCGTTCAAATTATATGACACATATGGATTCCCATTAGATCTGACGATCGAGATCTTAGAAGAAAAGGGATTTACTGTAGATAAAGAAGGCTTTGAAAAAGAAATGCAGGTTCAGAGAGAGACTGCCAGAGCTGCAAGAAAGACAACAAACTACATGGGTGCAGATGCAACTGTATACGAACAGTTAGATCCAGCCATGACAACAAAATTCGTTGGATATGATGAACTTACTTGTGAAGGTGAGATCACAGCTATGACAACAGAGACAGAAGTTGTTTCAACTCTGAACAAAGGAGACAAAGGAACGATCGTCGCTGACCAGACAGCATTCTATGCTACAAGCGGTGGTCAGGAAGCAGATAAAGGTGTGATCATCAGCGGAGATGCATCTTTTGAAGTAGAAGACGTCATTAAATTATCCGGTGGTAAGTTTGGACATGTTGGACATGTAGTCGAAGGAACATTCAACGTAGGAGACAAAGCAGTCTTTACAGTGAATGAGAAGAACAGAGCATTAGGTGCAAAGAACCATAGTGCAACTCATTTATTACAGAAAGCATTAAGAGAAGTGCTTGGAACTCATGTAGAGCAGGCAGGATCTTTAAATAATGCGGAACATTTAAGATTCGACTTTACACATTTCTCACCATTATCTGATGATGAGATCGCAAGAGTTGAGAAGATCGTCAATGAAAAGATTGCTCAGGATCTTCCAGTTGTGACAAAAGTTATGTCTATGGAAGAAGCTAAGAAAACAGGAGCTATGGCACTGTTTGGAGAGAAATACGGAGACGAAGTACGTGTTGTATCCATGGGAGATTTCTCTGTAGAATTATGTGGTGGTACTCATGTGAAGAATACAGGAGCGATCACAGCATTCAAGATTTTATCTGAAACTGGTGTTGCATCAGGAGTTCGAAGAATCGAAGCAGTGACAGATCAGGGAGTATTTAACTACTACCATAAGCAGGAAGAAGAATTAAAAGAAGCAGCCAAAGCATTAAAAGCTACACCAGCAACACTGCTGACAAGAATTGAATCACTTCTTGCAGAAGTAAAAGAATTAAAGAGCGAAAACGAATCCTTAAAGAGCAAACTTGCAAAAGATGCTCTGGGAGATGTTATGGATCAGGTAGAAGAAGTAAAAGGAGTGAAACTTCTTGCAACTTCTATAGAAGACGTTGATATGAATGGACTTCGTGAACTTGGAGATAACTTAAAAGAGAAATTAGGAGAAGGTGTCATTGTCCTTGCTTCCCAGAAAGACGGAAAAGTATTCTTAGTTGCCATGGTAACAGACGAGGCACAGAAAGCAGGAGCACACGCTGGAAACCTGATCAAAGCGATCGCCGGATGCGTTGGAGGCGGCGGTGGAGGACGTCCAAATATGGCTCAGGCCGGAGGAAAGAATCCAGCCGGAATTCCAGAAGCAGTAGCAAAAGTAAAAGAAATTTTAGAAAGTCAAATTTCATAGTTGACAAAAATCTAAAATGTGATATACTAATCTAGTGCAAAAAATTAAAACCCAAACAGTCCTATGCACAAGTACAAGACTGGAGGGGAGGTCGGGAATAGAATGTCAAACGTAATCGTTAAAGAAAATGAATCTTTAGATAGCGCTCTTCGCAGATTCAAGAGAAACTGTGCAAAAGCAGGAATTCAGCAGGAGATTCGTAAAAGAGAACATTACGAAAAGCCAAGCGTAAGACGTAAGAAAAAGTCTGAAGCGGCTCGTAAGAGAAAATCTAAATAATTTTTACTTGATTGAAAAGATAAGCATCATTTACCTGGGAACAGGTATATGGTGCTTTTTTTCGGCATATATTAAACCAAATGCCACAAAAGGAGTTTTGCATGAAGAAGAAACCAAAAGAAGTGATTGCTAAAGGACTTTCTCTTCCAAGAGATGTGGTGTTTGGAGATTTCATTATAACCTTGACAGGAAACTGTGAAGCATACATAGAAAACTACAGGGGAATCGTATCATATGATGAGAATAAGATCTCGATTCAGGGAAATCATGTCATATTAAATATTTGTGGATGTGATCTGGCAGTTGATTTTTACTCACAGGAATCAATGAAGATCAAAGGAAAGATCAAAAGGCTGGAATATGTATGATATTCTTTGAAAGGAGCATGAGAAATGCTTAAAATTCTGCACTTTATATTTGGAAGGCTGTATTTTCAAGTCAAAGGATATCAGACAGAGCGTTTTTTGAATCTCTGTGCAAAAAATCATCTTGTATTGTGGGAACTAAAACCAGTATCAGACGGCTATGTGTTTTTTATCAGACGAAGTGCTTATCAAATGTTGGAAGCATTAGCAGAGAAAGCAAATGTTGATCTTACATTACAAGGGCAAAAAGGACTGCCATATTTCTTAAAAGAACATAAAAAACGCAAAATATTATTTTTTTCCATGTGCTTATGTGGTTTGATGATTTTTTCCTTTAGCCAGTTTTTGTGGGAGATCACGGTTTCTGGCGGGGAAATATATTCAGAAAGTGAGATATTAAAATATGTCACAGATAATTACTATCATTTAGGAACATTAAAATATCAGATTGACTGTGATGCATTAGAAGACCATCTGAGGGAAGATTATGCTGAGATTGCGTGGGCATCCTGTTCGATTCAGGGAACAAGACTGCATATTGAGATAAAAGAAACCTTAGATCGCAAAACAAAGCAGAATCCAAAGAAGCCATGTGATATAGTGGCAAATAAATCAGGGATCATTATAAAAATGGCGGTCAAAAGTGGAACACCGCTTGTAAGTGTTGGGGACAGTGTCAAAAGCGGAACAACTTTAATTTCTGGACTGATCTATTACTACAGTGATGATTTTACCGTGACACAGACGGATAAGATCAAGGCAGATGGTGAAATCGTGATGCGCACCAAAGAGGTGTACAACAATTCAATTCCCATGGAATATTACGAAAAGCTGATCACAGGCAAGAAAAAGAGCATCAAAAATTTATATTTTGGACAGTATCAATTCGATTTTCCTGAAAAGAAAAGACAGGATCATACAAATGTTATGACAAAGAGAAGATCATTAAAGATAGGGAAATCTTTTTATCTGCCCATTGGGATCACGATGCAGATAACTGAAAGATACAGGCCAAAGAAGAAAATCTTGACAAAAAAAGAAGCACAGTTAAAATTAAAAAAACAGCTGGAACGATATCTTATGAAGAAAGCAAAAGCAGGAGCAAAGATCGTTCATTGTGAAGGAAATTATAAAAAAAAGAACAACCGATATGAAGTTAATGCATCGATCATCAAAGAAGAAAGTGTCGGAAAGATCCGAAATATCAAGAAATTAACAAAGAAACAAGAAGAAATGATCACACCAACAACAGCGCAGCAATAAATAAAAGTTATGAATCAGGCCATATGGATTTTGCCACTCAGGTTGAAAAACTTTGTAACAGATGGTAGAATACATAAGGAATATACACAAAGAAGGAGACTGAGAATTAGATGAATCCAGTTGAAATAGAAATGAATTTTCCGGCAGAACATGGCGGGAATGTATTCGGGCAGTTTGATGCCTATATGAAGAAAATCGAAAAAACACTGCATGTGAGTCTGATCCTGAGAGGTGACCATTTAAAATGTATTGGAACACAGCAGGCAGTTAATCATGCAATCTCCGTGATCGATGAATTACTCGAATTATCCAAACGAGGAAATGTGATCACAGAGCAGAATGTAAACTATGCGTTATCGTTATCAATGGAAGAGAAATCTCCCAGTCTTTTGGAGCTTGATAAAGATGTCATCTGTCATACGATCCAGGGTAAAGCAGTCAAACCAAAGACTTTAGGACAGCAAAAATACGTCGATGCGATCAAGAATAAGATGATCACATTTGGAGTCGGTCCTGCAGGAACTGGTAAGACATATCTTGCAATGGCAATGGCGATCACAGCATTTAAGAATGATGAAGTCAGCCGTATCATTTTAACAAGACCAGCAATTGAGGCAGGAGAGAAGCTAGGCTTCTTGCCTGGAGATCTACAGAGTAAAGTTGATCCATATTTAAGACCATTATATGATGCATTATATGAGATCCTTGGGGCTGACGCATTTATGAAGAATATGGAGAAAGGCTTGATCGAAGTCGCTCCATTGGCTTACATGAGAGGACGTACACTGGATAATGCATACATTATCTTAGATGAGGCACAGAATACGACACCTGCTCAGATGAAGATGTTCTTAACACGTATTGGATTTGGGTCCAAAGCGATCATCACGGGTGACTTAACACAGAAAGACTTGCCATTTGACAGTATTTCAGGATTAGAAGAATCTCTAAGAGTGTTAAGAAAAGTTAAGGAGATCGGGGTCTGTGAGCTTACCAATAAGGACGTTGTCAGACATCCATTAGTACAGAAGATCGTTGCAGCATATGATCAATATGAAGCAGCCAGATCTGCGAAAAAGAATAAGAATAACAATAACAAAAAGAACAGAAGATAGGAATGTTATGAGTATTATAATCGAGAATGAATACGAAGGGGAGATCAATATCCCTTATGAAAAGATCGCACATGAAGTGATCGAGGCAGCAATTGATTATGTGGACTGCCCTTATGAGTGCGAAGTGAATTTAATGCTAACCGATAATGAAACGATTCATGCGATCAACAAAGAACAAAGAGAGATCGACCGGCCAACAGACGTACTGTCTTTTCCAATGGCAGAATACGAAGAACCAGCGGATTTCTCAAAGATTGAAGAAGATCCGATGGCATTTGATCCGGAGAGTGGTGAATTTCTGCTTGGAGATATCGTGATCTCCATGGACAAGGTATGGGAACAGGCCGAGAATTATGGACACAGCAGGGAGAGAGAATATGCCTTTTTGATCGCTCACAGTATGTTACATCTGTTTGGATATGACCATATGGAAGAGGAAGAACGAAAAGATATGGAAAAACGTCAGGAAGAGATTTTGACAAAGACGAAATATACAAGAGATGAAAGAGGTTTAGTATGAGTAAAAGCAGCAAAAACTCATTTTTAATGCAAGGAATGATCTTAGCCGCAGCATCCATTGTCTGCCGTGTGATCGGATTATTATATCGTAGTCCACTGTTTGGGATCATCGGCGAAGAAGGTATGGGATACTATTCTTATGCGTATAATATCTACAATATCATTCTGCTGATCGCATCCTTTAGTATTCCACTTGCGGTATCCAAATCAATTTCTGCAAGACTTGCGAAGAAAGAATATATCAATGCTCAGAGAATCTTCTATGGAGCATTAGTTTATGCAGTTGTCGTTGGTGGTATCGCGTCCATGATCGCATATTTTGGAGCACCAACCTTTGTCGGACATCAGAAAGGTGCAACACTTGCCCTTCAGGTCATTTCCCCAACGATCTTTTTCTCTGGAATTCTTGGAGTTCTTAGAGGATATTTTCAAGGACATAATACCATGGTGCCAACATCCATTTCCCAGATCATTGAGCAGATCTTGAATGCGATCTTTAGTATTTTGATGGCATATGTACTGATCTTACCATATCTGCCATCAAATAAGATCACATATGAGATCGCAAGACATGGGGCAGCAGGTAGTGCGATCGGTACAGGAGTCGGTGTTTTAACAGGCTTGATCTTCTGCTTTATCATTTATCGTGCATACCAGCCAAAGGTCAAGATTCAGATGAAACATGACCGTACAAAATATATTGAATCTTATGGGAATATCTTAAAGATTTTGTTATTAACGATCACACCGGTTATCTTTAGTACAGCGATCTATAACTGTAGTGCAACGATCGACCAGACGATCTTTAGTAATATCTTAGTAGGAAAAGGAATTACGGCGAAAGTAGTTTCAGGATTTTATGGACTGTTCAGCAGTCAGTATAACGTGCTGATCAACGTTCCAGTTGCGATGGCATCTGCACTTTCCAATGCGATCGTGCCAAATGTTTCTGCAGCTTATGCGTTAGGCAAGAAGGACGATATGAACGACAGTATCCAGATGGCGATACGTTTTACGATGATGATCGCGATCCCATGTGCGGTTGGACTAGGTGTGTTAAATAGTTCGATCAATGGATTGATCTTCGGTGCAACATATGCCAAGGGATTAGGAGCTGCCATGCTTCGGGTCGGTGCAGTTTCCGTTATTTTCTACTGTCTGTCAACGTTGACAAATGGTATCTTACAGGGAATGGGAAAGATGAGAGTGCCAGTCAGACATTCTGCGATTTCCGTTGTGGTCAATATCGTTGTATTATGGCTTTTATTAACATACACAGATTGTAAAACATATGGATTGGTATTTGCGACTATGGCATTTTCCCTTGTGATGTGTCTGTTAAATGCACACTCCATCAAGAAATACACAGGTTTTCATCAAGAGATCACAAAGACATTTATCAAGCCTGCATTAAGTGCAGCAGTGATGGGTGTTGTCTGTTTTCTGATTCAGTATGCGGTTCAAAGCGTTCTTCCATTCGGGCGAGTATGCTTTGCGGTCTGCGTGATCATTGCAGTGCCAGTTGGAGCACTGATCTATTTTGCAGCGATCATTAAGTTAAAAGTATTTACAGAAGAAGAACTTACTAAGATTCCAAAAGGAAATCTGATCGTCAGATTAGCAAAGAAATTACATTTGCTGTAAGGATCGTAAGGGCTTCCATTTATAAAAGGAAGAAAAAGTCCAGATCTGCTATGATTTGGGCTTTTTGTATAAATTCCCTTATCTTTGGTAACAATATAGCCAAAGGAGGGTTGCATTATGAAGAAGATCAATCGATTTTTGATGATATATATGGTTGTGATCACAGTTTTGTGCATCTGTATGTGTTATCTTGCATTCTCAGCAAATGAAAAGAAGGACAACCTCAAGGAAGTTCGTTCTCAGATAACAACAACAGCTGAAAAAAAACAGACCAAAGCAGTCAAGAAGGTTAAGGCAACGTACAGTCTGAAGATTCTTGATGGAAGTCTGGCTGTGATCAATAATAAGACCAAAGAAGTTTTTGAATATACAGATATGAAGAAAGAGAATCTGCCAGCAGACATCAAAAATATGCTGAAAGAGAATTTTATCTTTGAAAACAGAGAAGAAGTATATCATTTTCTGGAATCATACAGTAGTTAAAATAAATATTTGGAGAAAAATAACGAATGAAATATGATGTGATCATCGTTGGAGCAGGGGCTTCTGGTATGATGGCAGCGATCACAGCAGCTAGTCATCATAAGAAAGTTCTCTTGCTTGAACGGATGGATAAATTAGGAAAGAAAATATTAGCAACGGGAAATGGAAGATGCAATCTGTCAAATGCTTACATGGACGAGAATTGCTACAGAGGGCAGAGACCTTCCTTTGCCTATCCGATGATCGAGGAATTTGGATTAGAAGATCTCATTCAGTTCTTTGAATCTCTCGGAATGCTTGTGACAGAGCAAAATGGATATTATTATCCTGCATCTTTACAGGCAGCAACTGTTGTTGATACATTGACACAGAAATTAAAGCATCTGCACGTGGATATTCTGACAGAATTTGAAGTCACGAAAGCAGAGAAACGTAAGTCCACATTTTATGTCTATGGAAATGACAAATGTTTTCAGTCAAGCAATCTGATCCTTGCAACTGGTGGATGTGCACAGCCAAACTTAGGAAGCAACGGAAGTGGATACAAGCTTGCCAAAGACTTTCATCATAAGATCACGGATACATTCCCGTCTTTAGTAGGATTAGAAGCAGAAGGAAAATATTTAAAAGACACCTCGGGAGTTCGAAATGTCAGTAATGTCAGCGTCTACGCGAATAATGAATTGATCGCCAAAGAACATGGAGAAGTTCAGTTTACAAAATATGGGGTTTCAGGGATCCCGATTTTCCAGATCAGTCATTTTGCAATCGAAGCATTAAGAAGAAAGAAAAAAGTAAAAATCTATTTAAATCTCATGCCACAGATGGTAACCTTAGAAGAAACAACAGAAGTATTCTTAAAGAGTTGCAATTATAAGACAGTCGAAGAATTCTTCCAGGGATTTTTAAATAAAAAACTGGTATATGCAATCTTACTGAGATTAAAGATTGATCCAAGAAAACCAGTTGCTCAGATATCCAGGAAAGATCTTAACAGGATCTTAGATATGATCCAACACTTTGAAGTTGAGATCAAAGGATATAAAGGATATGATATGGCACAGGTAACAGCCGGAGGCGTATCCACAAAAGAAATCATACAAGGAACATTAGAATCAAAGTTATTAGAAGGGCTTTATGTTGTCGGTGAATTACTAGATGTCGATGGAACATGTGGAGGGTACAACCTTCAGTGGGCATTTACATCCGGATACATCGCTGCAAGCCAGATAGGAAGACAATGATAAGAATCAACCAGATCAAGCTGCCGATCGATCACAAAGAGGCAGCACTTGAGAAGAAGATAAAAAAAGCATTACATAATACAGAATATAAACAATACAAGATCGTAAAACGGTCTATTGATGCGAGGAAAAAAGAAGAATTATCTTATGTGTATGCAGTTGATGTGACATTAGGTAAGGGTCAAGAAGAGAAATTCCTCAAAAAGAACAAGAATCGTAATATCATGGCAGTAAAAGAAAAGAAGTTTGAATTTCCAGAAAATCAGCGGGAATTTAAATATCCACCGGTTGTGATCGGAATGGGACCGGCAGGTCTGTTTGCAGCACTGATGCTTGCAAGAGCCGGATTACATCCGATCGTCTTAGAACGAGGGAAAGATGTCACAAACCGTATGAAAGATGTAGAACATTTCTGGGAGAGTGGCGAACTGAATCCTGAATCCAATGTACAATTTGGAGAAGGAGGAGCAGGAACATTTTCAGACGGAAAACTAAATACCTTAGTAAAAGACAAATTCGGAAGGAATAGATTCGTTTTAGAAACTTTTGTAGAACATGGTGCACCAGAAGAGATCTTATATGAAAATAAACCACATATCGGAACGGATCTTTTAAGAAATGTCGTTGCAGGGATCAGAGAAGAGATCAGATCTCTTGGCGGAGATGTCCGTTTTGAGGCGAAAGTGACAGATTTCGTGATCCAGGATGGAAAATTAACAGGGCTGATCATCAATGATAAAGAAGAAATTAAAACAGAAGCAGCGATCTTAGCACCGGGACACAGTGCCAGAGATACATTTAAGGTCTTATCAGATCGTGATCTGGAAATGAATCCTAAAGCTTTTGCGATTGGACTTCGTGTGGAACACCCGCGTGAGATGATCGACCATTCGCAGTATGGAAAGGGAGCAGATCAATATGATCTTCCAGCTGCATCATACAAACTAACATATCATGCAAACAATGGAAGAAGTGTGTATTCCTTCTGTATGTGTCCGGGAGGTTTCGTGGTCAACGCGTCCTCAGAGCCAGAACGATTGACGGTCAATGGAATGAGCAATCACGATCGAGCAGCAAAGAATTCCAACAGTGCGATCATCGCAAGTGTTACACCAGAGGATTTTGATGGAAATGACGCATTAGCAGGCGTAAGATTTCAGCAGAAATGGGAAGAAAAAGCTTTTAGCGAAGGAAAAGGAAGAATCCCGGTTCAGACATTAAAAGATTTCAGAGAAGGAAAGATTACAGAATCCTTTGGCGATATCACACCGAATACCAAAGGATTGACAAGTTTTGGAAACTTAAGAAACTGTCTTCCAGAACCGGTCAGTGAAGCGATTTCGGAAGGAATGCAATATTTTGATACAAAGATCAAAGGATTTAATCGAGAAGATACGATTTTGTGCGGAATTGAAGCAAGAACATCTTCTCCGTTAAGAATCGAGAGAGATCAAGGATTTGAGAGCAATATCAAAGGAATCTACCCATGCGGAGAGGGAGCAGGTTTTGCTGGCGGCATCACTTCTGCAGCAATGGATGGAATTAAGGTTGCACAAGCCCTCGTTACAGTGTAAAATACCTTTCAAGGAGTGAATGTAAAATGAATAATCGTGAAAAACTAAAAGATAAACAAAGAATTGTCGTCAAAGTAGGTACATCTTCTTTGATCCATAAAGCAACAGGAAACATCAATTTATTCCGATTAGAGAAATTAGTCCGTGTTTTAACAGACTTACATAACAGCGGAAAAGACGTGATCCTGGTATCTTCAGGAGCGATCGGTGTAGGATTTAAAGCCCTGGGATTAGAAAACCGTCCGACATCCCTTCCAATGAAGCAGGCATGTTCTGCTGTAGGACAGGGACAGTTAATGATGATCTACCAGAAACTGTTTGCTGAATACAATCAGGGATCTGCACAGATTCTGATCACAAAAGAGACGATGCTCAATGACGAGAGAAGATATAACGCCAAGAATACATTTGAAGAATTACTAAAACTCGGCGTGATTCCGATCGTAAATGAAAATGATACGGTATCTACAGAAGAGATCGAGTTTGGTGACAATGATACTTTATCTGCTGTCGTAACAGCGGTTGTACAAGGTGATCTATTGATCCTCCTGACAGATATTGACGGACTTTATACGGATGATCCACACAAGAATCCACTGGCCAAACTGATTCCTGAAGTACCGGTCTTAGATGAAAAGATCGGAAGAATGGCAAAAGGAGCTGTAACTAAGGTCGGAACTGGCGGAATGGAAACAAAGATCGCAGCAGCCAATATCGTAACAGATGCTGGGGCAGATATGGTGATCGTAAACAGCAATAATTTAAATAATGTCAATAAAGTTGTTGCAGGAGAAGAGATCGGAACATTATTCTTAGCACACAAACGACCAGACTTTGATTTCAAGAAATATTTAACAGAACGCCCATATTTTAAGGCATAATAAGATAAAACAATGTATTATATAGAAAGGAAATATTACAGATGAAAGAAAAAGATATTCAAAGAATTAATGAATTATACAATCTGGATAAATCCATTGGGTTAACACCAGAACAGAAAGAAGAACAGAGAAAATTAAGACATGAATACATCCAGTCTGTTCGTGCAAACTTAAGAGCGCAGCTTAATAATGTAAGTATTAAAAATGAAGATGGATCGATCACTCCATTAAAACCAAAAGGATTAAACTAGAGCAGATTAGATAGAACATATTGATGATAGATGCAAACCGCACCGAAAAGGAGGCATTCATAATGTTGGAACAACTAGGAAAACAGGCAAAAGAAGCATCGATAATTCTTGGAAAAGCAGGGATTGAAGATAAGAATGAAGTATTAAGAGAAGCAGCCAAATGTCTGGTACAGAATCAGGAATATATCTTAAGTGAGAATTATAAAGATGTAGAGAATGCAAAAAGCAATGATATGAGCGAGGCGTTGATCGATCGTTTATCCCTGAATCCTGACCGTATCGAAGCAATGGCAGAAGGACTTCGTCAGGTAGCTGAACTACATGATCCAATTGGTTCTGTAGAACATATGCAGAAAACACCGAATGGACTTTTGATCGGTAAGAAAACAGTACCATTAGGAGTTGTCGGTATCATCTACGAATCAAGACCAAACGTAACAGCAGATGCATTTGCACTATGTTTTAAGACAGGAAATGCGTGCCTTCTTCGTGGTGGAAGTGATGCGATCAATTCAAATCTTGCGATCACAAATGTGATCCAGAGTGCACTAGAATCCTGCAATATGCCAAAATACAGTATCCAGCTGCTGACAGATACAAGCCGTGAGACAGCTACGAAGATGATGCAGTTAAATGAATACTTAGATGTTCTGATCCCAAGAGGTGGTGCAGGACTCATTCAGAGTGTTGTAAAGAATTCTACAGTGCCAGTGATCGAGACAGGAACAGGAAATTGTCATGTATACGTAGATGAATTTGCCCAGAAAGACATGGCAGTTAACATCATCATCAATGCAAAGACACAGAGACTTGGAACATGTAATACATGTGAATCTTTAGTATTACATAAGAACATCTTGGAGAGTCACGGTCCAGCGATCATCGATGCTTTATTAGAAAAAGGAGTACAGGTACGTGGAGATGAGAGAGTTTGTGCTTTAAATGACCAGGTCATCCCTGCAACAGAAGAAGACTGGGGAACAGAATACTTAGATTCTATCATTTCTGTGAAAACTGTCGACAGCTTTGACGAAGCAGTGGCACATATCAATCATTACAATACGGGGCATTCGGAAGCGATCGTCACAGATTCTTACCAGAATGCACAGGAATTCTTAAATCAGATCGATGCAGCAGCCGTTTATGTTAATGCATCCACAAGATTTACTGATGGATTTGAATTTGGATTTGGAGCAGAGATCGGAATCAGTACCCAGAAGATTCATGCCAGAGGACCAATGGGATTAGATGCACTGACAACCAGCAAATTTATTATTTATGGAAATGGACAGATCCGCAAATAATAGAATATAAAAGCCAGAATTGTAAATTATTTCAGGATCTTAAGAAAATCTGAAGAAAAACATAGAATTTTGTATGCAAATGCAAAGAAATTGTTAAAAAAACATTGAAAAATAAAAAAGACTATGGTATTATAAGTCTTGTGTTCAAAGGAGTTTTCATTTTATGAGAACTCTTTTTTTTCGCAATGGAAAAAAATGTAAAGAAGAAAGGAAGGCTTAAAATGGCATTGTTTACATTTAGCGGCGGTGTTCATCCGGCAGATGGTAAAGAATTTGCAAAGAATTCACCAATCACCGAATACCTGCCAAAAGGAGATGTTGTTTTACCTTTAGGTCAGCACATCGGTGCTCCTGCACAGCCAATCGTTAGCAAGGGAGACCAGGTGTTAGTAGGCCAGAAGGTGGCAGAAGCTGGAGGATTTGTATCCGCGAATATTTTCAGCTCTGTTTCAGGAACTGTAAAGGCGATCGAGCCAAGAATGACTCCAGCCGGAGCAAAAGTTAACTCTATCGTAATTGAGAATGATGGAGAATTCAAAGAGGCTGCCTTTGAGGCAAAACCTTATGATCAGATGTCTAAAGATGATGTTTTAGCAGCGATCAAAGAAGCTGGAATCGTAGGACTTGGTGGAGCCGGATTCCCAACACATGTGAAATTAGCGCCAAAAGATCCAGATGCGATCGAATATATCATCGTAAATGGAGCGGAGTGTGAACCTTATATCACAGGTGACTACCGCATCTTAATGGAGACACCAGAACTTTTAATTGAAGGATTAAATATCGTACTTGATATGTTCCCAAAAGCAAAAGGTATCATTGGTATTGAAGATAATAAAAAAGATGCAATTGCTAAAGTAGAAGCATTAGTAAAAGGTGATGCAAGAATCAGCGTTGCTACATTAAAGACAAAATACCCACAGGGTGCAGAACGTTCTTTGATTTATGCAACAACAGGAAGAAGCATCAACTCCAGCATGTTACCAGCAGATGCAGGATGCATCGTAGATAACGTAGCTACGATCGTAGCGATCAAAGAAGCTGTCAAAGATGGTAAACCATTATACGAACGTGTTGTGACAGTTACTGGAGATGCGATCAAGAATCCAAGCAACTTTAAAGTACGTACAGGAACAAACGTACAGGAACTGATCGAAGCAGCTGGTGGATTTAAGACACAGCCTGAGAAGATCATTTCTGGTGGACCTATGATGGGTATGGCAATGTTTACAACAGATGTACCAGCTGTCAAAACATTCTCATGCTTCTTAGCATTCACAAAAGATGAAGTTGCTGCGAACCAACCAAGCAATTGTATTCGTTGTGGAAGATGTGTAAGCGTCTGTCCACAGAAGCTGATGCCAGCAAAATTATCTGTATTAGCAGATCATAATCAGTTTGACGAGTTTGAGAAACTTTATGGAGCAGAATGCGTTGAGTGTGGATCTTGTTCATTTGTATGTCCAGCAAAACGTAACCTTGCACAGTCCATGAAGACAGGTCGTAAACAGGTATTAGCTAACCGTAGAAAGAAATAAAGGAGAGATACATATGAGCGAAACATTATATCATGTGTCAGCCAATCCTCATGTAAGAGATAACGGCTCAACACAAAAGATTATGTTAGATGTTATCATCGCATTACTACCCGCTACAATTTTTGGTATCTATATCTTTGGAGCATCTGCGGCACTGACAGTTGCAATTTCTGTTGCTACCTGTGTTGTCGTTGAGTATATTTACCAGAAACTTATGAAACAGCCAATCACTGTAGGTGACTTAAGTGCGGCATTGACCGGACTGTTACTTGCATTAAACTTACCATCAGGAGCACCATTCTGGATGCCGATCCTTGGTGGAATTTTCGCGATCATCGTTGTAAAACAGGTGTTCGGTGGATTGGGACAGAACTTTATGAACCCAGCCCTTGGTGCAAGATGTTTCTTAATGATCTCATTTGCAGCAAGAATGACAACATTTACATATGATGGTGTAACAACAGCAACACCACTTGCTGTTATGGAACAGGGAAAAAGCGTAGATGTTATGAAATCATTCTTAGGATTCGTTCCTGGAACAATTGGTGAAACATCTGCATTATTACTGATCATCGGTGGAGCATACTTAGTATTTAAGAAAGTCATCTCTCCGATCATCCCATGTGTTTACGTTGCAGTTGTAGCAATCTTCGTACTAATCTTCGGTGGTCATGGATTTGATCTATCTTACATGGCAGCACAGATCTTCAGTGGTGGATTAATGTTAGGTGCGATCTTCATGGCAACAGACTACGTAACATCTCCAATTACAAAGAACGGAAAGATCATCTATGCGATCGTTCTTGGTATTTTAACTGGATTATTCCGTCTGTTCGGACCAATGGCAGAAGGTGTATCTTACTCAATCATCATTGCAAACTTATTAGTTCCACTGATCGAGAGAGTGACAGTACCAACTCCATTTGGAATCGTAAAAAAAGGAGGTAAGAGCAATGAATAAGAATCTCGTAATGGATTGTATCAAATTATGTGTGATCACATTAATTGCAGGACTCCTTTTAGGTATCGTATATAATGTAACAAAAGCACCGATCGCCGCACAGGAAGAAAAGACAAAACAGGAAGCTTACAAAGCCGTATTCAAAGATGCAGCGAAATTCGATACAGTAAAATTAGACCAGAAAGACGTAGCAGCTGTCTTAAAGAAAAATGATCTTGGACAGAACACGATTTCTGAAGTTGTAAAAGCAGTTGACAAAAACGGAAAAGAACTTGGATACGTATTCTCTGTAACAAACCCAGAAGGATACGGTGGAGATGTATCTTTATCTGTCGGTGTTAGAGATGATGGAACAGTCAATGGTTATGAAACATTATCCATCAGCGAAACAGCTGGTTTAGGTATGAAAGCCAAAGAACCAGAATTCAAGAGTAACTTTAAAAACAAAAAAGCAGACAAATTTGAAGTTGTAAAAGATGGATCTGGTAAGAACGATGATTCTAAAGTAGATGCCATCAGTGGTGCAACGATCACAAGCCGTGCTGTCACAAGTGCAGTTAACAGCTGTGTTGCATATTCAAAGAGCCTGAAGGGAGGTAATTAAACATGAAACCAAATCCAATGGAACGATTGATTAATGGTATCGTAAAAGAAAACCCTACCTTCGTCTTAATGTTAGGTATGTGTCCTACATTAGCAGTAACAACATCTGCGATCAACGGTGCAGGAATGGGACTTTCAACAACAGCCGTATTAATGTTTTCTAACATGATCATTTCAGCATTAAGAAATGTCATCCCTGATCGTGTACGTATTCCAGGATATATCGTAGTTATCGCGTCTCTGGTAACAATCGTACAGTTCCTATTACAGGGATATGTTCCAGCAGTTAACGACGCATTAGGATTATATATTCCACTGATCGTAGTAAACTGTATCATCCTTGGACGTGCAGAATCCTTTGCAGCAAAGAACGGACCAATTAACTCCTTCTTTGACGGACTTGGAATGGGACTTGGATTTACTGTAGCCTTAACAATTTTAGGAGCATTCCGTGAATTATTAGGAGCAGGTCAGATCTTCGGAATGCAGGTAATGCCATCTGCATACGAACCAATCACAATCTTTATCCTGGCACCTGGAGCATTCTTCGTACTTGCATGTTTAGTAGCGATCCAGAATAAAGTTAAGAGCAAAAAACCTAAAAAAGCCGGAGAAGCACAGAGTGGTGGATGCGGAGATTGTTCTCACTGCGGAAACAGCGCTTGCGGTTCCAGAAGCTTTTTTGATACAACTGTAGATGACAAATAAGGAGGATTAAGATGAAAAGTTTACTGTTAATTGCCATCGGTTCAGCGCTGGTAAATAACGTCGTATTAAGCCAGTTCCTTGGTTTATGTCCTTTCCTTGGAGTTTCTAAGAAAGTTGAGACAGCAGCCGGAATGGGTGCAGCCGTTCTCTTCGTTATTACTATCGCATCAGCAGTTACAAATTTAATTTATACATTTTTATTAGTACCAACAGATTTAACATACTTAAATACGATCGTATTTATCCTGGTAATCGCAGCATTAGTACAGTTCGTAGAAATGGTATTAAAGAAATCTATGCCAGCATTATATGAATCTCTGGGAGTATTCCTTCCACTGATCACAACAAACTGTGCAGTTCTTGGTACAGCATTAACAAACGTACAGAACGACTATAGTTTCATCGCCAGCGTAGTTAATGGTATCGGTATCTCTTTAGGATTCCTAATTGCTATCGTTATCCTTGCTGGTATCCGTGAAAAGATGGAATACAACAACATCCCAGAATCTTTCAAAGGAATGCCTATCACACTGTTAACAGCAGGATTAATGGCAATCGCATTCTTCGGATTCTCAGGACTTATTTAGGAGGTAAAGAAGATGAATATATCAGCAATTTTACTTGCCATGGTTGTTGTCGGAGGAACCGGTCTGCTTATCGCAATCTTACTGGGAATTGCCTCAGAGAAATTTAAAGTTCCTGTAGACGAGAAGGAAGTAGCCATCCGTGCAGAACTTCCAGGAAATAACTGTGGTGGTTGTGGATACGCAGGTTGTGATGGACTTGCAAAAGCAATCGCAAATGGAGAAGCACCAGTGAACGGCTGTCCAGTTGGTGGAGCAGCTGCAGCTGAGAAGATCAGTGCGATCATGGGTGTAGAAGCAGGAGAATTCGTGAAGAAAGTCGCATTCGTAAAATGTGCCGGAACTTGCGAAAAAGCATCTGACAAATACCAGTACTCAGGAGTTCAGAGCTGTATCGAAGCGATGAACGTACCAGGTGCAGGACCAAAAGGATGCGAATTTGGATGTATGGGATTTGGAAGCTGTGCGGCAGTATGTCCAGAAAATGCGATCTCTATCGTGAACGGAATCGCTCACATCGATGAAGAAGCATGTGTAGGATGTGGAAAATGTGCAGAAACATGTCCAAAAGCATTGATCGACCTTGTACCAGAAAACAAGAAAACAAGAGTACAGTGCAGCTCTAAAGAATTCGGTAAAAACGTTATGTCTGTATGTAAAGCAGGATGTATCGGATGTAAAGCATGCGAAAAAGTATGTAAACTTGGAGCGATCAAAGTTGAAAACAACATCGCACAGATCGATTATGATAAATGTGTAGGTTGTGGATTATGTGCAGGTAAATGTCCAAAAGGAATCATTACAGGAAAGAAATTAGTTCCTAAGAAACCAGCACCAAAGAAAGAAGCTTAATCTTTCTTTATATCATTATAATAATAAAGAAGCAGGAGATTCGAGAGATCAGAATCTCCTGCTTCTTTCTGCTTCTATTCATGGAAAAAAAGAATACTATTATAATAGGAAGAAAAAGGATTCCTGACATGAAATTTCTCGAACTTCGGCAAAAAGATGTGATCAATTGTAATACAGGAGAATGTTTAGGCTTTGTCCTAGACCTCGAATTTGAAATCCATACGGGTAAGATCTGTTATCTGATCGTTCCCAAAACAACGAAGATGCTCATATGCGTTGGCAAGAATAAAGTTTACAAAATCCCCTACAAATGCATTGTAAGGATCGGCAGAGATACGATTCTAGTCGATATCAACGAAAAAGAATGCCTGAAATAAAAGAAAAGCTTTTCTTTCTACAAAAAAAATGATATACTTCAAGCAGTAAAAACACGGAGGTACAAGAAGATGAGATGCCCATATTGTGGAAGTGAGAATTCCAGAGTCGTAGATTCCAGACCGGCAGAAGACAACAATGCGATCCGTAGAAGAAGACAATGTGACGAATGCGGAAAACGTTTTACAACTTATGAGAAGATAGAGACAGAACCGTTGAGTGTCATCAAGAAAGATAAGACACGACAACTCTACGATCGAAACAAGATCCGGAATGGAATCGTACAATCCTGTCACAAACTCCCAGTATCCATGGGGCAGATCGAAGCAGCGATCGATGAGATCGAGACAAAGATCTATAACATGGGAACAAGAGAAGTTGAAACATCTGTGATCGGAGAGATGGTCATGGACAAATTAAAGGATTTAAATGAAGTTGCATACGTAAGATTTGCAGCCATTTACCGTGAATTCAAAGATGTGAACACATTTATGAGTGAATTAAAGAAATTATTAAAATAATCACAATTGTTTTGAATAAACAAGATTGTAAAAATATTACTTTTGTGATAAACTAACCATATCATTTTGAAACCAGCTTCCTTTTTGAGAAGAGAAGGAGTTGAGTATTATTTATCAGGAAGTAATCACAGGAATCGTTAGTGGAGTGAGTGGAAAGCTCATCCACGTAGAAGTAGAGATCAGAAACGGCCTGCCATATTTTACAATGGTAGGCTATCTTTCCAAAGAATCTATGGAAGCAAAAGAGCGGGTTGCATCAGCACTGCGCTCCATCGGCCATCCCTTACCGTCGATGAAGATCACCGTTAATTTATCCCCAGCCAATATAAGAAAGAACGGAACCGCGTTCGATTTTCCAATCGCCGTGGCCTTTTTAGGATGCCTGAATTTAATCGATGCAAGCAAGTTAGATGATATCTGTATCATGGGAGAATTAGGATTAAACGGCAAGATCAGAGGTGTAGGAAACTGCCTTCCGATCGTTTTAGAAGCAAGAAAACAAGGAATTCACAAGTTCTTTGCAGCAAGTGAAGATGAGAATTCTTTAAGAGGGATCGAAGATATTGAAGTGGTATTTATGGACAGTTTACAGGATGTCCTTGACTATTTTCATGGAACATATCATCAAAAAAGTTGCAGAAGTGCAACAACTTATCAAAAGGAAGAGTTAGAAGAAGACTTCAGTGACATCATCGGACAACAACATTTAAAAAGAGCGATGGAGATCGCGGTCACTGGAAGACATCATCTATTGATCATTGGTTCCCCAGGTTCAGGAAAAACAATGGCAGCCAGAAGGATCCCGACCATTCTTCCGCAACTATCAAAAGAAGAGAAGATGGAAGTTCAGGCAATCTATGATGCCACTGGAATTCCACGGTATTTAGAAGATGATACCAGGCCATTTCGCCAGCCACATCCAATGATCCCGAAAGCCGCATTCCTTGGAGGCGGCAAGACGCCGACGGCAGGAGAGATCACATTAGCACATCATGGCATTTTATTTCTGGACGAATTTATGGAATTTAAAACAGAATGTATCGAGGCACTCAGACAGCCATTGGAAGATGGAACGATCGATATCACCAGAAATGGGATCTACCACAAGTTTCCGGCAGACTTTCAACTGATCGCCACCATGAATCCATGTCCTTGCGGTTATGGATTGGAAGATGGGATCTGCCGATGTACTTATCATGAAAAAAAGCGTTATCTAAAGAAATTGTCCGGTCCGATCTTAGACCGTTTTGACATGGTCCTATGTCTAAGTAAAAAAGAGGCTGATACACAGAAGATACAAAAAGAGAGTCAAGAAACATCCAATCAGATCAAAGAACGCATCGAAACAACCATCCAAAGAGAAAAAAAGTTATTAAAAAACTATCAATGCAGTGATACCAGCCATTTAAGCCACATACAGTTAAACAAGCTCCTTCATTTATCCAAAGAATGCAAAGAGATTTTAGATATCGCCTATCGATCTGGCAAGATCACAAGGCGAGGAATGGATAAGATTTTAAAAGTAGCACTGACGATCATGCTTATGGAAAATGAATCAGAGATCAAACCGATCCATCTGATGGAAGCTATGACCTTCAGAAATACAGGATTTATCAAAGAGGTGCTTGAATATGGAAGATAAATTATATTGGTACTGGCTATGCGGCAAAGTCCGATTGCCGATCAAGAAGCAAAAAGAATTGATGGATATCTTCATTCACCCAAAAGAACTCTATAAGATCAACCCAGAAATCTTAAAAGAACACATGACACAACTTGAATACGATCGTTTCGTTCATTCCAGAGATGAAACAGCAATCAAGAAAGGTTATGAAGCTCTGCATCGTGAAAATATCCGTTTTATCATTCAAAAAGAAGCTGCTTACCCAAATCGATTAAGAACGATCTATGATGCTCCGTATGGGATTTTTCAAAAAGGTCAGCCATATGAAGAAAAAGAACTGTCAATAGCAATCGTTGGATCAAGATATCCGACAACTTATGGATTCGAAATCTCAAAAAAGTTCGCAAAAGAGCTGGCTCAGCAAGGCGTACAGATTGTAAGTGGACTCGCAAGGGGCGTAGATGGGACGGTTCACCGTGAAATAATCGACAAAAAAGGACAGGCTGTTGGGGTTTTAGGATGTGGGATCGATCTCATTTACCCAAAAGAAAATTTTCAGTTATTTTATGACATGTATGCGAATCAGACAGTTATTTCTGAGTACCCGCCAGGCAGTGAACCGCTCAAATGGCATTTTCCAGAAAGGAACCGAATCATCAGTGGATTAAGTGATGGAATCCTCGTCACAGAAGCCAGAGCAAGGAGCGGATCGCTGATCACGGCGGATTGCGGGCTTGATCAGAACAAAGAAGTGTTCGCAGTTCCCGGAATGATCACAGACAAACATTGCCAAGGGTGTCATGGATTGATCAAACAAGGTGCAAAATTAGTTGAAAATGTCGACGATATTTTAACAGAATTTTCAGAATTCACGGGATTTTCACGAAAATTTCCAAAGCATAGTGTAAAATCTCTTGCAAAGGCAGAAAAAAGGGTGTATGATATGTTGAGTTTGAAACCGAAATATATTGATGAGATCTTAAGTACATCCCAAGATTCTTATGAAGAAGTGATCCAAGCTTTATTTCAATTAGAAGCGAAAGGATATATCAAACAGATCCATCAGAACTTATATATCAAAAAAATGTAAACAAGGGGTAATACTATATGCCAAAATATCTAGTTATCGTCGAATCACCGGCGAAAGCCAAAACAATCAAAAAGTTCCTGGGCAGGAATTACGAAGTGATCGCGTCCAACGGGCATGTTCGCGATCTGCCAAAGAGTACCTTAGGAATAGATATCGAGAATGACTTTGAACCAAAGTACATTACGATCCGTGGGAAGGGTGAAGTATTAGCAGCTCTTCGCAAAGCGGTAAAAAAAGCAGACAAAGTATACCTCGCGACTGACCCGGACCGTGAAGGAGAAGCCATCTCATGGCATTTATATTACGCATTAAAACTGGAAAACAAAAACTACAGCCGAATCACATTTAATGAGATCACAAAAACAGCTGTCAAAGACTCCATCAAACACGCAAGAGACATCGATATGAATTTAGTCGATGCACAGCAGGCAAGACGTGTTCTGGACCGAATCGTAGGATACCAGATCAGTCCGATCCTCTGGGCAAAGATCAAACGAGGTTTAAGTGCTGGACGAGTTCAGTCCGTAGCTCTACGCCTGATTTGTGACAGAGAAGAAGAGATTAACCTGTTTATTCCACAGGAATATTGGTCCTTAGAAGCCTTATTAGATGTCAAAGGAAGCAAAAAGCCATTAGAAGCCAAACTGATCGGCAATAAAGAACAGAAGATCGAGATCCACAGCGAAGAAGAGATGAATGAGATCTTATCCTATTTAAAAGGAAAAGAATTTACCGTCGAAGGAGTGAAAGTCACAGAACGATTAAAGAAGAGCCCACTTCCATTTACGACAAGTACTCTTCAGCAGGATGCATCCAGCAAGTTAAACTTCGCACCACAGAAAACGATGCGTATCGCACAGCAGTTATATGAAGGTGTCAATATCAAAGGACAGGGGACTGTCGGTCTGATCACATACTTACGTACAGACTCTACACGTATCTCTGTAGAAGCTGATGCCGCAGCGAAAGAATATATCAAGGAAGCTTATGGAGCCGAGTTCGTTGGAGCAGGAACTGTTGCCAAGAAAGACGACAAGAAAGTACAGGATGCACATGAAGCCATCCGACCAACCTACATGACAAATTCACCAGCAAGCATCAAAGACGAACTATCAAGAGATCAGTTCCGTTTATACCAGCTGATCTGGAACCGTTTCATGGCAAGCCGTATGGCACCAGCCAAATACGAGAATACATCTGTAAAGATCGCTGCCGGAGATTATCGTTTTAATGCATCCGCAAGCAAGATCGCCTTCGATGGATTCCTATCTGTATATAACATTAACAATGAGAAATCCGAAGGAAATGTAATGTTAAAATCCATCGATGAAGATACCAAACTTACATTGAATGATTTAGAACCAAAACAGCATTTTACACAGCCACCAGCTCATTATACAGAAGCATCTTTAGTTAAGACACTAGAAGAGTTTGGAATCGGACGTCCAAGTACTTACGCACCAACGATCTCAACGATCACAGCAAGACGTTATGTTGTCAAAGAAAAGAAGAACTTATACGTCACAGAGCTTGGGGAAGCAGTCAACAACATGATGAAGAAAGCATTTGCAAGTATTGTCGATGTGAATTTTACAGCGATGATGGAAGGTCTGCTTGATATGGTAGAAGAAGGTAAAGTCCATTGGAAATCCGTCATTGAAAACTTCTACCCAGACTTTGAGATCGCAGTGAAGAATGCAGAAAAAGAATTAGAGAAGATCAAGATCGAAGACGAAGTCACAGACGTTATCTGCGATGAATGTGGAAGAAATATGGTCGTGAAGTACGGACCATATGGGAAATTCCTTGCATGCCCTGGATTCCCAGAATGCAGAAATACAAAACCACATTTTGAAAAAGTCGGAATCCCATGCCCAATGTGCGGCGGAGAAGTTGTCTTAAAGAAAACGAAAAAAGGAAGAAAATATTACGGATGTGAAAATAATCCGGAATGTGAATTCATGTCATGGCAGAAACCATCCACAGTCAAATGTGAAAAATGCGGAAGCTATATGATCGAAAAAGGTAAGAAGCTTGTATGCTCTAGCAAGGAATGTGGATTCGTATGCAGCATGCCAGAAGATGCAAAAGAGAAAGAGACTTCCGGGGAGTCAGTGTCAAAATAAGGAGAAAAAATATAGATGAGTAGTATACAATTACTAGATAAAACAAGAAAGATCAATAAATTACTTCATAATAACAATTCACAGAAAGTTGTATTTAACGATATCTGTAAAGTTCTGACAGAAGTAATGAATTCAAACGTCCTTGTCATCAGTAAAAAAGGAAAGATCTTAGGTAAAAATGAAGCAGACCACATCGAAGTGCTTCATCAGCTGATCTCAGGAAATGTCAAAGATTATGTTGATTTTTCATTAAATGAAAGACTATTAACGATTCTTTCCACCAATGAAAATGTCAGCCTTTTCACACTGGGATTTGAGTCAGACGTTGATGATTACTATGCGATCATCGCACCAATCGATATCGCAGGAGAGAGATTCGGAACATTATTTATGTACCGCCAGAGAGAAAATTATTCCATTGATGATATTATCTTAGCAGAATATGGAACAACCGTTGTCGGACTTGAAATGTTAAGATCTGTAAGCGAAGAAGTGGAACAGGAACGAAGAAAGAAAGGAATCGTTGATTCCGCGATCAGTACATTATCCTTCACAGAACACAAAGCAGTGATCCATATCTTAGAAGAATTAGAAGGCAATGAAGGAGTCTTAGTTGCAAGTAAGATCGCAGATAGATTCGGGATCACAAGATCTGTTGTCGTAAACGCACTAAGGAAACTAGAAAGTGCCGGAGTTGTTGAGACAAGATCCTCTGGTATGAAGGGAACATATATTAAAGTAGTGAATGACTTTATATTTGACGAGATCACAAAGCTTGATTAATTCTTTTAGAATTAAAGAAAAAGTTCTTGCAAAGAAGGACAAGGTTTGATATACTGTCATAGGTAAAAATAAACACGCTATTGGAATTCTGGTAAGTGCCCAAGAGGTTTGTCAGAACGATGAAAATAGCGGAAGCAAAAACTAAAGGAGATTTAAAATGAGCGTTATTTCAATGAAACAGTTACTTGAAGCAGGTGTACATTTCGGACATCAGACAAGAAGATGGAACCCTAAAATGGCACCATACATCTACACAGAGCGTAATGGTATCCATATCATCGACTTACAGAAATCTGTAGGAATGGTTGACGATGCTTACAACGCAGTAAAAGATTGTGTAGCACAGGGTGGAAAGATTCTGTTCGTAGGAACAAAGAAACAGGCTCAGGATTCTATTCAGGCTGAAGCAGAACGTTGCGGAATGTTCTACGTAAACCAGAGATGGTTAGGTGGAATGATGACTAACTTCAAGACAATCGAATCTAGAATCGCTAGACTGAAAAAGATCAAAGAGATGGAAGAAGACGGAACATTTGACGTACTTCCAAAGAGAGAAGTTTTAGAACTTAACAAAGAAAAAGACAAATTACAGAAGAACTTAGGTGGAATTGAAGAAATGGGTGGACTTCCAGACATGATCTTCGTTGTAGACCCTAAGAAAGAAAGCATCTGTGTACAGGAAGCACATACTTTAGGAATTCCTCTTGTTGGAATCGCAGATACAAACAGCGATCCTGAAGAATTAGATTATATCATCCCAGGAAACGATGATGCGATCCGTGCAGTAAAACTGATCACATCTGCTATGGCTGATGCAGTTATCGAAGCAAACCAGGGAATCGATGCAGACTCTGAAGAAGTTGCAGAAGACGCTGAATAATTTATTCACATTTTCATTTTAGGAGGAAAAGAATCATGGCTATCACAGCAGCAATGGTAAAAGAATTAAGAGAAATGACTGGTGCCGGAATGATGGATTGTAAGAAAGCTCTTACAAACACAGACGGAGACATGGACGCAGCAGTTGAATTTTTAAGAGAAAACGGTCTTGCAAAAGCAGCAAAGAAAGCTGGACGTATCGCAGCTGAAGGACTTGTTGCAGTAGCAGTATCTGAAGATGCAAAAGAAGCAGCAATCGTTGAAGTTAACTCTGAAACAGACTTCGTAGCTAAGAATGATACATTCAGAACATATGTAGCAGAAGTAGCTGATCAGGCTCTTACAACAAAAGCAGCTGATATCGAAGGATTCTTAGCAGAAGAATCTAAAGCAGAAGCTGGAAAAACTGTAAAAGAAGCATTAGATGGTAAGATCGCCGTTATCGGAGAAAACTTAAACATCCGTAGATTCGCTAAAGTATCTGCAGCAGACGGATTTGTTGCATCTTACATCCACGCTGGTGGAAAAATCGGTGTATTAGTAGAAGTTGCTACAGATGTAGTTAACGACGAGATCAAAGAGATGGCTAAAAACGTAGCAATGCAGGTTGCAGCTATTTCTCCAAAATACACAAGCAGAGATGAAGTTTCTAAAGATTACATCGAGCATGAAACAGAAATCTTAAAAGTTCAGGCTATGAACGAAAACCCAGACAAACCAGAAAACATCATCGAAAAGATGATCGTTGGACGTCTGAACAAAGAATTAAAAGAAGTATGTCTGTTAGATCAGGCTTATGTTAAAGCTGAAGACGGAAAACAGGCAGTTGGAAAATACGTAGAACAGGTTGCTAAAGCAAACGGAGCTAATGTTACAATCAAAGGATTCGTTCGTTTTGAAACTGGTGAAGGTATTGAAAAGAAAGAAGAAGACTTTGCGGCTGAGGTTGCTGCACAGTTGAAATAATTGATTGATTCTTTGTTAGAGTTAATTTGATATTTTTGAAGTTCAACAAAGGAGCATATATCCTTACGTTAGATATATGCTCTTTTGCTATGCATATATTTAAATAGAACTATTGTTCGATTTATATTGCAATTATTCAGATAAATGAATATAATATAGATAATATGGAGGAATCAGATGGAATATTTAACAACGGTTGAAATGTCAGAGAAGTGGGGAATAACAGCAAGAAGAATAGCTTATTTATGTAAAGAGGGGCGAGTGTTTGGTGTTATTAAAAAAGGAAAAACATGGCTTATTCCAGCTGAGTCAAAGAAACCAGAAGATGCAAGAAAAACTGGACATAGACAACGAGAGGTAATGAAATGCTAAAAGATAAAACATTAACATATATTAGTCTTTTTAGTTGTGCAGGTGTTGGGTGCTATGGGTTTAAGAAAGCTGGATTTGAATGTATAGCAACAAATGAGATCATTGAAAGAAGATTGAATGTTCAGAGATATAATAATAAATGTAGATTTGAATCAGGATATATTTGTGATGATATTACGACTGATGGAACAAAAAACAAAATTTTTGAAGAAATAAATAAATGGGAAAAACTAGGAAATGATAGAGTGGATGTACTTATTGCGACGCCACCATGCCAGGGAATGTCCGTTGCAAATCATAAAAAAGCAAAAGATGAAATAGTTAGAAATAGTTTAGTTGTAGAGTCTATAAAGCTAGTTAAAGAGATTAATTCACGCTTTTTTATATTTGAAAATGTGGCGGCATTTATGAAAACAGGTTGTACAGCGTTAGACGGGAATATAAAAAGTATAGGTGATACAATTTATGAAGAATTAAGTGATAAATATATTATTGTGAGTAGAATTCTTAATTTTAAAAATTATGGATCAAATTCTTCTAGAACGAGAACAGTTGTTATGGGAGTATCTAAAGAGATGTCAGACTTTCTTTCTCCAATAGAATTGTATCCAGTTTATAGAGAAGAAAAAACTTTAAGGCAAGTAATTGGAGAAATGCCAAATTTAGAATGGGGTGAGATTGCTTCAAACGACTTCTATCATGCATTTCGAACATATCCGGATAGGATGCGTTGTTGGATTCATGATTTGCGAGAGGGGGAATCAGCATTTGATAATAAGGATGAATTAAAAAGACCTCATAAAATAGTAAATGGTGAAATTGTTCCAAATAAGAAAAAAAACGGAGACAAATATACAAGACAATATTGGAATAAAGTTGCACCTTGTATTCATACAAGAAATGATCAATTGGCGAGTCAAAATACAGTTCATCCTGAAGAAGATAGAGTATTTTCTGTTAGAGAACTTATGAAAATAATGACGATTCCAGATGACTTTCGATGGATAAATAAATCATTAGAGCAGCTTAATGAAATGAGTGAAGACGAGAAGAAACGAGTATTAAAAAAAGAAGAAATAAAAATAAGACAAAGCATAGGAGAAGCAGTACCAACAGAAATTTTTCGTCAAATAGCAGAAAAGATAAAAGATTTCATGAATCAGGAACATTTTACTACAGCAATGATAAATAATACAATTGAATCCTATGATCTTGCAAATGCAGACAAATTAATTAATTTTATATATAAAAATCCATTAAAATTAGGAATAGCTTCTTTAGCTCGAATTGCTGAACTGACGAATTCAAAAAGAGAAAATAATTCTGCATATTATACAAATAAATTTATAATTAATGAGATTTATAAACAACTTCCGGAGTTTGAAAAGGATCAAATTAGTATTTTAGAACCATCAGTTGGTATTGGAAATTTTCTACCGTTTATTTTTAGAAAATATGAGAAAACAAAAAAAGTTTGTTTGGATATAGTTGATATTGATAAGAAAAATATAGCGATTCTTAAATTATTATTAGATAAATATGATATACCAAGCAATTTTAAAATTAATTATATAATTGCTGATACGTTGTTATATGAATTTGACAAAAGGTATGATTTAGTGATTGGGAATCCACCATTTACTAAACTAAAAAGCAAGGATGCAAAAAAATATTTGTCCAACAATGTAAATAAAATAACAACAAATACATTTGAGTTTTTTTTAGAAAAAGCTATATCAATAGCAGATTATGTGGTAATGATTACACCTAAATCTGTTCTCAATACACCAGAATTCATTTCAACAAGAAAATTATTATCTACAAAAAAGATAGATTGTATTCAGGATTATGGTGAAAAGGGATTTAAAGGAGTGTTAGTAGAAACAATTTGTCTATTTATAGATACTATTGGAAAGTTGAAGAATACAATAATACAATCAATTACAGAAAATATAAATATTGTTCAGAAACAAGAATATATTATGGATGAGCAATTTCCGTATTGGATTATTTATAGAAATGAATTTTTTGATAAAATAGCAAGAAAATTGAAATTTGATCAATTTTATGTTTTTAGAGATCGGCAAATTACTAATTCAAATACGATAAAAGAAAAGTGTAAGGATAGTATAAGGGTTATAAAAGCAAGAAATATTAGAGACGATGGGAAAAAGATAATTGATATTGAAGGATATGACACGTATATCAAACTAGAGGTTGTAAAAAAGTTAAGTGTATATAAATATATGGGAGATGAGAATGTATATTTAACTCCAAATATGACATATAAGCCAAGAGTGATTTGTAATCTAAAAGAAGCAGTTGTAAATGGCTCCGTAGCTGTTTTAATACCTAAAAATAAAATTAAATTAACCGAAAAACAAATGGAGTATTTCGCAACGGATGAATATAGAAAGTTTTATAAAATAGCAAGAAATTATCAAACTCGCTCTTTGAATGTAGATTCAACTAGTGTGTATTTTTATGGAATTCTAAAGGAGAATTAGTATGGATAATGAAACGATACAAGATTTTTTAGATCAGCATGATTATGATATAAGAAAATCACATAATGGACGTTGGATAGATCAGAAGTGTACAATGGATGTGTTATGTTTGGTATCGGATTGCATATTAGAATATGTAAGAAATAATTCAAAGCAAACTTTTACAGTAAATGATGTTTGGCACAATTCATATACAGTAGAAAATGTTCAACAAATTTTTAGCAAACCAAATCCTAGTGAAAAGGCATCTAATGAATATGATAAGTATTTTGGTCAACCAATTAAGTTACTTGATGCGGCAGGAGTTATATATGGAGAAAGAAAAGGGCAAGGATATGTATATTCAATTATGGACGGAGATATTTTAGAATATATTAGTTTTAGAGAAAGAAATAGCTATAATTTTTTATGTTTATATATAGAAAAAGTACTAAAAGATAGTGACTTATATGAAAAATTTGATTACTTTTTTAAAATGCAGGACAAAAATAGTTTTAAAGAATTAAAAGATGATTATACGCTTTTTACAATACAAAATACACGAATAAATGGTGTTCAGGAATGTGGTCGTATATTTACTAAAGTTTTAAATCCTTTGGCTTGTAAGTATAGAAAGCTTGGTACAGAAAGAGGACATTTGTCTAAAGATATTATCACTCAAGATAAAATTATGTATAATCAACGTAATTGGCGCGATATTTTGTCAGAAAAACCTAAAGATATGACAAGAGAAGATTATAGAATCGCATTTCCAGAGATTAATGAAGATGATTATATGACAAGCTATAGAATTAATCGAGCTAAGAGAAATTTAAGACGCTTTAATGATAAATATCGATGTGGAAAAACAGAAGTATACGATGAAAGACATAATTCAGATCATGCAACACAAATGCATCATATCTTCCCTGCTAGTGAATTTCCCAAAATTGCTGATTGTGTAGAAAATATTATTGCATTGACTCCAACTCAACATTTTTCTTACGCACATCCAAATAATAATACAAGATATATTGATAAGCAATATCAATATTTATGTTTGGTGTCAAAAACGGGAAGTATTAGAGATAATTTATTAAATAATAATGCTGAACCAATTATTTATGATTTTTATTTGTATCAAACAGTATTGAATGCTGGATTTAATACAGAAGAATTTTTTGAAATTCAAGAAATGGATTTTGACGGAATATTAAATAGGATTGAAAGATATTATATTTAATATTAAACATTATTTTTATGTATTGGAGAAGAAAATGTTGTATAATAGGAGATATATATTTAAAAGGAAGTGAAACGAATGACATATGGTGTTGTAGATTTATTCTGTGGAGTAGGTGGTTTAGATGTTGTTGCTAGATATGGCGTGGATGTATCTCAAGAACAGTTTGCTGATAAGGAAGGTTTGGGCAGAACAATATCATTAGATAACATACAAAAAATTGCAGAAGCATTAGAAATTAAAACATATCTTCTTTTTATTGATGATGGTGATAAAAAAGATGGGAAAAAGGCAGGTGGAAAGTAATGAACTGTGTTGCAGTCGATTTGTTTTGTGGTATAGGTGGACTGACATATGGAATAAGAAAGGCTGGAATAACAGTTGCAGCAGGCATAGATATTGATGCCACATGTCAGTATGCATATGAGGAGAATAATGATTCGGTTTTTATAAATAAGGGAGTAGAAGATATAAAAAAAGAAGAAATTGAATCGTATTATCCTAAAGGATGTATTAAAGTTTTGATGGGATGTGCACCATGTCAGCCGTTTTCAACGTATTCTTTGCGTTATACCAAAGAAGGCCCAAAAGATGAAAAGTGGAAGTTATTGTATTATTTTAGAAATTTGGTTAAAGAGATTAGGCCAGATATAATATCAATGGAAAATGTACCACAACTAGTAAAAAAGGAAGTTTTTGAAGATTTTGTAAAAGGACTTGAAGCTCAAGGATATCATATTAGTTGGCAGATTGTTAATTGTGCAGATTATGGCGTGCCACAAAGTAGAAGCAGATTGGTACTGTTGGCATCTAAATTTGGAGATATTTCATTAATACCTCCTTTGTATACTGAAGAAAACTATATTACGGTCAAAGATGCAATTGGAAGTTTGCCACAAATAAAAGATGGAGAATCTTGTAAGACAGATGCTTTGCATAGGGCAAGTAAATTGTCTAAGATTAATAAAAAGCGAATTAAAAATTCTGTTCCGGGAGGTACTTGGAAAGATTGGGATGAGGAACTCCGGTTGTCTTGCCATAAAAAGAGTACAGGTCAAGGCTATCGTGCAGTGTATGGTAGGATGGAATGGGGCAAACCTTCACCAACGATTACTACGCAATTTTATGGATATGGAAATGGAAGATTTGGACATCCAGAGCAAGATAGGGCATTATCTATGCGAGAAGGTGCTATTTTGCAGTCTTTTCCACCTGATTACAAGTTTATTGATGTTAATCATCCACAGACTAATAGACAAATAGGTGTTCACATTGGAAATGCGGTTCCGGTAAAATTGGGAGAGGCCATAGGTAGAAGCATATTAGATCATTTGGAGAATTATAAAGAGGTGAAGAATGTTGAGAAATGATAAAATTACATCTGAAAAGAGGGATTTAGCTGAAGGGCAGATTAGAGAATTACAGAAAGAAATTAGTTTTGATACAAAAGATTATCCGATAGAGGTATTGGTTGACAAATTTCGTGCAGATGATTTTTATATTCCTGAATATCAGAGGAAATTTGTATGGAATAATGCTAAAAAAGTAAGATTTATTGAATCTGTATTGCTAGGGTTACCTATACCTTTTATGTTTTTTTCTGATAATGAAGATGGTAGATGTGAAATAATTGATGGGGCACAAAGAACTCAGACGTTGGAAGAATTTTTGTATAATGATTTGATGTTGAATGGATTAGAAAAACTGACTGCATTGAACGGATTTACGTTTACAGATTTACCGGAAATATTTCAAAGAAAATTTAAAGGACGCACTTTGAGAATAATTGTTTTAGCGGATACTACCACCATTGAGACCAGACAAGATATTTTTAATAGAATTAATACAGGCGGTACTAATGCTATTCCGAGTGAAATTAGACGAGGTTCTTATGCAGGAGCATTTATGAAATTTGTTGAAAAATGTGCTAAGGACGAACAGTTTAATAAATTATGTCCAATTAGTGATACAATGAAAAATAGATATGAAGATTCAGAATTGATAGTTAGATTTTTTGCATATTTGAATAACTATCAGAATTTTCATCATGCTGTGGATGATTTCTTAAATGATTTCGTGCAGGGAAAAGAAAAGGAATTTGACGAAGGGGCATACGAAAAAGAATTTAGAAACATGCTCAATTTTGTTGAAAAATATTTCTCTTATGGTTTTGCTAAAACAAAAAATGCAAAATCAACACCTAGAGTACGTTTTGAGGCTATTTCAGTAGGTGTTGCATTAGCATTAAGAGAAAATCCAGATTTAGTACCTGATTCAATGGAATGGTTGGATTCAGAAGAATTTAAGAAACATACAACAACACATGCAAGCAATTCTCCTAAACGAGTTAGTGGAAGAATTGAATATGTGAGAGATATACTTTTAAAGGGTGATTGTAATGAGAATGACGCTTGAAATATATCAAGAAAGAATTAATGAAATAGAACTATATTTTAATGCTTTAAAAGAGTTGTATCAGACACAATCTAGAGAATCAGAACATTCATTTTATAATGATGATTTTTTGAAGATATTAAAGGCGAATGCTCTGATAATGATATACAATTTGGTTGAGTCTTCAATAATGGGTGGCATATTAGAAATATATGATGAACTGAAGATCAGTGGGTATAGCTATAAAGATGTAAGAAAAGAAATACAAGATATTTGGTTTTCTTTCAAATTTAATCAAGTATATGATAAAACTGCTCATTATAATTCATATAGGGATAAAGCAGCTGAAATTATAAATGCAATTATGAAGAATGAACCAATAGCGATGGATCGTAAAGCAACAGATATTAGTGGAAATTTGGATGCAGATAAAATAAGACAAATTTGTAGTGATCACGGTATTACATATACTATTGATTCTACTTGTAGAGGTGGATTAGTTTTGGAAGATGTTAAAAATAAAAGAAATCAATTAGCGCACGGCACAACTTCATTTGCAGAATGTGGTCGTTATTATGCGATAGATGACTTGGAAAAAATAAAGAACGAAACTGTGATTTTTCTAAATGGTATTTTGCAAGGAATGAAAAAGTATTATGATGAAAAGACTTATTTAAAAGTGGTGAATAGTTAGAAAAAGGAATTATGCTGTATGTTGGCATAGTTCCTTTTCACCATGAGTGCCTTAAGGTTCCGTATACAATGTGGTCAACTAAGTGTCAACTTAAGAAGTATCAAAAAGTCCAATGAAAAAAATATTGATTATAGAATGAAAATTTAGATATTAATTTAAGTATTTCTGAGATGTTAAGAAATCAGTTTGGAAATATATCTATTGCGAAAATGTGTATCAGGTTGTGACCTTGGATTAGATAATGCAAATTGAGTGAATTAGACATCTATAAATGTCAACATTTATAGATGTCAGGTGTTTTTAGTAAATACTATAAACTGGCAATAAATTCGGAAATTCGATACTAATGGCATTTTCGGATAGTGGAATAGATGTTAAGGAAAGGTGTTGATAGATAATGAACCAATGCATATATTGTGGGATAGACCATGATTTATCCGAGTCTGACATAATACCGGATGCACTTACAAATGCACGTATTTTAAATAAAAATGTTTGTAGAATTGAACATAATAATAAATTTAGTGATATGTTTGAAAGTAAGGTAATTGATGCTTTGAGTTTTATCACTAATGAACTTGATATAAAGTCAAGCAAAGGGAAAAAATATGCATCATATGAAGCTGTTGTAACCATTGAAGGTACTGACTATAATTTGAAACTTCATGGTGATAATGAAATATTTAATGGACGAGTATTGAAGTCAGCGGATAATACTCAAATGATAAGTTCATATGATCAAGCTGTTAAAATTGCAAAAAATGAAAATATGGTGCAAACTCTTGATGTGAACACTATTGAGATAGAAAAGAAAATTAAAATTAACAATGAAATATTTTTTGACATATCAATGTACAGAATGCTTTCTAAAATAGCTTTTGAATGGTATTGCTCTAAAAATTCAATATCTGGTTATTATTCTGAATTCAATGATATCATTAAATTTATTACAACTGGAGAAGGTACAAATCCTGTTAGTATCATTCAAGAAGAAAAAATTTATGGAATGTTAAATCAACAGGTTAATCTAGGAAGCCATACTTTATTTGCAGTCGAAAAAGAGTATGGCGAAATAGATGTTATTATCTCATTATTTGGATTACTTATGTATAAGGTAAAAGTGACAAATAAGAGACCAGATATTTGTAAGAATAATTTTTTGTATACAGAATTAAGAACAGATTCATCCAGAAATGAACTTGTGTACCATTCTTATTATGAAGCGGAACAGAAGTTTGCGGAGATATTATCTCCAGACAACTTTATGAGTGCAGGAGTGATTAATGATATAACGTTAATGGTTCCGAAGGTAATGATGCCAATTCCAATGTTGAACTATATCCAATTTTATTTAATTTGGCAAAATATTTTATAGCAGTAGATGATCATATAACTATGCCTAATGATAGATTAAATAAAATATTTTTTTCACAATTGAAAAATATAACGCAAGCATTAACACTGCAAAAGAAATCAATAAAACGATTTGTGAATGAAACTTTTTACCAAGGACATGAAAAAATAAGATTAAATCCTTATACAAGTAATAAAAAGGCTGTGGTTTTGTTCTATGCTGTTTATCTAATCGGTAAGAGCAAAGAAGAGATATTAGACGATAGAATTCTACAAAAAATTCTAAGAGAAGGACTACAAAACCTAAATGGAGAGGCTTTTATTGTTGATAATGAAATGGAGAACAAGCTTAAGCAAATAATGATGGAGGATGAAAAATATTCAGATGTTCTTGAAGTAGGTGCACAAAAGATAATGAATTGGCAGAAATAAAAAAGCAAATAGTATTGAGTATGTCAGAGAAGGAAAGACCATTTCAAATGGTTCAGATTAGAGGTTGCTTATGTGATAGACTAAAGAAGTATCAAAAAATAAAGATACTTTTTCGATTTAATTGGAATGATGTATAGGAGATGTAGAAATTATAATATATAAATAATGCAGGAGAAACATATATGAAAAAAAGTATTTTTATGAAAATTTTAAAAATTACTATTATCCCATTTATATTAGTAATCATTGTAGATTATTTTAACATTCCAGCTGTTTGTGGACTGAAGATGAATAATATTAATTATGAAGTATTTAATGTAATATTTAATTCTTTAATCGTTGTTGGTTTATATATTATTACTTATATGTCTATTGATAAGCATCAGATACAAAAAGATTATGATGCAAAAATAATTGCTTATGTATTGATGAAATCTACGTATGAAAAATGTGTAGATTTCCTAAGAATAGTTGATGATGATGAAACAAGAACAAAGTATATTGTACCTAAAGTGGAGTTTGATAAAATAGCTACTGAAAGTTTGGTTATAGTCAATTTACAAAATAATCCATTTACAGAATATACATCAATTCTTGAATTTTCAGTTAATGGAGCTATTCCTTACGATGATTTATATAGTTATGTTAAAATAATGAATATGTATAAAAGATATATATCGATAAGGATTACATTTTATGATATCGAACAATATCATGAGACAAAACATATTGAGTTGAAAGAAAGATTACAATTTGATAGAATTAAATTAAATGATTTATTAAATAAAGAAATAATAAAAATGCAGAAATTTATTGGAGAATAAAAAAACATTTAAGGTCCCAGGGACATTAAGAAATCAGTTTACAAAGTAAAATGATAAATTAATTAGAATTAACCAGAAAATTCTAAACAAAATATTCATTTAATTTATAATAGGTGTTAATTTGTCATACAGATATATTCCCCAAAATGTAAATGGCAATATAGAATAAGTTCAAGGAATGGTGATATAAAAGCTATTGGAAAACGGAAAGGTAAAATTAGTATTGCTATTGTGCGGACATCTGCATATAATAAAAATAGATAGAAAAACTACTCACGAAAGGAGATGTTTTATATGGCTACAAAATCAGCAAATTTATATGCAAGGATTGAACCAGATGTCAAAGAAAAAGCAGAAAGTATCCTGTCTACACTTGGTATCCCTGCTTCCAGTGCTATCAATATGTTTTATAAACAGATTATCTTACAGAGAGGACTTCCGTTTGAAGTAAAAATACCATCTGCCAGACCTGTTGATATCAGCACATTATCAGAAGTAGAGTTCAATGAAGAATTGGAGAAAGGATATGCAGATATGCAGGCTGGACGGACAAAAAATGCGAAGAAAGCATTTGCTGATATTCGCAAGGATTATGGCTTATGATATATGAAGTAGAATTATCCGAACAGGCTGACAGTGATTTGAGAGGGATTTTTGAATATATTGCTTTTGAATTACAATCGCCGGAAAATGCAAGCGGACAGCTTGACCGTCTGGAAGAACAGATATTAAGTCTGGATACGATGCCGGGGCGTTATCGAAAATATGAAAAAGAACCGTGGAAAAGCCGTGGACTTCGTGTATTACCAGTAGACAATTATGTGGTACTTTATATTCCAGACAGCGATAAAAAAGTTGTAACAATACTTAGAGTAATGTATGCCGGACGGGACATAGACAATCAGTTAAATCTCCACACAAAGCAATAAAGGATATGATTTAAAGCAGTCTTTCATTTATGATCGACTGCTTTTTTCATATTCAAAATTAAAAAGAAAGGACTGAATTACGATGGAAGAATGTAGCGTATTGATTGAAACGACAAAATCAGCAGAGGATAAAACCTCTCGCTGGTTTGATTTACCCATTGATTATGAGC
>OMNT01000331.1_pt1 | contig 51924 bp, 79 predicted proteins | sample 1672551 | NCBI WGS metagenome assembly OMNT01 (sample SAMEA3136698, study PRJEB25190) | human gut metagenome | reverse complement strand
TGAGGCAGCACCCATTCCAGGACAAATTCTCCCTCCGGGCCTTCTTCCGGGCCGGGGACGGGCAGTGCCTGACAGAAATAATAGAAATGATCGTGCACTAAAAATTCCGCGTCGCCCTGATGATTTTTCCCCAGGCAGCGGACGTATCCGAAATCCTGCAGGGTTCCGGGGCGCAGGGCAAGCCCCGCCTCCGCCGCCAGCGCCCGCTGAATCTCCCCCGGCGACGGGTCCTCCGGCAGGCGGCTCTCCGGCAGCTCCACCACGTCCAGCTTACAGTGCCGCCCCAGGCGCTTGACGTACTCGGCGGCGGCCTCCTGATAAAACCGCTCCTTCAGCTTCCCCACGCAGAGAACGGTTATCTTCTGCACAGCGCGTTCTCCGTTTCATAGGCGGGGCTTAACTCGTCCCGGGGAGCCACCAGCAGCTCCACCGATGCGCCGCAGGCGTCCAGCGCACGGCGCACGGTGTCGTACGCCCGCTGGGGCGTGTTGTTCTCCCGGCTCAGGTGGGCCAGAACGATGCATCGGGTGCCGCCGGCGGCCATCTGTGCCGCAAAGGCCGCGGCATCGTCGTTGGACAGGTGGCCCTGACTGCCCAGAATCCGCTGCTTCAGGGTGTAGGGGTACGGGCCGGAGCGGAGGTATTCCACGTCGTGGTTGCTCTCCAGCACCAGCAGACTGACTCCCGGCAGCACCTGCGCCGCCTCGTCGGTGACGTAGCCGGTGTCCGTCAGGATGCCCACGGAGCCGGAGCCGTCGATGCGGTAGTCCATGCTCTGGGCCGCGTCGTGGGAGGTTTCAAAGGCGGTGACCAGGCACTGGCCCACCTCAAATTGGCACCCCGGCTCCCGGGGCCGCAGCAGCGGCTCCACCCCGGCCAGCCGGTACGCCAGCTGCCGGGCGGTGCCGGGGCTTGCGTACAGGGGGATGGAGTGGTGCTTGATGAGGGTCGCCAGGCCGGAAATATGGTCCGTATGCTCGTGGGTGATGAGAATGCCGTCCAGCTCGTCCATGGACAGTTCCAGCTGGGCCAGACCCGCCTTGATGCGGCGGGTAGAGATCCCGGCATCCACCAGGATGTGGGTATCTCCGTCGGACAGCAGCAGACAATTGCCCTGAGAGCCGCTGGATAGAGTATGTAGAGTCATCAATGTGTGCTTACCTCGCAGAAAAGATTCGGCGCCCGCCGCGGGTGGCGGCGGACGCCGGAATAGCTATATCAGCCGATGTGTGCCTCGGCCTCCCGGGATTCGGGGATCTCCTCCACCCGGATGTCCGCGCCCACGGCGCGGAGCTTGCCCACCAGGTCCTCATAGCCGCGCTCGATGAACTGCACCTGGCTCAGCTGGGTAACGCCCTGGGCCGCAAGGCCCGCAATGACCAGGGCCGCGCCGGCCCGCAGGTCGCATGTCTGCACCGGTGCGCCATTGAGATGGTCCACTCCCTCGATCACGGCCACCCGGCCGTCTACCTGGACCTGTGCGCCCATGCGGCGCAGCTCATCCATGTATTTGAATCGGTTGGCGCCGTATACCCCCTCGGTGACCAGGCTGGTCCCCTGGGCCAGGGACAGCACCACGGCGATCTGGGGCTGCATATCCGTGGGGAAGCCGGGATAGGGCTGGGTTTTGACATTGGTGCGCTGGAGGGGCTGGGACCGGGTCACCAGCAGGGTGTCGTCCTCCTCCTCCACGGTGACGCCCATCTCCGTCAGCTTGGCGGAGATGCAGTCCATATGCTTGGGGATCACGTTGCGGATCAGCAGCCGCCCACCGGCGGCGGCCACGGCAGCCATATAGGTACCGGCCTCGATCTGGTCGGGGATGATGCAGTAGGTGCCGCCGGTGAGCTTTTCCACGCCGCGGATGCGGATGGAGTCGGTGCCCGCGCCCTTGATATCCGCGCCCATGGAGTTCAGGAAGTTGGCAAGGTCCACAATATGGGGCTCCTTGGCAGCGTTTTCAATGGTGGTGGTGCCGTCGGCCAGAGCCGCGGCCATCATGATGTTCATGGTGGCGCCTACGCTGACCATGTCCAGATACACGGGAGCCCCGGTCAGACGGCCGCCCTTGGCCACGGCCTGGACCAGATTCCCCTCGGTGACCTCCGCACCCATGGCGCGGAAGCCCTTGACATGCTGGTCGATGGGACGGACGCCGAAGTTGCAGCCGCCGGGCATGGCCACGGTGGCCTTGCCGAAGCGGCCCAGCAGCGCGCCCAGCAGGTAGTAGCTGGCGCGAATGCGGCGCACCAGGTCAAAGGACGGGGTGGTGGAGTGGACATGGCGGCTGTCGATCTCCACCGTGTGGCGGTTCAGCACCCGGACATTGGCCCCCAGCTCCTCCAGAATGGAAAACAGCAGCGTTACGTCGCTGATCTGGGGGATATTCTCAATGCGGCAGACCCCGTCCACCAGCAGGGCGGCGGGGATGATGGCAACGGCGGCGTTTTTCGCGCCGCTGATGGTGACTTCGCCCATCAGCGGGCGGCCGCCATGGATGATATACTTATTCAAAACAGGCACCCTCTCTTAGGTAGTGTAGAAAACGTCCGCGCACTTATCATGCCCACGGACAGGAAACTTCATACGGCAGCCGCATGAAGACAAGACGCTTACATACACATTCAGTATATCATATTTTTCAATAAAAGCAAGCAAAGACGGCAAATCTTTTCGAATTTATAGGAAAAAGAGGGTCCCGGTATTTCCCGGGACGCTCCGTTTTATGCGCTGTCAGTCCTGCTGCCAGTTGTGCCAGACGTTCTGCACGTCCTCGTTATCCTCCAGCATGTCGATGAGCTTGTTCATGCTCTTGACGTCGTCCTCGCTGGTCATGGTGACGTAATTCTGAGGCACCATTTCGATCTCGGCGCTTTCGAAGGTATAGCCCTTGTCCTCCAGAGCCTTCACCACGTCGTTGAAGCTGTCGGGATCGGTGGTGATCTCGAACACGGGGCCGTCGGGGGAGAAATCCTCGGCACCGGCGTCCAGCGCGTCCATCATGACGGTATCCTCGTCCAGCTCGCCGTCCTCGTTGTCGATGACGATGACGCCCTTGCGGTCGAAGGACCAGGACACGCAGCCCTGGGCGCCCATGCCCTTGCCGTACTTATCAAAGTAGTGGCGGATCTCGGGGGCGGTGCGCTGGCGGTTGTCGGTCAGGGCCTCCACGATGACGGCCACGCCGCAGGGACCGTAGCCCTCGTAGGTGACGGACTCGTAGTTGTCGGTATTGCCGGAGCCCAGCGCCTTGTCGATGGTGCGCTTGATGTTGTCATTGGGCATATTGGCGGCCTTGGCCTTGGCCACCACGGTGGCCAGGCGGGAGTTATTGGCGGGGTCGCCGCTGCCGCCCTGCTTGACGGCCACGATGATCTCCTTGGCGATCTTGGTAAAGGTGGCGGAGCGCTTGGCGTCGGCCGCGCCCTTGGTCTTCTGAATATTGTGCCACTTGGAATGTCCGGACATGTGATTACTCTCCTTCGATCATATAGTATTGCACGGCGTCCCGGTGGACCGCCGATTTTGAGACGCAGATGGCGGGAAAGGCTTTTTGCAGGCGGTGCACCACCTCGGGGCACACCACGTTCTCCGTGGGAAAGTGCCCTGCGTCGATGAGGTTCAGGCCCCGGGTATCCAAAAAGTCGTTGTAGCGCAGATCGCTGGTGACAAAGGTATCGCAGCCCTGGGCCAGCGCGTGGGGGATGTATTCGCCGCAGGCCCCGCCGCCTACGGCCACCCGGTGCACAGGCCGCCCGCCGTCGCGGTAGCGCAGGCCCCTGCAACTTAATGATTTTACCACATCATGCAGGAACTGTTCAAGGGGTATTTCGCAGGAAAGTGTGCCGATGCGGCCAATTTTTTGCTCGTTCAGGGGAATGGCGCCCGAAAGGCCCAGCTTTTGGGCCAGACAGTCGTTGACGCCGCCCTCCGCCGCGTCCAGATTGGTGTGCATGCAGATGGCGGACACGCCGTTTTTCAGCAGCGTGGTGATGGTACGGCCCTGGGCGTCGCAGGTGGTCACATGCTGCACCTTGTGCCAGACACAGTTCATCAACGGATGGTGGGCCACGATCAGGTCGGCACCCACGGCCACGGCCTCTGCCGCCACCGCCTCCGTCACGTCCAGCGCCACCAGCACCTTGTGTACTTCGGCATCGCCGTCGCCCACCAGCAGGCCCACGTTGTCCCAGCTCTCCGCCGTGTCCGGAGGCGCCCAGTCGTACAAAAACTGCTCAATATCCCGTACTGTGATCATGAAAGCGCCTCCTTTTTCTTCTCCAGGGCGGCAATGAGCTCCGGCAGCGTGCCGCAGTCCGCGTCTTCCCGGCTGCGGTGCAGGCCCTCCAGTCTCCGCCGCAGCCGCCGCAGCTGTGCATCCAGATAGTCGCCGTACAGAGGGTCGTTTTCCAGGCAAAAGCCGGCGTACAGCCGGGCCTCCTCCGGGGTGAAGGCCTCCCCTGCCGCCATTTGCAGCACCACATACAGCTTGCCCTTGTCCCACACCAGCCGCTCGTCCCGGCAGGCATAGCCGTTTTCCGAAAGCCAGCGGCGCAGCAGCTCCACCTTGGTCTGGGGCTGGAGCAGCAGGGTGCAGCCGGAGGTCCGGGGCCAGGGGCTATCCGTCAGGATCTGTATGATCGTCTCACCGCCCATACCGGCCATGACCAGGGTGTCGGCCTCATGGGGAGCGATGCCCCGGAGGCCATCGCACAGGCGCAGATCCAGGGCCGCGCCGTATTCCGCCGCGGTGCGCCGGGCGTGGGCCAGGGGCTCCGGCCCGATGTCCGCTGCGATGGCGGAGGTGATCCGCCCCTGCTGCATCAGCCACACCGGAAGGTAGCCATGGTCTGTGCCGATATCCGCCAGGTGCGCCCCTGCCGGAACCATGTCCGCCAGCAGGCGCAGCCGGGGCTGCAATTGTAAGTGTTTCATAGGCTCTCCTGATAACACAGATGAACGCATACGGACGGGCCGTATGCGTTCCTGTTTGCGGGCGGGATGTTATTGAGCGCTCTTGTTGGCTTCCTCGTTGACCAGGGCCAGCAGCTTGTCCACATCGATGCCGTGAACGGCGCAGGCCTCCTCCACGGTCTCGCCGCGGGAGGAGGGGCAGCCCAGGCAGTGCATGCCGATGGACAGGAAAATAGGAGCGGTCTGGGGAGCGACATCCAGGATATCACCGATGATGGTGTCCTTGGTGATCTCGATCATGATAAATTACCTCCATGTTGAAATTGCTGTTCATAGTATACCCCAACCGTGCCGCCGTTTCAACAAGAACTTTCAAAAATCGGAAAATTGCCTGTTCAGCCGCGGCAGGGGGATTTCTTTCTCTCTCAGCTCTGATATGCCGCTATCAGCTCCCGGAAGGCCGGGAGGCTGCGGCGGATCATGTCGTTGGACACGCAGTAGCTCAGGCGCACATAGCCCGGGCACTCAAAGCCCGTTCCGGGCACCACCAGCAGGTTATGCTCCCGCTTGGCCCTTTCGCAGAAGGCCACATCGTCGCCGCCGGGAGCCCTGACGAACAGATAGAAGGCCCCGTCGGGCTTGGCACACTGATAGCCCATGGCGGTGAGCTCCCGGTACAGCAGCTGGCGGTTCTCATCATAGGCTGCCAGGTCCGGCGTCTCATCGGCGCAGCGGGCGATGGTCAGCTGGATCAGCGTGGGCGGGCACACATGGCCGCAGGACCGGGCCGCCCCGGCGATGGCGCTGTACACCGCCTGGTGGTCCTCCACGGAATCCGGGACGCAGATATAGCCGATGCGCTCACCGGGCAGGGACAGGGACTTGGAATAGGAGTAGCACACGATGGTGCTGCGGTACACCGTGGGAATGAAGGGCACCTCCACCCCGCCGTATACCAGCTCCCGGTACGGCTCGTCGGCGATCATATAGATGGGGTGGCCGTACTCCGCACTCTTGCGCTCCAGCAGCCGGGCCAGGCCCTCCAGCGTCCGGCGGGTATACACCACGCCGGAGGGATTGTTGGGGGAGTTGATGATGATGGCCTGGGTACGGGGGGTCAGGCGGCGCTCCACCTGGTCCAGGTCGATCTGGAACGCATCGGTGTCTGCCGGCACCACCACCAGATGACCGCCGTTGGACTCGGTAAAGGGCCGGTATTCCGGGAAGAAGGGGGCCACCACCATGATCTCGGAGTCCTCCTCCGCCAGCAAGGCCTTGATCACGGCGATAAGCCCCGGGGCCGCACCGCAGGTGAGAAACAGGTTCCCGGCCTTCAGGTCCGTGCCAAACCGGCGGTTCAGGTTGGCGGCGATGGCCTCCCGTGCGCTGTCAAAGCCGCAGGCCATGGAATAGCCGTGGACCTTGATGGAATCGGTGTCGTTGAGAATATCGTGAATGGACTGGTTGACCTTGGCCGGGGCAGGGATGCTGGGGTTTCCCAGGGAATAATCGAACACGTTCTCCGGGCCCACCGTTTTGGCCTGCTCCAGGCCATAGGCGAACAGCTCCCGGATGACGGAGGGCGCGGTGCCCAGCTGATAGAATTTCTGGTTTACCATAACATACTCTCCTCTATGTATGCGGTTTGGTCAGGACAGGTGCATCCGCCGGGACAGGACGCTGCCGGCGGCGATGGAGGCCAGCTTGGAATAGGCGCTGTCGGACCGGGACACCAGCACGATGGGCACCTTAGCCCCCAGGATGACCCCGGCATTCTTGGCTCCGCCGAACAGGGACGCGGCCTTGCCGATGCCGTTGCCCACCTCGTAATTGGGCACCAGCAGAATATCCGCCATGCCTGCGCCGGGTGCGCTGTAGTGCTTGTGGCGGCAGGCCTCGGGGCTGACGGCCAGGTCCAGGGCCACGGGGCCGCAGACGTTCATGTGATATTTGGCCCAGCGGTCGGTCATGTGGGCCAGGGCGTCGGCGTCCACGGTGGACTGGATCTTGGGGTTCACCTGCTCCGCGCCGCAGATGCAGGCGGCATTGATGGTCTCGTACCCCAGGGCCTGGAAGCACATGGCGGCATTTTCCAGAATATCTGCCTTTTTCTCCAGGTCCGGGAAGGTGTTGACGCCGCCGTCGGTGAGGATGACCATCCGGCCCAGGGCCGGGATCTCGTAGAACATGCAGTGGGTGGTCAGGCGGCCGGTGCGCAGGCCGTGCTCCTTGTTGAACACCGCCCGCATCAGGTCGGCGGTACCCAGAATGCCCTTCATCAGGAAGTTGGCCTTCCCCTGGGCACACAGGGCCACAGCCTTGGCGGCGCAGTCGGTGTCGCTGTCACCGGCGACGATCTGATAGGCGGCAGGGTCCTCCCCCAGCTGGGACAGCATGGCGGTGATCTCGCCGGCGTGGCCCACCAGAATGGGGACAGCGATACCCTCACGGCGGGCCTCGACCACCGCCTGGATCACCGGCTGGTCATGGGCGGCAGCCACGGCGATGACCCCCGGGGTTCCGCCCCGGGCAGCCTCGATGATGCCGTCAATGGTATGGATCATATTGCTTTTCCTCCTTGTATCTATCCACAAAAAAACAGTCGCTCTCGTCTATCACTCTGACCACATTATACAGCGTTGCACCGGACCCGTCAATGAAAAAACGCCGAATGGTTCAATAAAATTTCCCACCGCCGGGACTTGGGTATGGCCGCCTCAAAAGAAAACCCCCTATCCTGTTCGGATAGGGGGTGCTGCAGCAGGCAGGTTTTCTTACTTCAGGCTCTGTGCCACGGCCACAGCCACGGCCACGGTGGCGCCCACCATGGGGTTATTGCCCATGCCCAAAAAGCCCATCATTTCCACATGGGCGGGCACGGAGGAGGAGCCGGCGAACTGCGCGTCGGAGTGCATACGGCCCATGGTGTCGGTCATGCCGTAGCTGGCGGGGCCGGCGGCCATGTTGTCCGGATGCAGGGTGCGGCCGGTGCCGCCGCCGGAGGCCACGGAGAAGTACTTCTTCCCCTGCTCGATGCATTCCTTCTTATAGGTGCCGGCCACGGGATGCTGGAACCGGGTGGGGTTGGTGGAGTTGCCGGTGATGGACACGTCCACGCCCTCGGCGTGCATGATGGCCACGCCCTCCCGGACGTCGTCGGCGCCGTAGCAGCGGACGTCGGCCCGCTCGCCCTCGGAATAGCGGATCTCGCGGACGATGTTCAGCTTGCCGGTGTAGTAGTCGAACTGGGTCTGGACATAGGTGAAGCCGTTGATGCGGCTGATGATCTGGGCAGCGTCCTTGCCCAGGCCGTTGAGGATGACCCGCAGGGGCTGCTTGCGGGCCTTATTGGCGTTCTTCACGATGCCGATAGCGCCCTCGGCGGCGGCGAAGGACTCGTGGCCCGCCAGGAAGGCGAAGCACTTGCTCTCGTCGCTGAGCAGCATAGCGCCCAGGTTGCCGTGGCCCAGACCCACCTTGCGGTCGTCGGCCACGGAGCCGTCGATGCAGAAGGACTGCAGGCCCACGCCGATCATCTTGGCGGCCTCGGCGGCGGTCTTGACGCCGGACTTCAGGGCGATGGCTGCGCCCACGGTGTATGCCCAGCAGGCGTTTTCAAAGCAGATGGGCTGAATTTCCTTGACGATCTCATAGGGATCGAAGCCCCGGGCCTTGCAGATGTCCCGGCACTCCTCCACGGAGCCGATGCCGTACTGAGCGAGGACGCCATTGATCTTGTCGATTCTTCTTTCGTAGCTTTCAAACAGTGCCATTTTTCCGTCCTCCTCTTATTCCTGCCGGGGGTCAATATACTTGGCGGCATTGTCGAACTGACCATAGTGCCCCTTGGCCTTTTCCAGAGCCGTGGCGGCGTCATCGCCCTTCTTGATGAAGTCCATCATCTTGCCCAGGCTGATGAACTCATAGCCCACGATCTCGTCCTCCTGGTTCAGGGCCACCCGGGTCACATAGCCCTCGGCCATCTCCAGATAGCGGGGGCCCTTGGCCTTGGTGGCGAACATGGTGCCCACCTGGCTGCGCAGACCCTTGCCCAGGTCCTCCAGGGAAGCGCCCACGGACAGACCGCCCTCGGAGAAGGCAGACTGGGACCGGCCATAGACGATCTGCAGGAACAGCTCCCGCATGGCGGTGTTGATGGCGTCGCACACCAGGTCGGTGTTCAGAGCCTCCAGAATGGTCTTGCCGATGAGGATCTCGGAGGCCATGGCGGCGGAATGGGTCATGCCGGAGCAGCCGATGGTCTCCACCAGCGCCTCCTCAATGATGCCGTTTTTGATGTTCAGCGTCAGCTTGCAGGCGCCCTGCTGGGGAGCGCACCAGCCGATGCCGTGGGTGAAGCCGGAAATATCGGAAATCTCCTTGGCCTGGACCCACTTGCCCTCCTCGGGAATGGGAGCCGGACCGTGATAAGCGCCCTTGGCGACGGGACACATATGCTGTACCTCAGTGGTATAGATCATAGCGAATTCCTTCCTTCTAAATAATGAGGGATGTCCTCTTATACGCCATTATAGCAAGCCCACCGCGAATTTGCAAGTAATATTCCGAACATTCCGTGCAGCATCTGGTGAGACGATACGTTTTTGCTGATTTGCTGCATCCTGTAGGACAGCTCTCTGTCAAGTGTATCGTCATGGGGGCGAATAGCCGCGCCGTCTTTATCCGTTGGAAAGGCAATCATGCTATTCCTCCGCTCCGAATCCCATAACACTTTTTCACGAACAATTTGGAAAAAGTTCTTGCCAAGCAGGGGTATTCGATTGTATACTTAGGATAGTTGACAGTGATGCGCTGAAAACGACAAATCCTAAGGGTGTTCTCTCTCGATTTGCTTATGAACCATCAGGCAGCATCGCGAAGCAGCGGCGAGGGGCCGAAGGGGCCCGGTAAGGATGACGGTATGAAAAAATCAGAAACAAATACTTTGCGTATTGAGCCCCGCAAGGTTCATGCCGCCGCGGTAGGAATGGCGATGGTGCTCATATACTTTGATTATCATTACTTTGTTGAGACCTTTTACTGGGTTTTTCAGCCGCCTTTTCGCATAGCAATTGACACGGTCACGATTGTTGCTATAGGCTTAATACTCAATGTCGTAGGCCTTAGTGAGATACTTGCTACCAGCCGAACATATATTGTATCTACCAAAGGAGTTACGGTCATTTTTTTGGGTATCATCCGCCGTCTATATCCATGGCAGCGGTTCCAGAGTATTAACGTGTACCCTATGGACATAGGTGATCCTCCATGGGGAGGCCAGCCGTTTTTAATGGTTTGCAGTACCATACCGATCCGGACAATGGAGGGGGGAAAAATTGATCTGGAGCGCACGCTCCTTCGATGGCCTCATATTCTGGTGTTTCCACTACTGCCGGGCGAGGAACGCATGCAATTTGAAAGCCTGCGGCGCGGGGAAATATCTCCCGATCAGGGGGATCAGGAACCCGGCGAGGAGGAATAATCGTCTTGGCTGACGGAGATGACATGGGGCAGCAACAAGCTGCACTTTACCTACGACAGCCTGGGTCCCGCGTCCGTGACGTACAACGGCGTCAAGTATTTCTATCTGAAGAACGCCCAGGGCGACGTTACCGGTCTTGTGAATGCCAGCGGCACCCAGGTGGTGTCCTACGCCTATGACCCCTGGGGCGCACCCATGTCCACCGGCGGTACCATGTCCACCACCCTCGGCATCGCGAACCCCCTGCGTTATCGTGGGTACGTCTATGACAGCGAGACGGGGTTCTATACTGAATTGCCTATGAATGGTTTTGAGATTGATGCAGATATGTTCAGTGTTGAGGCCAGTGCAAGTTTGAGTTCAAAGAAGGTTTCGACTGGTGCTGGGGCATATGTTGCAAGGGCCTCAGTCCTCATATACATTCCATTGGATATTTCTGTTTCGATTGGAGTCTATGTAGGTCCCGGTTTCTCGTTTGGATATGGAGAGAAAGGTTTTTGTTTTTCTGCATCTTCATTAATTGGATTCTCTTTTGAGGTTTGCTGGGATGATGATTAAAAAGATTCTGATTTAGTTAGGAGTTGTGTTTTCATCATGAGAAAAAGATTCAGAATCAGAATCTATTTGACGTGCATGGGGTCACAGGTTCGAGTCCTGTACCGCGCACCAAAAAACTCCCGATTCCGTATGAAATCGGGAGTTTTTCTTTGCTTTTGTCACAAAAAAGTTCCGTCATTCTATAGCCCGCTTTTTCTTGTTAGTAACGTGTTAGTAACATGCTATTTTTTATCAGCCGTGTCTACAGCTGCAATCAGCTCAGAAATATCTGTGTGGACATAAATATTTGCCGTTGTGGAATAGTCGGCGTGTCCCAATATCTTTTGCAGAATCTCCGTGGCCATGCCTGATCTTCTGGCCCAGCTGGCGTAGGTGTGCCGTGTGGCATGTGGGGTTTTCCGCTCGATCTTGAGCTTTTCCAGTAACGGGTAGTAATCCCGTCGACGGAAATTTGCCGGTACCTGTTGGCCGGTATAGCCGGACAGCAAGAGCGCACCCTTCGCCCTGGCGGCAAAGTATGCAAAGTATGCCCGGCCCTCCGGTCTGATGGGAATGGCCCGGTTGCGCCCGGCGGCGGTCTTTTCTCCCCCGATGACATAGGTTTCGTGATAGTCGGCCAGCGGGAGATTGAAAAGCTCTCCGATTCTCATGCCCGTGTAAATCAGCATCAGGATAATTTTCGCGGTGTCGCTTCCGTTTTTCTCCAGTTTCTCAATGTCCGCGTCAGAAAAGATTTCCTTTTCTTTTTTCACGTTTTCTGGCAGATGGATAAATTTTGCAAAGTTTGTTGTGGCAATTTCTTCCCGGATTGCCCATGCGGACATCTGCGTAACAAGCTGCTTGTACTTGCTGCATGTGCTGTGAGATTTATCCGCATATTTGTCCATGACTGCCTGGAAGTCTGCTGTCCGCAAACTGCGGAATCTTGCATCGTGGAGCGGCTGGAACACGTCAAAAGCCCGGTTATATGACTCCACCCCACGAGGGCCTATTTCTTTATAGTGTTCCTCTTTCCAGGCTTCAAATACTTCCCTGAATGTCATGTTATACCGCTCTGTCAAATCCTTCCCCGCCAAGCGCTCCAGAGCCTCCAGCGCGTCTTTTCGCGTTGGGTAATATCCTATAATCACCTTACTTTTTGCCGCCACCCACGGGCGGCTCCTTCGTCCTTGCAGTTTATAGACCGTTCCGGACCCGTTGGGCCTTTTGATGGCCCTTCGGGATTGTTTGGATTGCCGCTTTCCGCAAGATGGGCAAAACAGAGCGCCGTCCGGCAAAACTCCACCGCACTTAACGCAGTTCATTGTATCCTCCTTTATATTGTGACATGGCCGCCCCATGTGGGGCGGCCTTTTTTCATACTTTTTTGCGCAGGGCCATAGAGATGATGACCGATGAGGCTATCGCCGCAGTGGCTGCTACGACAATAACAAACCACGCCACAGTGGTGGGCTGCCCGTTGCGGATAAGCCCTTGGGCCGTGATTTGCGAGTCAATAAACAAGTACGCCACCAGGCACATGGCCAGCACGGCGCACATACCAAGCAGAACGAAGATGACCGGCTTGCGAGTGCGCATTTGGGCCTTCTGTATGGCGTTTACTTCTTCCAGCCTTTTTACGTTACCGGACAAATGCGCGTTTTCCAGCTCCAGTTGATGTATCCTGGCCTGCATAGATTCCGGGTGGTCCACTGGCTTGTCCAGCCCGAACAGTTCATCAAGTGACAGATCCAGCACCATGCACATGGCGACCGCGTTGTAGAGCTTCGGGTCCATTTGTGATCCGTCCAGGAGCTTTGACACGGCGGACTTTGACACGCCGGACAGATCTACAATGTCGTTGATGGTGTACCTTTTCTTTTCCTTTGCCTCACGAATCCTTTTTGGGTATTGCTCAATGTTTCCCGCAATTTCCTGCAACGCAGACATGGTTATTCGCCTCCATAAAGTAGATTTCACCTGCGGCGGGACAGAATCTCAAATGCGGGGGCCATTTGCCCTACATCGACCGCACGGTTCCCCGTATTGTGCGTAGACATGGTTTCTCGGCACTGCTATGCTTAAATCGTAGCAGATGACAGCCTGAGGGGCTATCTGCTATATCGGCCCTGCCGCCCGGTGCGGGGGCGGCGGGGCCAACATAACCCAAGATCTATCCCTTTGTTTGCCTATTATAGGGCAACACGGTATGCAATATTTGTCCTATTTGGGGGAATAGGTGAAAATATTTTTTTACGAGGGGGAAATAAATCGTGTGTTTTTGCGAAAAGTATGATATAATAGAACAAATGGACGAGTGCAGCAAGCGAGAACTATTCATAGCCGCCGTCCAGACACTCACACAGGAAGAACAAAGACGATTATGGAAGGAGTTAGAAAAACATGGAATTATCAAACGCAAAAGTCCTGATTGCATCTGACGGCGAAAAGACATTTGTCCTCGTAAATGGAACACCGCTTATCGGAGATAAGATTGATTTCAAATGCGATATGTGCGGTGTCCGGCTCAGCGTGTCTAACGCACTGCTTACGCCTAACCTGTATAAAGCCAGTGACTTCGCTGCATTTGTGAAGAACAAGTTAGGTTATGACCTGTCCGTCATGTAAATCCCACATGAGGACGGTTTCCGGGTCTTGCTGGTCCATGTAGGCAATGCCCGCATCCATCAGGATAATACCACCAAAAGGCGAATACTCGGCATATCCGGCAGCACAAATCTCCTGTAACCCATCCTTTACTGCTTCTGGAATCGGCATGAAGAATGTGGAGTTTTGCTTCGACTGCCCGTATGTCCGGCGCTGGCAGTAATGCGTGTAGAGAGCTGCCAGCGCCTTTTTTGCGTTAGTGCTCAGGTCTCTCATCTTCTGCTATCCTCTCCGCTTGTATTTTCAACAGTTCCCGCAAGGCCAGATTCAAATCTCCGTTTGACATCGTCCGGGCTTTCTTTATCCACTCGTCTACGTTTAGCGCTTCGCCATCGGCGGGGCGCTCTTTTTTTGTGTCTTGAGTCAGCTCTTCCACTGAGACGCCAAACAAATCTGCAAGCTTTATTTGCGTAGTGGCTGATGGCATTTTCCCTTTCTTCCAGCCACTTGCGGCAGCGTTGGAAAGACCAATCTTTTTTGCAGCGCCAGATTCGCTAAGATTGTTTAATGCGCACAGCCTAACATAATTATCGTAAAAAGTGCTCATTTTTGGGCCGTCCTTTTGTATAAAATGTAGAAAGCTAGAAAAGTTAACATTTGGTATTGACTTCTAACTATTCTAGCTGTATACTGTGGTTACGGTTAAAAAAGTTAGCACAAAACCAGACCCCAGCGGAATCGCTCGTGTCTCAAAGGCTGTTATCTATCTCGCAAATTCATAATAGCACAATCTGTTAACTTTTGCAACTACATTTTTAGGAGGTGATATGTTGCCGGAGAAATGGACTGGCCGGTTGGTCGGGAAGATGCATTGCAATCGCGTCACCTATGACGAACTGGCAGAGGAACTGGGCGTGACGAAAGCTTACGTAAGCCTCATTCTTAATGGGCACCGGAATCCGCCCAACATTCAGGAGCGGATGGAGAACGCTTTTGCCGCAGTCCTGGAAAAAAGGAAAGTATGAAATTGGAGGTGAAAGTTTGAGTGCAGAATCGCATGACCGCCAGATCGGCTGTACTTCCGCAAAGGTCATTCAGGTGGTTGTAACAATCGGGCCAGTCGGCAGCGGTGTGGAGGGGGACCCCGTTAGGGAAGTCGCAAAATACTGGTCCCTCGACGGGAAACTGCTTGCACAAAGCGACCCTTACCGGGGCAGTATTTCTTCCGCCGCAGAAAACGCGAGTTCCGATTCAATGTAGTTTAGCATCGCCCTATCGTCAACTGGAAGAACGGCACAATGCCCCATCCCCGGAATGTGAAGCGGTTGGCGGACTACTTTAATGTGTCCGTGGACGAGCTTCTAAGTGGGGATAAGTCCGAGAAGTAAGGAATGGAGGAAACGCTACGAAGATTCACCTTAACGGCAGGCCCAAGGAAATCTTGGAGTTTATCCGCCAGATGAACGATGGAAAGGTCAAGATTGGCAGGATGCTGGAGGACGCTGTGCGCGACGAAAACGCCCAGAAAGCGCACTACGGCAAAACCCACGCAACGTTCCGGATTGACCAGGATGATATTGACAAGTTCACTGCGGATGGGTCTCTTCCTGGGAATGAGGCGGGAAGTGCGCAATAACAAAAAATGCCCCGCCAGGCGGCAACCTGACGGGGCGGCGAAGAAGCATTGGCAAGGATTCTTCACGGGTATTATACCACACCCGCGAAGCAATTGCAAGGAGGAAAGTATGGTAAAAACTATGACAATCGACGAGGCCGCAAAGTATCTGCGGGAAAACGGCGTCAAAATCTCCAAAGAGACGCTTTCCGACGGGATTCAGGCCGAAAAACTGCCGTTCGGTGTGTGCATCGAGACCGGCCGCAGCCGGGTGTTTATGATTTTCAAGCGCCTTGTTGACAAGTGGCTTGAGGAAAGGGCGGAAATCTGATGAAAGCTTACAAGGGGTTCGATAAGGACCTGAAATGCCGCGATTTCCAGTATGAGGCGGGCAAAGAATATCAGGAGCAGGAAGCGGCATTGTGCCGCAAAGGATTCCACGCCTGTGAAAACCCGCTGGACACGTTCCGGTACTACCCACCGACGGATTCCCGCTATTGCGAGGTGGAGATCGCTGACAACGGGCAGCGTAATAGCGAGGACTCCAAGGTGTGCGGCGAGAAAATCAAGATCGGCGCGGAAATCGGGCTGGATGGCGTAATCAAGGCCGGGGCGCAGTTCATCTTTGAAATGTGCAAGGGATCCGCTGAAGATCATGCATCTGGGGCGAGTGGCAACGCCGCCGCATCTGGGTCGAGTGGCAACGCCGCCGCATCTGGGTCGAGTGGCAACGCCGCCGCATCTGGGGTGAGTGGCAACGCCGCCGCATCTGGAGCGAGTGGCAACGCCGCCGCATCTGGAGCGAGGGGCAACGCCGCCGCATCTGGGGCGAGTGGCACGGCGACCGTGACAGGGCAATATGGCGGCGCAAAAGCACTCGGGAACGATTGCTTGGCCACCGCCTGGGGGCCTGAAAGCAAAGCTATGGGAAAGGCCGGAAACTGGCTTGTGCTGTCCGAGCACAAGTGCGGGGCCATCGTAGACGCGCGGCTGGTCCGTGTTGACGGCGAGATTATCAAGTCGGACACTTGGTATGTCTTGCGAAATGGAAAGATTGTGGAGGCGGAGTAATGACTATTGTATGGATCTTCTGCTTCATCGGCGTGGGGGCATGCGTCTCCGGCCTGCTGAAGCTGGTAGACTGGATGGAGGGCAAGCGATGAACCGACTTACCCCGCAGGAAATTGCGGACAAACTTCGGAAGTGCGCGGACGAGCCTGGTTCATGTAGCTTATGCCCGTGGGACTGTGTAAATGGTAGTTGTATCTGCTCGATAATGCATGCAGCTGCTGATGCCCTCGACAACCAGCGCGCACACATTCAGGCCCTCATCAAGGCTAACGAGGCGCACCGCGAGATGGTGGCCCGCCCTGCGAAACGCTCTGATATGGTAGAGGCCCTGGACGCCATCGAAAACGGCATGACCAAGGTGGCGATGTACCGCGACATCTGGCAGAACGACCTGATCTATGCTCTGTGCCAGGGTGTGCGGCTTCTTCTGGAGGAGAGGGTGCGGAAATGAGCTGTAAGAGGTCGAACGTAGAGCGCCGCCGGCCGCAGGAAAGGGGCGTATGGACGTGAGGGTGTACCAGTATACCACGGGAGACAGATTCCGGCTCCCCATTGCGCAGGCGGACACGATACAAGAGCTTGCAGGGATTGTCGGCGTTGACCCTGCTGTCGTGCGCAGAGCGTACAAGCGCGTGATGACCGGAGCGGTGAAGCAGAGCCGATACACATTTGTAGATATCCCGGACGAGGAGGACGGCTGATGTACATCTGCGATGAGTGCGACGATGTGTTCTTTGAACCCGTTTGCAAATGTAGCACCGCCGAATTGGGGGACATAACCGCATATTATTGCCCCAGATGCGGGGCAGAAATGGAGGCCCGATGATGTACATCTGTGATGAGTGCGACGCTGTGTTTGAGGAACCCATCCGCAAGCAGGAATACTCTGAAGAATACGGAGACAGCATCGCGTACTATTGCCCTCACTGCGGGTCTGAAGAATACACGGCTGACGAGTGCCCGTCCTGCCACGGCGCGAAGAACGCACAGGACCCGGTGTGCTGCAGGTGCAAGCTGCGTGTCAAAGGGCTCCTCCGGCTGTTCGTCAGCGATTTCAACCGAGCTGAGCGCGAATACCTGGCCGACCTTCTGGACGGCACCGCGCTGGACAACATCGCGAAAGGAGAAAGAATTTGAATCTGTATCAGATTGATTCCGCGATCGCCGATTGCGTAGACGCGGAAAGTGGCGAAGTACTCGATTTTGACAAACTCGCGGAACTGAGCATGGAGCGCGACCGCAAGATCGAGAATATCGCCCTTTGGATTAAGAACGACCTCTCCGAGGCCAAGGCAATCCGGGAGGAGGAGAGGTCGCTTGCCGCCCGCCGTCAGTCCCTGGAACGCGCGGCAGAGAGCAAAAAGCGCTATCTGGAGTCTGTGCTCAACGGGGAAAAGTTTTCCACGGCCAAGTGCTCCGTCAGCTTCCGTAACACCACGAGCGTTGAGATGGATGACATGGCCGCTGCGGTGGCTTGGATGGTGGCAAACGGCCACGGGGATGAGGTTTCCTACCCGGCCCCCACGGTGAGCAAGACCGACTTGGCCCGGCTGATGAAGTCAGGTGCGCAAATCGACGGTGCACGGCTCGTCCAGGGCCGCAGTATGGGGGTGAAGTGATGGACAATCTCGCAATCTATAACGCCGTGCGCAAGGTCCCGGAGAATGCCAAAAAGCCCATTGCCGGAGGCCCACTGAAGGGCAAAACGGACATTAACCCCATGTGGCGCATTAAGGCGCTCACAGAGCAGTTTGGCCCCTGCGGCATCGGCTGGAAGTACGAGATCACAGACAAGCGCCTTGAAAACGGCGCAAATGGCGATATTGCCGCATTTCTGGACATTAACCTGTACATTAAGGTAGGCGATACGTGGTCTGATGCAATACCGGGGACCGGCGGTAACTCGTTTGTCGGCAAAGACAAGAATGGTACGCACACTTCCGACGAATGCTTCAAGATGGCCCTGACAGATGCAATCTCTGTGGCTTGCAAGGCCCTTGGGTTTGGTGCCGATGTTTACTGGGAAACCGACCAGAGCAAGTACGGCAAGTACAACGAGACTCCTAAGCGGGATGGGCATCTTTGCGCAGAAAATCCCTCTACAGGGAAAGGGCCAGCCAGACCCCAGGAGCCTAACGGCCCTATCTGCGACAGGTGCGGGCGCGTCATCCTGCCCCAAACGGTTAACGGGAGAGAATTGACCTGCGCTGATATCGTCGCCAGGTCCACAGCCAAGTACAAGCAACAGCTCTGCTTGGCTTGCGCGCGGGCCATCAATGCGGAGAATAAGTCATGAATGATTTGGTTACAGAGATCGGCAACAAGAGCCGGATGTTGGACGTGGCCATTGCGGAACTGAAAAAGCGCGGGCAGAAATATGCGGAGGCTGAAAAAGCCTACCGCATAGCCCTCGCGCGGCGCATCCTCGATGAGCGCGAGAAGGGAACGCCGGTGACGATCATATCCGATATTTGCCGAGGGTCCGCACAGATAGCCGGTCTGCGGTTTGAGCGGGACTGTGCAGAAGTGGTGTACAAATCCGCTATGGAGGCAATCAACTCCATGAAACTGCAAATCCGGCTCATGGACAGTCAACTTGGCAGAGAGTGGGGTGCTGCAAAATGAAACAACGCGCGTTCCATCGGACCAAGGACATATCCGGGCAGCGGTTTGGAAAACTGGTAGCGCTATATCCCATCTCCCTCAAGGCGACAGGGTATAACACGAACTGGGTTTGCCAGTGTGACTGCGGCAACAAGACAATTTCTAATGGAGCGAATTTGCGCAGAGGGCACAAGAAATCCTGCGGGTGCATCAAACACCGGGTTACGCCGACCTTCTTGACCTGGAACGGCGAGAAGAGGAGCGTATGTGACTGGGCCATAATTACTGGAATCAGCCCGGATTTAATCCGCAAGCGCTGGAAGGCTGGGTGGCCCATAGATGCAATCTTCACGGAGGTCGAAAAGCCGCAACTGTGCTGGGGCTGCGCCAAGGCGTGCGGCGGGTGCTCTTGGTCAAAACGTTTTGAGCCAGTCCCCGGCTGGACCGCAGTGCCAACGCTACTGTGCAGAAGAATACCGTCATATAGAATCACAGAATGCCCGGAGTTTGTATCGGACGGGACGGAGTACGATGAATGAAAGAAGATGTTTTCTGTGCGGTAGGAGCGGCGCACAGGACCCGCTGGAGCGTCACCACATTTTCGGGGGTGCTTACCGCGGCAAAAGCGAGAAATACGGCGCGGTGGTGTGGCTCTGCGGTGACAGGTGCCACAGGAACGGAAAGTCCGCCGTGCACCGGAACGGCGACCAGATGCGGCGATTGCGTCGGTACGGACAGCTGACGATCATGAAGGACGAGGGCTGGACGGAGGACGATTTCAGGCGCGAGTTTGGAAAGTCATATCTATAGGAGGTAGAGATGGAAAAGAAATTGCTGTACACAAGAAGCGAAACGGCCAGGCTGTTGAGCATCAGCGTTGACACGCTGGATGCCATGCGGCGCGACTGCGTTATCCAGGGCTATCATGTGGCCCGAGGGAACCCCCGCGTCTACTTCAAGGCCAAAGATCTGGAGAAGTTCATGGAGCGTCTGGAGGTGGCAGAATGCTGAACAGCGTCATTATCATGGGCCGGTTGACCCGGGACCCTGAACTGCGCCGCACCCAGGGCGGCACCGCCGTCACCAGCTTCACCATGGCCGTGGACCGGGACTTCAAGTCCCAGAGCGGCGAGAAGGAAACGGATTTCATCGACGTGGTGGCCTGGCGCAATACAGGCGAGTTTGCCGCGAAGTACCTTGCCAAGGGCCGCATGGCCGCCGTGGAGGGCCGCATTCAGGTCCGAGATTGGCAGGACAAAGACGGGAACCGCCGCAAGTCCGTGGAGGTGGTGGCCGATAACGTATATTTCGCGGATTCCAAGCGTGACAGCAAACCCCAGGAGTCCCGCGCAGTCGACGAGCAGGAGTTCGACGAGATCGAAGATGATGGCGACCTGCCGTTCTGACGGAGGTGTGCCATGCCGAATAGAATCATAAAGGAAAGCTTATGCGACTCGGAAAAAATCGCAGCTCTTTCGGATTTTGAGTTTCGGCTTTGGGTTGGATTGATTACGCAAGCGGATGATGCGGGGCGCGGAGATGCCCGCCCCGCTATCATAAAAGGACGTGTTTTCCCGTTCCGGGAGAGGTTATCCATCAAAGATATCGATGCTGCGCTCCAAGAATTGGCGGCAAAAGGCTGCGTGTCCCTCTACACAGTGGACGGGAGGCCCTACTTTTTGTTCCCCGGGTGGGTCAAGCATCAGCGTATCAGAGATTGCAAGCCGAAGTTCCCCGAGCCTCCGGAAAACTCAGTTTTGCAACAACCTGCGGCGAGTCGCGGCAATCTGCGGCAAGTTGCCGCAATCTGCGGCGAGTCGCGGCAATCTGCGGCCTTAATCCAATCCGAATCCGAATCCGAATCCAAATCCAATCCGAACTGCGCAAGCGCATTCGACGTGTTCTGGCAGGCGTATCCGAGGAAAACCGGGAAAGCAGCTGCGCGGAAGGCGTTCGACAAGGCGAAGCCACCGCTGGACGTCGTTCTCAAGGCCATCGAGTCCCAGAAGCACAGTGCGCAATGGCAGCGCGATAACGGCCAGTACATCCCCTATCCGGCCACATGGCTGAACCAAGGCCGGTGGGAGGACGAGGTGCAAGAGGCCGTACTGCCCGCAAAGCCAGAGCCTCGCTGGAAGTACAACTTCGACGACGGCGGCTGGACGGAGGAGGGCTGACGTATGCTGGACTCTCTCTACCTGGAGCAAAACGTCATCGGGGCGCTGCTCATCCAGCCAGAATGCTACGAAGCCGCCGCAGAGCTGTCCCCGGATGACTTCTTGGTGCCGGAATACGCAGAGCTGTTCCGGGCCATCCAGCGGCGGAATGAGTCCGGGGACACTGCGGATGCTCCGTCCGTGCTGATAGACGCATCCAGCCGCAACGACAACGTGACCAGCAAGATCATGACGGACTGCATGGACGCTGTAGTGACCACCGCCAACATCGACGTGTGGGTGTCTGGAATGCGGGATGCATCTATGGGCCGGAAGCTCAGGGATTTGGGCGAAGAACTGCGAACAGCGGAGCTATCCCCACAGGATGCCCTCAGAGCGGCACAGGAAGCCGTCACGGCGATTCAGGACAGCGCAGGGGTATCCGGGGGCCTGGAAGTCTCCGAGGCTGTGAAAGGCCTTAAAAATCGCGTTGACAAGGGGTTTGCTGGCGGCGCTCCCCCATACGTCAAGACTGGCTTGCAGGAATTTGACCGATTGCTGGGCGGCGGGCTTATCAACGGCGGGTTTCACATCGTCGCCGCACGGCCTGGAAAGGGTAAATCTGCCCTGGCTATGCAAATCGCCCTCAATGCGGCAAAACGCGGCGTGAAGGTGCTGTATATCTCCCTGGAGATGTCACCGGACGACTGCACCAGCAGATTGACGGCCAACATAGCGGGGATATCCTCCCGGCTGCTGATGTTCGGCGGCACTCTGACGGAGGCAGAATACGCCAAGTACGCAGAAGCATCCGCCAAGCTGTCCGAGTTGCCCATCGTGTTTAACCGGCGGACGGGCATGGACATGCGGGGAGTGACGGCGCTGGCCTACAAAGAACGACCGGGGCTAATCGTGCTGGACCACATCGGCCTGCTGGAGCAGGAAAACAAGAAAGCCACGCTCTACGAGAGCACCACGAAGAACAGCCGGTCGGCAAAACTGCTGGCCATGCGGATGGATATCCCACTACTGTGCCTGTGCCAGCTGAACAGAGCCGGTGCGTCAGACCGTGGCGGCGAGTTCCGGGCCACTATGGCTAACCTGCGGGAGTCCGGCGCGATCGAGCAGGACGCGGACACCGTGACGTTGCTGCACCGCCCGTGCGAGAAGGAGGACCGGGGCGAATGGGACCCGGACATGCTGGAGCTATACCTGGACAAAAACAGACGCGGCCCCACCGGGATGGTGAGGATGGCCTATTTCCCCAACACGGGCCGCATAGTGAAGTGAGGGTGACATGAAAAAGATCGTTATTCCCCTGCCCCCGGTGACCAAGAAAAATCACCAGCGCATTGTGCGAGGGCGGTATGGTGCGCCGATGGTGTTGCCGTCCGCACAGTACGAGGCGTACCAGCAGGCCGCTGCATGGCATTGCAAGGGCGGCGAGACCATCGCAGAACCGGTGGAGGTTAAGTGCCTGTTTTATATGCCCACCCGGCGCAAAGTGGACCTAACCAACCTGCTGGAGGCTATCGACGACATCCTGGTGTATGCCGGTACCCTGGCGGATGACAACAGTAACATCATCGTGTCGCACGACGGGAGCCGGGTGCTGTACGACAAGGACAACCCCCGGACGGAGGTGTATATCAGCCGGTATGAATGACTTTGACTACGATTGCATGCAGAAAAAGCGCACTGCGAGAGGAGCGTTTGCGCATATCAGCCGAAAGCGCGGCGGGTGTACGCTGCCCAGCGACAACCTGACCGCGAAGCAAAGAAGGGAGAAAAATGGAGAAGTGAAAAGCTACAACATCACCCGGCCCATGCCGTGGCCGGAGTTCAAGGCACTGCCGGAGGACCTGAAACGCGAGTTCTTTCGCAACATGCAGAGCTTTGGCGGTGCCGCAAAATGGCTGGCGGATGAAATGGGCACGTCAGACACGACCGTAAGAAACGCCGCAAAAGCCGCCGGGACACCGTTTGCACGCGGAAATGGGAATTTGCTACTGTGGAACCGGAAGGTTGCAGAGTGGGCAAGCGCCGCCAGCAGATGCACGTTTGCCCGCTCCAGTTGGATATTGTAGACAGGCTTATCAATCGCTACAGCAATCCCGGGGAATTGGTGCTGGACCCCTTCGGCGGACTTGGCACTGTCGCCTTGGAGGCGATGAAGGCTGGGCGGCGCGGGTATACCATCGAGCTGAACAACGGGTATTTCCGCGATGCTGTGGGCTATCTCAAGGAGTACGAGCAAGACGACATGAACATTTCGCTTTTCGACCTGATGGAGGAAACAAAATGATCTACGCCCAAGAATCCCTCGTTGACGAGATTATCGGAGTATGGAGGTGGTGAATGATGCAACACCTCGGTGATATTACAAAGCTCGACGGAGCCACCATCGAGCCGGTGTGGTGCGTGACGGGCGGAAGCCCGTGTCAGGACCTGAGCATCGCGGGAAAGCGTGCCGGTCTCGCAGGTGCGCGAAGCGGTCTGTTTATGGAGCAGATCAGAGTGATAAAGGAGATGCGGGAGCATGACAAACGACTTGGCAGGGCAGGAGAGCTTATTCGCCCGAGATACATGGTGTGGGAAAACGTGGTCGGAGCCTTTAGCAGCAACAAAGGAAAAGACTTCGCGGCCGTGCTCGAAGAAATCATCAAAATCGTCGAGCCGGAAGCCCCAGGTATTGAAGTGCCTGAAAAGGGCTGGCCTACCTGGGGGGGATACCACGATGAAGTGGGAGGACGATGGAGCGTGGCGTGGCGAACTCACGATGCGCAATACTGGGGAGTGCCCCAACGCCGTCGTCGTATCTCGGTTGTCGCAGATTTTGGAGGAGACACCGCATCCGAAGTACTCTTTGACCGCAAAAGCGTGTCAGGGGATATTGCGGAGAGCGGAGCGGCGGGGGAAGGATTTGCCGAAGCGGCTGAAAGCGGCTTTAATCCGGCAGTCGCAAGGAGCTTCACTGCAAGAGCGGACGGAAGCCCCTGCGCCGACAGAGGCCCTAACATCGTATGCAGTCCGCGTCAGGGGGGGCTGTGACGGAGGAGGAAAAGGCGCGTTAGTGCAGACGGAGAAAAGCGGAACGCTGGGCACGGGGAACGATCAGACGATTTTTACGCCCACGCTGGCGGCGGTACCCAGCGGGACGAACCAAACTCCGTCAGTGGTGGTGCTGGACATGACACACGCCTGTGATGTCATCCGCGAATGCGGAGAGCTGGTCCCGACGTTGCAAGCCCGTATGGGAACAGGCGGCAATCAAGTGCCGCTGGTATACGGTATCGGCAACGGCCAAGCCAACGAAGCCAGTGGTATGGCGGAGGAAGTCAGCCAAACGTTGAACACTATGCACGATAATCAAGCAATTTTATACCAGCCCAAAAGTGCGATGGAAGAAAACTGGGCAAAAAGCGAAACGAAGAACGCATTACGCGCAGGAGAAAGTAAAGTGAGCCACGCAGTCGTTTGTGAGGACGTGAGCCATGCGCTGCGGGCAAAGGCTGGCTGTGCGTACCGGGAGGACGCGGAGACATACCCGGTGCAGAACATGGTGGCGCGTAGATTGACACCGCTGGAATGCGAACGGTTGCAGGGATTTCCGGACGGCTGGACAGACATCGGCGACTACACCGACAGCACCGGAAAGAAGCGAAAAACCTCCGACAGCGCACGGTACAAGGCACTTGGCAACAGCATTGCGCTGCCGTTCTGGCGCCGGATGTTTGGCCGTATGGCGGCCTATCTGCCGGAGGGCGCAACGCTCGGCAGTCTGTTCGATGGCATCGGCGGCTTCCCACTGTGCTGGGAGAATATACACGGTGCCGGGACGGCAATCTGGGCAAGCGAGATCGAGGAGTTTCCTATTGCCGTGACCAAATTAAGGTTTGGAGGAGCGATTACATGAGCATCAACGAGACGTGTAGAGGTGTGAAAGGAGGCCCCGTGAAGCCATCACATAAAGAGATTGCCGAAACCCTGCGCGAATATGCAGAGTGGGCTGATGCGAATATCTACGAGGTACCTATTATGCTGCCGGATGATTTGAGAACGGCGGCTGATATGCTGGAGAAAGGAGAATGATATGGACGCTGTGAAGTTTGTGGAGGCGCGACGCCGGATGTTTGCGATGACGGGTGAAAACCCGAAATACAGCTTGTTTAACATGGGCACTCCGGCAGCAGATGTAGTTCGCGAAGTGGAAAAATGGGCAGCTGCTCACCCACACAAAACCCAGCAGGAAAAATTTTTACAGCAGTGGCCCAAGACGTGGATTGGCCCATCTGGGATTATACAAATTAGCCCGTGCAGCATAGATTCGTCATATCTTACGGACGAGGGGCGGCGTGCTGCCGGAGGAAAATCCTGCGACACTTGCCGCCGTGAGTTTTGGATGCAGGAGGTGGAGTGATGAAACGACTGACGAAGTACGACACCGATGGACAGGCAATGATGGACTGTCAGAAATGCGAAGCGGATTGGACGGGTAAGCATGGTAAGCCGATGGTCGACTGCACCGCGCTGTATTGCCGCAATCGCCTCAAGGATCGCCTCGCCGCCTACGAGGACAGAGGGTGTGCGCCGGAGGAAGTTCTGCCGAAAGATAAGGCGGACGAGATTGCACTGAAACTGATGCGTCTTGCTGATTTAGAAAGCCTTTGCAACTATACCCGCCTGCGGGAGCTGGCCGAAGCCGACAGGGACGGGCGCGTGGTGGTGCCGCCGTGCAAGGCGGGAGACACGGTGTATGAGGTTACAAGTCGAAAAACCATAAGCGAATACCGAGTAAAGGCAATTCGCGTTGAATTGTTTTGTGTATTCATTGAATGGGATATCGTAGCCGGGTTTGTTGATAAATCTATTTTCGGCGTATCGGTTGACGAGATTGGTAAGACCGTTTTCCTCACCCGCGAGGAGGCGGAAGCGGCATTGGAGGCGATGCCAAATGAGTAAGGCTGTCATGCTGAGCATCCGCCCGAAGTGGTGTGAAAAGATTGCTAACGGCGAAAAGACGATTGAGGTGCGCAAGACGCGCCCGAAGATGGACACGCCGTTTAAGTGCTATATCTACTGCACGCTGCCAAAATATCCGCACGAGGACTTCATTGCGACGGACTATCCAAGGCCACAGTTTTACGGCGGCGGCAAGGTCGTCGGGGAGTTTACCTGTGAGCGGATCGTCCCAATCACATACGATGGCGGCAGGCTATGGTGTCCGACAAATGCCGCCTTTTCCCCTGCGACGTGCTTATCTCAGGCAGAAATTATAGCTTATATCGGCGATAAGGGGCGTTGTTACGGCTGGCATATTTCCGACCTGCGCATTTATGATACGCCGCGCAAACTAAGTGAGTTCCAGCGTGCAATTGACCCATGTGTATTCTGCATGGAAAGAATTGCACGGGAATGCACAGACTGCAAAAAATGGGGCGGTAACATTAAGCGCCCGCCCCAGAGCTGGTGCTATGTGGAGGCGATGAAGGATGAATGAATTGAAACCATGCCCGTTCTGCGGGGGAATAGAAATTGTCATTCGGTCAGTATCTGGTATCTTCCCAAGGAGTTCGTACCAACGCACATACAAATATATTCAATGTCGGAGCTGCTTTGCAAGAACGGGAGATTACGCTACAAGGCCGAGAGCAATCGAAGCGTGGAACAGGAGGGATGACAATGGCTGACCAAATGCAGTTATATGACACATCGGGGAAACAATCAAGTAACAACACAGGTAAAGTTAAACGGAAGTGGGAAAATGGCTTCCAGAGATGGAGCAACCGGCACAGTGCAGATGGTAGTAGCTCTTTTGGGTGCTGTGGATTCGGAAGTATGTGTGACTACTGTGAGGATAATACGTATGGACGTCCGTGTGTCAGGTCGCTGAACGCCATGATCCGCGAAAAGCGTCTGAAAATCGACTACGAAAAGACTAGTTACGAAGAAGTATGGGAGGGGATTTTTGACAATGGCTGAATACATGGACTGAGGTGCACCTTGATAGACACCGAAGAACGAATGCTGCATAGAAGGGAGATTATCAAAGAACTTAGAAGTCTTAATATGACAACAAAACATGTAATGTTAGAAAAAACTCCATCAATCCAATATACATGGCATACAAAAAATGGCGATATTGTTGCTAAATTTAAGATTTGGGATTGGTGGGACGGTAAAAACATTAGCGACCTTGAAATTAGTGAAAAGTATAGAGGGCTTGGGTTATCCTATCAACTTTTAGATTATGCTACGAAAAGATGTGGTGCTAGAAATTTGGCCGTAGAGAAAAGCAACACTATAGCAAAATATGTTTATGACAAATATGGATTCCAAGTAACAGATGAAGATGACGCATATCATTATATGTCTTTAAGCAAGTGGATTGCAAAGGAAAAGGCAATCGATGCATGGAACAGGAGGGCTGACAATGGCTGAACCTAAAAAGCCTTTTTACCGCGACAAGAAATGGAAACTTGGCAGAAGTTTCGGCTGGTGGCATATACCGTACTGCCCGCATTGCAAGCGGAAGTTGGGGCTGATGGTAGAAGAGCAGAAGGCTGAAAAATGCCCGATGTGCGGCAAACCGTTAGAATGGGATGGTGCTGATAATGGCTGAATACATTGAGCGCCGCACGGCAATTGAGCATTTGAACGTTTGGCGCGGCGGGTGTGGAAGCGCGGTGGAATGCATCCTCGCAGAGCCCGCCGCTGATGTGGCCCCGGTGGTGCATGGGCGGTGGGAAATGAGGCCCACTGGGATGGCGACCGATACTGGCCCGGAATACAAGGCGTACTGTACTGCTTGTAATGAGCCAAACAAGCAGTATCATCCGCCATTCTGCCCCAACTGCGGCGCAAAGATGGACGGAGGTGGCAGCGATGCGGCTGATTGATGTGGATGCGCTCCCAAAACTGTTAGATGCCGAATATAAACAAACGATGAAACTGATATGGGAAGGGGAAACGCACCTTGACACTTTAGCAGAGGGGTTTACGGAGGCCATCCACATAGCGAAATATATTGCCCCCACCGTGGACGCGGAGGTCGTGGTGCGGTGCCAGGATTGCAAGAACAGCTACTACGCAGTGGATGATCTGATATGCTCCTACGGCCCGTGCGTTGATTGCCCTGTGTCTCCGGATTTCTGGTGCGCGAATGGCAGACGGAGGGAGGATGCCCATGCCCAAGACTAACCCCCGCAGAATACCCCGAACACAGGCCGACGTAGACAAAGCCTACAGCAACGGTGTTGTGGAGGGCTTGAACCGGGGCATAGATCTGATGCTGTATGTCCTGATCGACAAGCACGATGCGCCGATGGACGATGTGCAGCAGCTTGCCGGTGAATTGAACCACGCCGCTCAGTGCGTGGCGGAAGGGTACGTTACCTGGGCAGATATCCGGCAGATGCTCAAAGAGTACGGCGTTGAGACGGCGCTGGAATAGGAGGTGCTACATGAGCAACAAATACTCGCTCCCCTACGATATCCGCATGGAGTGTATCGCCTACGTCAGGGGCTATCCCCGCCGGGTCCGCGCGTACAATGCGGCCCGGGAAGAAGTGTTGGAGTCGTCGGCTTATGCCATGTCCGGTATGCCCCATGGCCCCGGTAACAGCAGGATAGCCGAGCGCAAGGCGGAACGGCTGGCAATCATTGAGAGCTGGCCGGAGACGAAGAAAATGCGGGCCGTGGAATACGCCATCGACAACGTAGGCCGGGATATTGCCAATGAGAACGTGCGGCGTAAGCTGGTATGGGCGATCATGCGGAACTGCGACAGCCAGAAACGATACCCCGCAGAGATGGTCATGCCGGATGGCATGAGCTATGCGACATTCCGCAGGAGAAAGGACCGGTTTCTGTTTGAAATTGCAAAAAAGTCCGGAATGATAGAAAGTTGAGCTAAAACCACGTTTTTGGTGTGCTAAAATAGTATCATCGGAGAGTGGAACCAGTCAGCCCACAACCCGAAATTTCATTTTTCTCCTCTTTCTTTCCTCCATAGGTTAAGGCACAGCTGGTAATTGGTGCCTCCGCGCAAGCGGCCTCGCAAGAGCATTATCGGCATGCAGACACTCACGGGATATCTCGCGGGTGTCTGCTTTTATGCGGGCGTAGCCAAAAGGTAAGGCACGGGACTTTGACTCCCGTATGTGCTGGTTCGATTCCAGCCGCCTGCGCCAAACTCTAAACGGAGTCACCAACGGAGTATAAACAAGTGGGGTAACCGTGGAAACCGGACATATATGCGGCATAGGTACCCCGTAGTGTGAGGAGACCACAGCGAGTGACAGGGGCTTCCCCTGAAGCGCTAAAGCAGGGCAGGACTGCAATGCCGCACCAACCACACAAGCGGGCGAGGAAGCGCGAGAAGTTAAGTGCGCACAAGCTATCCGGATAGCGGCGGACAGTTAATCCGCAAAAACAGTGCGTGGCTGATGAAAAGGCGCAGCGCGGTGTGGTATTAGAGGCCGGGTAGCGCCCGGACAATGTGAGACCGTCCGGCATGGCTCACATGCAAATGACAATGGCCGCTGAAAACTGCCGTGGGGATGCGTCCCCCTTGCGATAGCCAATGTGTGGCCGCTTGAAATGCTTGCGGGGCTTCAAGCGCGCATGAGGCGTGACAATCTAAGCGGCAAGCCGAGCAAATGCGGGCGTAGCTCAGTCGGCAGAGCTTTATCGCGTGAAGGGATATGCGATTGAATACCCTTGGTCGCTGGTTCGACTCCAGCCGCCCGTTCCAAAAGATAGTAGGAGTGCCCAATTGGGCGGGTGAACTTGTGCCACACACAGCGCAGAGGTGGGGGCGCGGCACAATAAGAACAGGAGGTGACATAGATGGCAAGTAAAATCACGCAAGCTATGAGAGAGCAGGTCCTTGCCGACTATGATGCATGTAAGCATATAGCGACTGTGGCAAAACAAAACGGGCTGTCCGAGCCGACTATCCGCAAGATCATCGTACAAGAACGCGGAGAGAATGCCATCTCACACACCAGGGGCGCGGCATCAGCGTCTGTTACGGCCAGGTGCACTGCAACAAATGAAGAAATCTCGCAAATTGTTAGGGAGTCATTCCAATACTTCAAGAGGTCGTGCGTAAAAACTGATGAAGAATGCGCCGATAAGCTTAACGACTATTTCCAACAGTGCGTAGAAAATGGACAAATCCCCACGGTGGAGGATATGTGCCTCGCTCTCGGGGCCGTAACTCAAACGGTTTTGGACTGGCAAAAGGGATCGTTGGGCCCCGTGAGGGCTGGCATGATAAAAAAAGCCAAACAAATTTTGGCCGGAATCGATGCAAAACTGGTCTCACAGGGGAAAATTCCGCAGATTACGTACATTTTCCGCGCGAAGAACTTTTTCGGCATGACCGACAAGCAAGAGGTCGTTCTCACGCCCAATAATCCCCTTGGGACAGAAACACCGCCTGAAGAACTCCAGAAGAAGTACATCGAGGCGGCGTCTTGCGACTATGAAACATGATTTTCTTAGCGACTATTCAGCAACTTTCGGAGTGGGGGCAACGATTTTCCCGGGGTTATACACGGTTTAGCGACTATCAGCGACTTTCGCGCAAAACCGGGCGACTTTCGCAGCGACTTTCGGCGCGAATCTGCCAGATTGAGCGCGTGTGCACAGCCGCTTGACTCACGCCCCGCCTTTCCCCCGCCACGCCCTGGGCTGGATAGTGCACTGTCTCGCCCGGGATTAGGCCGCGCGCCATAGCGTCGCGGGCTTGTCAATACGATATGCGGCGCTGCCATATCCCCCGGCCCCGGGAGCACCCACGCCGCCACGATCAGGCCGGGAAAAGCAGGGCAGCCACACACCGCGCAAACACACCATACCATGACACCGCCACAAACCCCGCTAAAACGCCGCGCGCAGCGTGTTGCATTGGCGGAGGTATCCCAATACCACCCAACGGCAAAAGCCCGCAAAACGCCACTAAAGCGCATTTGCGGGCAAAGCAAAAATTAACCGCCCCGGGGGCTATCCCGGGGCGGACGTTGTGGTTACTGCTCGATCTCGCCGGTGTGGGGGTTCCAACTGCCTACCCGCTCCCAATCGGATGTGGGGGTGCGGCCTGGCTGCTGCTCCCGGCGGCGGATTATGCCGTTAATGTCGCATTCATAGTAATATGCTCCCTGGAAGAAATGATATTCGCCGTTGATGATGTGTCTCTGGATGGCGGTCGTGGTGGTCTTGGTCATTTTAGTTATCCTTTCCGGGGCTTTGCCCCTGTCAGATGGTTAATTACTTGGATTTGCGGACCACGTCGGCCAGGACGGCCAGCGGAAACCAGATGATCAGTAACAAGATAGATATCAATCCGGCACCCCCTCAAGCGAGACAAAACCGGCGCGTTGTGGTCTGCTTGGTGTACCTGGCGTACAGCTCCGGCTGATCGGCCTTAAGGGCCTTAGAGTCCAGCCGGGACGATGTAACGGCCTTGTAGGTGATCTTGTAATCCAGGCCCGCCATGGTATCAACCCCCGGCGGCGTCCATGTGCTGCTTGATGGAGTCTTGCAAGCTGTCAATCTCTGCGGCCGGCTCGTCGGCCATGCGGCGCAGCTCTCTGAGCTCTTGCACCTTGGCGGCAATCTCGTTAGCGCTCATTGCTGCACCTCCTGCCGGGCGGCCCGGATGGCTCCATACATCCGGCGGAAAGCCTGATGCAATGCCCTGGCCTGCACATCAAGCCATTCTTCCTGACTGTTCGGTCTGCGCTCCCCGTTACGGGTGCGCTTGAGTTCTGAGGGGGTGCAGAGGGCGGCGGCGATGTCCCCATCATACACAAGGGCAGAGCCGCCCCAGCTGTATTCACTCCAGTTGCGCGCCCCACTCAAGGCCGCAGTCTGGCAGGCGGTGCAGTTTTCCAGAGTTTCGCCGGAGATATAGCCGCCCTTGTAGTAGTCCGTGAGCTGCTGGAGCATGTCCATGGCGTACTTAGTTACGCCCCGGCCCCATGCGCTACGGTCCTTGCGCTGTTCAAGTGTCTGCTTTACCTTTGCAAGTACTGTTGTATAATCCATTGTATTACCTCCCGGCCTTGTGGCCTATCTCTTGACCAGGCAGGCCGGGCGTGGTACACTGTACGCGCTGGGCCTCTGGTCTGGTGTGGGGGCTGCTCCGGGGCTTGGTAGGCTGTAACCGGCGCGGCCCTCTCTCTATGCTGATATAATACCACGACGGGCGCTGTATGTCAATACCTTAATGCGTAATTTTGCAATATTGCAATGGATTATTTGCAAGGCATGCGCAACGCGCCGCCGCTGTTGCGCATGGGTATACCTTTTGCCATGCTCGGCAGGCGTAGCCGGGCGGGGGTGGGGGATATCGTGGGCGGGAGCGGGGCCGGGTAAGCCCCAAAATGCCCGCAAAAACAAAAGAGAAAAAAATATCTGTGCATTGCACAAACTGAAATTGACATATTGACACACCTTTGCAGACGTGATATAATCACGGCAAAGGAGGGACGAAAAATGAAAGTAGGATACGTCCGTGTGTCAACGAAAGAGCAAAACACAGCAAGGCAGGAAATCACGATGGAAGCGCTCGGCGCGGAGAAGCTGTTTGTAGACAAGTGCAGCGGCAAGAACACTGACCGGCCAGAACTGAAGAAGTTGTTGGCGTTTGTGCGCGAGGGCGATACCGTGGTTGTGAGCGAGATCAGCCGGTTTGCAAGAAATACGCGCGATTTGCTAAACCTTGTTGACCAACTGACAGAGAAGGGTGTACAATTTGAATCACAGAAGGAAAAGATAGATACCACCACCCCGGCGGGCAAATTTATGCTGACGGTATTTGCGGCAGTGAGCCAGCTGGAGCGTGATTATATCAAATCCCGGCAGAAAGAGGGCATCGACGCGAAGAAGGAGCGCGGCGAGTATGTAGGCCGTCAGGCTATCCCGGTGGACAGGAAGAAGTTCGAACAGGAATACGACCTTTGGAAATCGGGCCATATCACCGCCAAAGCGGCTATGGGTCATTTGGGCCTGAAGCCGAACACATTCTACCGGCGTGTTAAGGAATACGAATCTGGCGAGATGAAGTAATTCCCCCGGCCAACCGGGAGAAAATAAATGTGGAGGAAAAGGAAAATGAGAGCAAAGAAAGTGTGGGCAGTGCTGCTTGCCATCATGGTGGCGGCAATTGCTATGGTCGGGTGCGGAGGCACCGCAGACCAACCGGATGACGGCGAGACCGGAGGTCAGACCGTTGAGAAGGTCGTGTATGACGGCGAGACGTTCAAGGCAACGTACCTGGGCATCACGGAACTGGATTCCGTGCCGGGTGTTTGCTACATCCAGATGAAGTTCGAGAACAAGACGGACCAGGAAATTACGGTATATCCGCAGGACAGCTCTGTGAATGATACGATGGTCCAGTACCTGGGTGGAGTCCCCGCAACAATGCAGGGCGGGAAAAACATCAATTATTCCATGTTTTTCTACCTTGAAAAGGCTGGCCTGTCCGACATTTCCGAGGTCAAGACGCTTGAGTTCAAACTGACCGCTGATTTCAACGAGACCTCTGACACAATCACAATCAACGTGGGCGAGTAACCTATACAAGCAAAATAAAAGAGACGAGTTCTTTCGGGAACCCGTCTCTTTTTATGCAAAAATGGAGGCCACATGGACTACGGAAAACTATCAGAACGCATAAAACAGCATATTGCGCGGAATCCGTCCGACCACGTGCCGTACATGGACCTTCTGTCCGTATGCCGACAACTGGAACCGGATGATTTCACCCTGGCCCATGAGCTGAGCAAGGATTTGCGAAAACTGAGTTCTGCGGCCCTACACAAATGCAGCGCAAATGCGGCGGATTCTCTGTTTGACGTGTACAAAAAGGCCATGTGCTTTGACGCACCGCACGATTTCGACACGTTTCTGCTGTACATCGAGATGAACCGCAAACCGGAGAAGAAGTTCTACGCACCCAGGCGACATTACCTGCGGCCTATTGTGGCGGCGTATCAGGAGGTTTTGGACGGAAAACTGCGGCTGTTGACGTTGTCGATGCCCAAACGCGCTGGGAAATCCCAGTTGGGCATCAATTTCGTCAATTTTCTGTCTGGGCGGGAACCGGACAAGTCGTCCCTAATGGAAGGGACGGGGGACGACCTGGTGAAAAGCTTTTATTCCGGGTGCCTGGAGTATCTGCAAACGCCAAATGAATATTTATTCTATGACGTTTTCCCAAATTCTCCGCTGGTGCAGACCAATGCGGACACAAAGATACTGAATCTGCGGTCAAAATCCCGTTTCCCCACAGTCATGTGCCGATCTATTGACGCAAGACAAGTGGGCTTGTCGGAGGCTACAAACGTCCTATATCTGGATGACTGCGTAGAGGGACGTGAGGAAGCAAAAAACCGCCAGAGACTGGACGATAAGTGGGAGATTATATCCGGCGATATCCTGGGCCGAGCCATTGAGGGAACCCCCATTGTCGCCACGGGGACCCGATATTCCCTGTATGACCCCATCGGCCACCTCCAAGAGGAAGCGCAAAAAGGCGGCTGGGCGTGGAAAGCCATTGAAATACCGGCACTTGACCCCGTTACGGACGAGAGTAACTACGAATACGAACGGGACGGGAAAAAAGTGTTTACCACAGCGTATTTCCGCGAACAGAGGGAGCTTTTGAGCGCAGAACAGTTTGAGAGCGAATTCCAGCAGCAGCCCTTTGAAGCGAAGGGGCTGCTTTTTAACAAGGATGATCTGAATTATTTCTTTGAGCTCCCCACAGGCCGTGATCCGGACGCCGTTATTGCTGTGTGCGACACAGCAGAAAGCGGAAGCGACAGCACCGCCCTTCCCGTTGCGGCGCTGTACGGGGATGAAGTGTATATCGTGGACGTGGTGTTTGATGATTCTCCGCCGGACATCACAAAGCCGGAATGCGCCAGGTGCCTGATCGACAACCGCGTTGCGGACGCGCTGTTTGAAAGCAACAACGCGGGCATGTATTACGCCAGAGACGTTGCGGAAATCGTCCGGCAGCGTGGATATAGCGTTGGAATACGTACAAAAAGGACCATTTCCAACAAACAGACGCGAATTGAATTTGCGTCCGACAACATCAAGAAACACTTCTGGTTCAAGCATCCGTCCACCTATAAACGGGGCAGCCAGTACTTCAATTTCATGAAAGAAGTCACCACTTACACCCGGAGCGGCAAGGTGCCGCACGATGACGCACCGGATGTACTGTCCCTGCTGGAGAACGAAATCCGGATGCGAGTGGGCGGAAAAGTGGAAGTGTTCAAGCGGCCATTTTAAGGGGGTGTGCCAATGAATCTTTTTGGTCGGAAGGTTATCTACACGGACGTTGAGCACGTCACCCGGGGAAACGTGGTGGATGTTTTGCAAAAGGCTATGCCCATCCACCAGATGAACCGGGCGGACATTGAGTATCTTTACAGGTATTACAAGGGAGACCAGCCCATTTTGGGAAGGGTAAAGGACGTCAGGCCGGAAATCAACAACAAGATTGTTGTGAACCGGGCGAACGAGATTGTTTCGTTCAAGGTCGGGTATCTTCTGGGTGAGCCTGTGCAGTACGTCAGCAGGGGGAACGATGAATCTGTCGCTGAAGGCGTGTCCAAGCTCAACGATTATGCGCTTTCGGAGGACAAGGCCGCCAAGGACAAGGAGCTGGCGGACTGGTTCCATATTTGCGGCACGTCTTACCGCATGATTCTGCCGGACAGAATGGCGGACGTGGAGGAAGATGAATCGCCGTTTGAGATTTTTACACTGGACCCGCGCAACACCTTTGTGGTGTACTCCAGCGGGCTGGGGCACCGTCCCATTCTGGGCGTGACGTATGTGCAGAAAGAGGACAACACCGTTGTTTTCTGCTGCTACTCCGAAGACACGTATTTTGAGGTAACGGAAACCTGGGATGTGAAAGCGGAGCCACAGATATTGGGCATCCCAATTATCGAATACCCCGCCAATGAAGCCCGGTTGGGCGCTTTTGAAATCGTGCTCCCCCTTCTGGACGCTATCAACAACGTCCAGTCCAATCGCATGGACGGCGTAGAACAGTTTGTCCAGGCGCTGATGCTGTTTCACAACGTGGACATTTCGTCCGAAGATTATAAGAATCTGAGGGCAGAAGGCGCTATTAAGTTCAAGGACATTGACGCGACGCTTAAGGCTGACGTTGGGTACCTGACGGCGGAACTGAACCAGACGCAGACCCAGACCTTGACGGATGACATGTACGACACCGTTCTGACGATTTGCGGAATGCCGAACCGGAATGGAGGGTCCTCAACCAGTGACACCGGGTCTGCGGTCATTATGCGCGACGGATGGTCGTCGGCAGAGGCGCGGGCAAAGGATTCCGAACAGATGTTCAAACGGTCCGAAAAGCAGTTTCTGAAAATCGCTATCAAAATCTGCAATAATCTGCGGGCACTTTCTTTGAAAATGTCCGCCCTGGAAATCCGGTTTACGCGACGGAACTACGAAAATATCAGCGAAAAGGCCAGTGTTCTGGTAGCCATGCTGAACAACGGGAAAATCGCCCCTCAGCTGGCATTTACACACTGCGGCATGTTCTCCGATCCTCAGCTTGCGTACAAAATTAGCACGGAATATGCCGAAAAGCAAGAAGAAAAGGAACTATCGACAGGGAAGTCGTTAAAACGCGACGGGGAGACAACCTCGGAAAAAACGGAAAACGGTGCGGAGGGAACCGCCGAAAAAACGCAGGAGGTATCAACATGAAAATCGACACCAGCAGAATCGAAGGTTACGCAGATATGTCCACCGAGGACAAGCTCAAAGCCTTGGAGGGCTTTGAGTATGAGGACAACGCCGCAGAGCTTTCTCGGCAGAAAAACGCTATTTCCAAGGCAAACTCCGACGCCGCCCAGTGGAAAAAAAAGTACAACGACATGCTTTCCGAGGACGAGCGCAAGAAGCAGGAGCAAGTCGATAGCATTGCCGCCATGCAGAAAGAGCTTGACGAGCTGAGAACGGCAAAGACCGTCTCTGAGTACAAGGCCAAGTTCGTGGCGCAGGGCTATGCAGAGGACCTGGCAAGTGACACTGCCAAAGCTCTGGCGGCTGGTGATTCCGCAAAGGTCTTTGCGAACCAGCAGAAGTTCCTGGACGAGTATGCCAAGAAGGTAAAGTCCGACATCCTCAAGGGCACTCCCGCGCCGCACGGCGGCGCCGGTCCCGTTGGAGTTGATTACGACAAGAAGATCGAAGAGGCGCGTGCAAGCAAGAACTATGCGGAAATCGCTTATTACACGCGCCTGAAGGCGCAAGAAGAATCCGCAAATAACAAATAAAAGGAGTTAAGACATGGCAGATACTTTTGCTACCAGCTTTGCAACGCTGAACTATTCCGGCATGCTCTTTAACAAGGGCAATACCAAGACCCCCCTGAGTTCCATTATCGGTTCCCGGGCTAAGGTGACGAACCACGTAGAGTTTGTTACCGGGCAGGAGTACACCACCGGCGGCGGAGAACAGCCCGCCATCTCCGAGTCTGCGTCCCTGACCGCCCCCGATGCGTCCATTGTGACCAGGGGGCAGAAAACGAACGTTACCCAGATTTTCCATGAAGCTGTCGGCATCTCCTATGCCAAGCAGTCCAACATGGGCACCCTGTCTGGCCTGAACGTAGCTGGTCAACAGGCAAACCCCATTAACGAACTGGACTTCCAGGTGGCCGCCAAGATGCAGAAGATCAACCGCGACATTGAATACACGTTTATCAACGGCGTGTACAACAAGGCCACCGATGACACCAAGATCAACAAAACCCGTGGTCTCGTTACTGCAGTCACCACCAACGTCACGGCTATGGCCAGCAAGCCTCTGGGCCTGTGGGAAATTGCCGACATGGTGAAGAAGATCTATGGGCAGAACGCCCCCACCGATGGTCTTTGCCTGTGGTGTGACGCTGTGACCATGTTCCAGATCAACGCCGACGCTGTTCAGAATGGCCTGACCGTGGTTCCCGCTTCTCGTGAAATCAACGGCATTTCCCTCTCCAGCGTGGTTACTCCCCTGGGCGTGGTGTATCTGTACCTTGGCGAGTGCCTGCCCGCTGGCACCGCTCTGCTGCTGAACCTGGACGTTATTTCCCCCGTGTTCCAGCCCGTGCCCGGCAAGGGTAACTTCTTCCTGGAGCAGCTGGCAAAGACCGGCGCGGGCGAGAAGTATCAGCTGTTCGGCCAGATCGGCCTTGACCATGGCCCCGAGTGGTATCACGGCAAGTTTACCGGCATCGCCACCAGCTTTACCAAGCCCACCTACAGCCGCAGCGTGTTTATTGCCAACGACACCAGCAATCCCGTTAACACCAAAGCTGTCACCGGCTGATCTGGAGGTATGAGATGCGCGACGAAGAAAAACTGGCCATGTTGGGAGACATGACCGGAGAGACAAGCGAATCGATTCTCTCTGCGTATCTGAATATTGCGGCCAGCAAAATTCTCCGCAGAGCGTTTCCGTTCGGGACAGATGCTACTGCTGTCCCCGCATGCTATGAGATCAACCAAATTGAGATCGCCGCATATCTCATCAATAAACGCGGGGCAGAAGGAGAAACGGCGCATAGCGAAAATGGCGTTTCCAGGTCTTATGAGGGCGGCGACGTGCCGCCCTCTCTTATGCGGGAGATCGTGCCGTTTGCGGCCACCATGTGAGGCGCAGAAATGAAAATCATGAACCGAAACAAAAGGCCGTGCTGGTATCTTTTGTACCAGGGGACAGAGCTTGGGAAAGACGCTGGCGGCTACGAAACCGGAGAAAAAAGCGTGAAATACGCGGACCCGGTGAAAATGGAAGCCAATATCTCCCCGGCTGCTGGGTATGCTCAGATTCAGCAGTTTGGGCAGTTCATCTCCTATGACAAGGTGATCATCACAGATGATATGACCTGCCCCATCGATGAAAACGCGGTACTTTTTATCGACAAAAAGCCAGAATATAAAGACGGAAGGCCGCTTTATGACTACGTTGTAAAGCAAATTGCCAAGTCTCTGAATTTGGTTTCCATCGCCGTCAGCAAGGTGAATGTGTCGTGAAAAGGACTGTAAAGACGGCGCTGTCCGCTGCGGGCATTCAACGGATGATTGACGTAGTCGAGGATTACCGGACATGGATGGAGGACCGGGCGAATGTGCTTCTCCGAGAGCTTTCTTCCCTGGGGTATGATATCGCATCCGCGAAATTTGAGTCTGCCGTATACGACGGCACAAACGACGCGAAAGTAAAAATCGAAGAACGAGACGGACGCACGGCGGCGGTGGTAGCTGTCGGTGCGTCCGTCCTGTTTATTGAATTTGGCACTGGCGTTACATACCCGGACAACCACCCGGAAGCCGCGCGAAACGGCATGGTTCGCGGCGCTTACGGAAAGGGTCACGGCAAGCAAAGGACGTGGGGCTACTACGGGGACCCCGGAACAAACGGAGTTGAGAAAACGAACCCCAAAACCGGCAATACGGTGGTTCTTACTCACGGCAACCCGGCCAACATGTCTATGTACGACACGGTAAAAGATCTTTCAGACAGACTCCCAGCCCTGGTCAAGGAGGTGTTCCGATGATCGACATCGAAAGCAAGGTGTATACGCCAATCGCGGAACAGCTCCGCGAAAAATACCCGGGCATTGACGTGGCCGGGGAGTATATCAATGCGCCCCCTAAATTCCCACATGCCAGCATTGTGGAGCAGGACAATTACACCGCCGCAAACCGATTAGATTCATCCGAAAGCGAGAGATATTCCGTACTGATGTACGAGGTAAACGTCTACTCCAACAAAACTGGCGGGAAAAAGAGTGAATGCCGCTCCATCATGGCAGACATCGACAGGATGATGTATGCGCGTAACTTCACAAGGATTTCCATGTCCCCGGTCCCGAACATGGAAAACGCCTCTATCTACCGTCTTGTTGCCAGATACAGGGCGGAAACAGACGGGGCCACTATTTTCAGACGATAACAGAAAGGAATGATGACCTATCGCTATCTCTACCTACAAGGTTTTCCTGATGCATAAAGATACCAGCGCTGCGTCGTGGTCGAAGCTGATCGACATCAAAGAGTTCCCCGATCTGGGTGGCGACCCCGACATGCTGGAAACCACCACGCTTTCTGACAAGATGCAGACTTTCATCGCGGGCATTCAGTCCATGGACGGCCTGTCCTTCACCGCCAATTACACCTTGACCGATTATAAGGCGCTCAAGGCGCTGGAGGGCAAGCAGGAGGATTACGCCGTATGGTTCGGCGGAACCGAAAGCGCGGGAACGCTGACTCCTTCCGGGACGGACGGCAAGTTCAGCTTTAAGGGCGAGTTGTCCGTGTACCCCACTGGAGGCGGTGTCAACGAAGTTGTGGGCATGGCTATCACCATCGCTCCCTCGACCGTAATCAACCTGGATAACGAATAAGGAGGAAACAGAACATGGCAAAGACGCTTACTGTTAAGGACCCCGTGACTGGTATTGCGTACACCCTGGAATATACCCGGAAGACCGTGGAACTGATGGAGAAAGAAGGGTTTGTTGCGACCGAAGTCGAAAGCAAGCCCATGACCAGTCTTCCCGCGCTGTTTGCTGGAGCTTTTAAGGCTCATCATCGGTTTGTTAAGCGCGATGTGATCGACAAGATTTACGCGGGTATGTCCAAGAAGGACGAACTGATCGGCAAGCTGGTCGAGATGTACAACGACCCCATCATCGCCCTGCTGGACGAGCCTGTGGAAAGCGAGGAAAACCCTACCTGGACGGCGAACTGGTAAACGAGTCGCCGTCGAATAAAGCGGGGGAGCCAATCCCCCGCTATTCCGATAAATTCTATGAGCTGCTTCCATATTATCTGGCCATTGGTATGACCTATAGCCAGTACTGGGACGAGGACTGCGAACTGGTCAAATATTACAGGGAAGCAGCGAAGATCAAACGCGATTTGACAAATCAAACCGCATGGCTGCACGGTGCGTACATTTATGAAGCCGTGGCGGACTTAGCACCCATTCTCCGCATGGGCGGCAAGAAAGGTACCAGGCCAAAGCCGTACCGCGATTCCCCGTACGACCTGTATGCACAAAGCGAAAAGCCCAAAAAACAGGAGCAAGGCGACAAGAAGGCGCGGTCCGTCATGGAGATGTTTATGATCGCGAACAACAAACGATTCGAACAGGGAGGTGGTAAGAATGGCGGATAATGTGGAAATCCAGGGTATTGAGTTTCAAATTAAGGAAAACAGCGACAGCGCTGTAGCGTCCCTGGAAAAGCTGCAAAATACCCTGGTTCGTCTGAAAACGGCCACGTCCGGGGGCGTGTCGGCTTTGCGCACTACTGCCAGGCAGTTGGACTCCCTGAACAAGGCCTTGGAGAACACCAGCGCAGATAAACTCCAGAGGATCCGGTCCTTGACCAGCGGACTGAAAAGCCTGAGTGAGGTCAGCGCCGTCAGAATCTCCAGTTCCGTGCCGAACCAGATCGCCGCACTATCTACGGCGCTGAGCCAAATCAAGACAACGGACGGCGATAAGCTGATTGCCCTTGCAGACGGTATGCGCCCGCTCTCCGAACTGGGACGTTCCCATCTCACATCGTTTATTAGCCAACTCGGCAAACTCCCGGAGGTCATGCATGAGCTTGATGCGGCGGACTTGGATAAGTTTAACCGCCAAATGAGGGAGCTTGCGGCGGCGATTCGCCCGTTGTCTGACGAGATGCAGCGGCTCGGAACGGGATTTGCTGCGCTACCCGCCAGACTCCAGCGGGCCATTACGATGGTAAACCAGTACAACACCGCCGTGCAGCGCGGGACGCGCAGAACAAGCATGTTCAGCAGAGCTACGGGCATGATTCGGTTCGGAATTTTGTATGCTGGGCTGCGGCGCGTGGTGGGCCTTATCGGAACGGCTATCACGGAATCCAACACGTACCAGGAGGACCTGAACCTGTTCAACGTCGCACTGGGTAAATACGCAAAGGAAGCGCAGAACTATGCAGAAAAAGTATCTTCTGTGATGGGCATCGACCCGGCGCAGTGGATGCGGAACCAGGGCGTGTTCCAAACGCTTTTGACCGGATTCGGCGACACAGAAGACCGGGCATACACCATGAGCAAAAACCTGACACAATTGGGCTATGACCTGTCCTCTTTCTTCAATATCTCTATTGAGGACTCCATGCAGAAGTTGCAATCCGGCATTGCAGGCGAATTGGAGCCCCTGCGAAGATTGGGCTATGACCTGTCTGTTGCGCGATTGCAGCAGGAAGCGCTGAATCTTGGTATTACCAAGAGCGTTTCCGCCATGAATCAGGCGGAAAAAGCAGAACTGCGGTACTACGCTATTATGACACAGATAACTACTGCACAAGGCGACATGGCCCGAACACTGGAAGCTCCCGCGAACCAGCTGCGTGTGCTTAGAGCGGAAATCACTCAGGTGTCCCGTGCAATCGGCAATCTGTTTATCCCGATTCTGACCAAGGTTCTGCCTTATGTCATTGCTTTTCTGCAAATTGTCCGCGAGTTAGCGAACGCGCTGGCTAAACTGTTCGGGTTTGAGCTTACGGACGTTGACTGGGATGGTGTGAATCGTGGAGCTGTTGCCGCCGGGGAGCTTTCGGACAACATGGATGCAGCGGTAGATGCTGCCAAGGAATTTAAGCGCTACACCATGGGCTTTGACGAATTGAACATCCTGCCGTCCAACACGGGTTCTTCCGGCAAAACGGATGCTGGCATTACCGGCTCTGGTGGACTTGGAATTAATTTGCCCGAGTACGGTTTCCTGGCTGGGGAGGTTCAAAGCAAGGTTTCTGAGATCAAACAGACAATCGAAGACAACATTGCAGAAATCAAAGCCACATTAGGCGCGGCTGATTTCGTTATTGGTGCGATTCTCGCTTTTACCGGGATTAATGTGCCCGCCGGAATCGCCATGATGGCAAGCGGCCTTGCGCTGATGATTTCCGGCAACGAAGATAACCCGGACGCTGTAAAAAACGTTTTGGAAAATGCCATCGCAAACATTGACCTTGTAAGCGGAACTGCGGCGCTGGTTATCGGCGCAATCCTTGCTTTTTCCGGGGCAAATATTCCCATCGGCATCGGCTTTATGGCATTTGGTGCAACGGAACTGATTGCGTCTCAAACCCTGACGTGGGATAAACTGTCGGAAGATGTCCGACAAATCATCGGCGGGCTAGTCACATTCGTTGCATTGGGCGCACTGGCGGTAGGCGCTATTTTGGCCTTCTCTGGGGCAAATATCCCGCTGGGTATTGCCTTGATGGTGGCTGGTGCGTTCGTGCTGGCCACAGCAATTGTTCCAAAGTGGAACGAAATGCCTGATTCCGTGAAAAAAACAATTACCACCGTTATGGTAATACTTGGTGCCGCGCAGTTGGTACTCGGCGCGTTGCTTACGTTTACTGGAGTAAACATCCCTCTGGGCATTGCTCTGATGGTAATCGGAGCGGCAAGCCTAGCGACAGCTGCGGCGCTGAACTGGGACGCCGTTTCGAAGTTCCTGAAAAAGTCGATTTCTTATATTGCGGGTATTGTTGGCGGTGCGCTTATGGTTCTCGGCGTTTTGCTGCTCCTGTCTGGCGCGGGAATTGGACTCGGCCTTGCCGTGCTTGCCGCCGGGCTTGCATCATCTCACGCCGCATGGAAGCTGGACGACAACCCTATTACCCGATTTGTAAAGAAGATGGCCAACGGGATTATCTCCATCGTCAATGTCGTGATTGATGCGGTAAATGAGATGTTCCACCTGGACTTCAAGGGTCTAAAAATCGGTGGTGTTCAAATCATACCGGCTTTCAATAAGCGATTGGTAAACATTCCGAAGATTAAACAGTTCGCCGAAGGCGGTTTCCCCAACGAGGGACAGCTGTTTGTCGCCCGTGAAGCTGGCGCGGAGATGGTGGGCAACATTGGCAGACGGACAACCGTTGCGAACAATGACCAAATCGTTTCCGCCGTGTCTGACGGCGTGTACCGCGCTGTAATGTCCGCTATGTCCAATAAGGATGGAGTGTCCGGGGATATCAACATTACTATCAATATGGACGGCGACGTGGTGTATCGCAACGTCGTAAAGAAAAACAAAGAGGTGGTCCGGGCAACCGGCAAATCTCCTCTGTTCGCGTAAGGAGGGCACATGGCAATCATCACGGTAAAAAAGAAAGACGAGACCACAGTGCCGCTCCCTGACCCCAAGTCTTTTTCCTGGGGCTTGCAGGACGTAGATGCAGACGGTTCCGGAAGGAACCAGAATGGTGATGCGTTTCGCGACAGGGTGGCCAGGAAACGGAAGTGGACCATGGAATGGCCCCCTCTGACTGCTGAACAATGCTCCACAATCCTGAAAGCCGTCACGGACGTATTTTTCCAGGCGACAGGGCCAGATGCAGAGGATGGCACGAACCGCACCATGACATGCTATGTGGGTGACCGGACTACTCCCATGTATTCTTGCATCGATGGGGAATGGAGATGGGAAAGTCTGTCCATGAACTTCGTGGAGAGGTGAGCTTATGTACAATGTCTCCACCGCATTCCACACCGCATTTGCGGATTATGGACGTGAGATCAAGGCCAAGGTAATTTTCAACGGGCAGACGGAGCTTGACGGGAACTACGTTCAGGAGATCACCGCAACACCGGCGTTTGATTCTTCAGACGGCATTTCCGTCGGCTCTGCCTGTTCCGGGCGGTGCAAAATCCGCATTTACAAGCCGGATGAGCCGCTGCAATTGTCCGGTGGATACTTTGTGCCGTATATCGGCATCTACATTCCTGGCGGTGATACAGACACGACAGCCATCGCCGGTCAAGCTGTGGCCGGTAAGGCAATCGCCGGTGTAAGCACCGCAGCGTCTGGGGTGGAATATGTTCCCCTGGGCCGATACTACATCCCCGCAGACGGCGTGGAAAATTTGGCGTTTGGCTGGGAAATCACCGGCTATGACCAGATGGCATCTTTGACGGAGCAGTACACCCCGCAAATTGAGTTCCCCGCCACGCCAGATGCTATGCTGACGGACTTGTGTGCGCAAAGCGGCCTGACTCCCCCAGCGGTGACTTTCCCAGATATGACAATCGAGTCTGTGTTTGAGGGGACCATCCGACAGCAGCTGGGGTGGCTGGCTGGACTGTGCGGACAGTCCGCGCACTTCGACCGGGACGGCAATCTGGTGTTCAGGTGGTACGCAAAAACCACCTTCCGGGTCAGCCGGGAGCAGCAGTACATGTCCGGCCTGACCCGCACGGCAGACGGTCTGTACACGGTATCCAGTCTCACCACCGGAACGGAAGATGAACCCATTACATCCGGCACCGGCTTGGGCATCACATCCACAAACCCTTACATGAACCAGGCCGTTGCAGACCTGATTCAGCCGGAGGTAGAGATATCCTTCCAACCCTGCGATGTAAAATGGCGCTGCGACCCGTCTGTTGAGGTTGGCGACGTTATCCAAGTAGAGGGCGATACCGGCGAGTGGCTGGATGTGTGCGTTATGGAGCAGGAAATCCACCTGTACGGTGGCCTGGCCTCTACGATGCACAGTTACGCCCCACAGGACGCGGATTACGCCATGGAGAGCCCTACAGAGCAGCGCATTAAGCGGGCTTATGAGGGCCTTACTAAGGCCATGCAGAACGCCACGCAAAAGATCATCGGGGCAAAGGGCGGGTATTACGAGCTGACTCTGGACGAACAGGGTTTTCCCATCGGGTGGACCCTGCGAGATACGCCCACCATTACGCCCAATACACGGATGTGGATTATGTCCACCGGTGGTCTGGGATTCTCCAAGGACGGCGGAAATACCATTTCCGGTGTCGCCTTGACCATGGACGGCGAGATCAACGCAAATGTCATCACCGCCGGACAAATGTCTGCCGAAAGAGTTTCCGTCAACGGCCAGACGCTTTCGGACTTCATCGACGCCAGTATCGACGATGACGGCCATCCGGTGCTGCGCATAGGATCTTCTGCATCGGAAATCGTGCTGAAGGAGTACAACGACAAAATCGGATTCTACGATACTTCCGGGACCCTTCTGGCGTACTGGAACAACAACAGCTTTGAGCTGGTGGAGCTGAGCAAGTTCCGCCTGGGGCCTATGGGCATTGTCGTGCAGCCAAACGGTTCCGTGTCCTTCGTGGGGGTGAATTGATGGCAAGCATTTACGGCGCAAAATCTTCCACCGGCTGGCAATTGCGGCTGGATTACAGCGTATCCCAGAGCATCGCGGACAACAAGTCCACACTGGCCCTGACGCTATACATCTATGACGGCACCGGAGAGAGCTACAACCTGGACGCCAATAGTTGCTATTACACTCTGCAAGGCACCAGGGTTTATAACCCGTACCGGTACAATTCCAGGGGCTGGTACAAGCTGGGCAGCAAGTCCATCACCGTGGCCCATAACAATATGGGCAAGGGATCTGTGGTGCTTTCCGCGGACTGGCACAGCGGGTTTACGTCATCCTACACGCCGTCAAGCCTGACGGTTTCCGGAACGGTCAATCTCCCGGATATTCCTCGGGCATCTTCCGTTTCAGCGACCGGACTTGTGCTGGGTTCTGCCGGGACACTTACGGTGACCCGGGCCGTGAGCACTTTTACGCACACCATCAAGCTCAAGTGCGGCTCTGCGGCACAGGTAACTGTGGTGACAAAATCCAGCGCCACATCCATATCGTATACGCCGCCATTGGATTGGGCCGCGCAAAATACTTCCGGAACCTCCGTAAACATCACGGCGGAGATCACCACCTACAACGGGGATTCCGTGGTGGGCACCAATACGACCACCATTACGGCCTCCATTCCCGCATCGGTAAAACCCACCCTGTCCGTGAGTCTGTCCGACACCTCCGGGTATCATCCCACATACGGCTGGGTGCAGGTCAAGAGCACTCTGAAAGCCACGCTTTCCGCTGCTGGGTCTTACGGCAGCACCATCAAGGCCAAGTCTTTGACCATCGGCGGAAAAGCCGCCAGCCCTGACGGGGCGAATACCCTTACAGGCAGCGGCACAATGGCCGTTGTAGCCACCGTCACGGACAGCAGAGGGCGCACAGCGTCAGTCACCCAGAATATCACCGTAAACGCCTACAGCGGCCCTGGAATCCAGGATCTGACCTTTTCGCGTGGCAACTACTCCGGCGGGACATGGACCGATAACGCCATGGGCGATGATATCAAACTGACGTTTACGCTATCCATCCAGCTGACCGGAAACAAGGCCACCGTGGAGGTCACCGGGGCCAGCAACCTGACCGGCCAGACCTCCGGAGCGAAAACCGTGTATCTGGTGGACTATGGCACCGACTCCACAGGTGTTGTGCAGGTCAAGGCGACAGACGCTCTGGGCGGCACTGTGGCCCGGGAAGTCACCATTCCCACGGTAGCTGTGCCGCTGAACATGAACTTCGCTTTGCAGGCAATCTGCTTCGGCGGAGTGGCGGAAAAGGAAAAGATGGTGGAATTTAAGTTGCCCATCCATTACATGGGCAAGGCCCTCCTCGATCTCCTGCACCCGGTCGGCAGCATCTTCCAGTCCACAGATTCCACCTCCCCGGCGGAACTGTTCGGCGGGACGTGGGAGCAGGTCAAGGACGTATTCCTGCTGGCGGCGGGTGACTCCCATGCCGCTGGCAGTACCGGCGGCGAGGAGACCCACACGCTGACGGCGGCGGAGATGGCAAACCACACTCACGGCTACGATTACACGGGCCAGAGCGACACCACCGGCACCGGGGCCATCAAGATTGTGTCTCCCGGCGGCACCGCCAACGCTTACACGGGCAAGGCTACGTCCAACTGCGACGGCCAGGCCCACAACAATATGCCGCCGTACCTGGCCGTGTACATATGGCGCAGGACGGCATAAAGGAGTGTATTACATGCCTGATATCAACATTACCGTCACCGATAAGCGCCCGGTATGCACCGCCGGTACGACAGTTGTGTGCGACAACAGCGATTATATCGTACACTGGGACCTGGACGCAGAATGGAGCGCATACGACACCAAGACCATGCGCGTGATCTACATGGACAGCACCTACGCCGACACCGTGTTTTCCGGAGACAGTGTGGCTCTGCCTCCTGTGCCTGTGCCCGGGTGTGTGCAGATCGGACTCTACGCCGGGGACATCCACACCAGCCGCATGGCGCTTCTGCGGGCGCTTTCGTCCGTGCGGTCTGCCAGCGGCGCTCCCGCCAACCCCACGCCAGACGTGTACGACCAACTGATGGAACGCATGGCGCACCTGGAAGCCCCCGACTGGAACCAGAACGACCCCACCGCAAAGGAGTACATCAAGAATAGGACGCATTGGGTGGACGATGACGGGACGGTACACACCATTGACCCAAAGTATATTAAGGATATGTACTATTCCGAAATTGCTGAAACAGTCATCGGATACGGCATGGACGGGTGGGCAGTAACCACCAAAAATGAAGCTGTCCCAATCCCCAAGATGGCAATCAGGGGCAAAGTATATGAAAATGTCCCTGTCGATCATACGCAGATGGCAAACGTTGTGTATGTTGTCGGGGGGTACACGCTCACCTTTAACCGGATGAACAATTATATGACCGCCGATCCATCGGATTTGTCCGCTGCCGATGTTGCGTTTTATGGACAAGGGACGGTCTACCATCAGATGCCGGCATGGGCGGCAAATTTAGGTGGGCAGGGCATATATGTGGCAGACACTACTGGCTCCCCCATGGTTGTGTTGGACAAAATGCCGGAGGATTGTCACTTTGTGGTTGCCATAAATCTATCGCCCAGTTTTTCTGTGGAAACTGTGCGCTATCGCGGCGAGGATTCACCGATCATCTCATGCAAAACAAAAAAACAAATTACAAATAACGCCATCCCAAAATATGCAATGCTACTGGCTTTGACTGATGACGGGTGGATTTGCGTAAATCCGATTGCGTAAAAGTCGTGGATGGTGCCTGGGCCGTGGCTGATGCGTAATGTGCCCGACTCAGGCACTGAAAGGAGTGATCTAATGGCCTTTAGCAAAACGATCTTTGTGGACAACCAGACCGTTATCGACGCTGATGCCCTCAACGCCATCCAGGATGAGCTGATCCGGGTAGGCGGACTGCTGGGCAAGGACATCGCCGTGGCCATTCCCGCAGTGGTCAGGGTTCTGACCGGCAGCGAATTCAATATCTACTATGCTAATGTGATATCCCAGCAGAACGCCATGTTCTGGTGCAGCGCAGCAAACGGGCTGACTACAAAGCGGTATGGCGATCATCTGTCTATAACGGCCAACGCACCCGGGACGTATCCACTGCAGTGGAAGGTGTACGACTCCGGCTACAGCCTGCTGGCGAGCGGCACATGCACGATCATCGCCGCAGCCAACAAGGCCGTTACCGCTTCAGCGCTGGTCATCGGCGACAGCACCGTGACCCAGGGCAACTACATCTGTCAAAAGCTCCTGAGCTGTTTCTCAGCCGCCGGAGGAGCACTGACGCTGCTCGGGACCCGGGGCACGGCTCCGGCCAGACATGAGGGACGGGCCGGCTGGAAAGCCTCCGACTACTGCACAAAGGCAGCAGACGGCACATATACAAACCCGTTCTATAACAACGGGTTCGACTTCAGCCACTATATGACCACGCAGGCCTATACCGGCGTGGGCGTGGTGGTTCTCCAACTGGGCATCAACGACATCTTCTATGCCGGGCTGGATTCCTTCTCGCCGGGTGCGACAATCGGGTATCTGGATACCATGGTGAACTCCATCCTGAACTATGACAGCAGCATCAAGGTCATCGTTGATCTGCTCACGCCGCCCAACGGGAACCCCTCCGTTTTTACGGAGAAATACGGCACCAGTCAGATTGACTTCGTGTACCGCATGAACACGATCCGCATGTCCAAGGCGCTGATGGAGCACTTTTCCGGCAACATCTCCGTGGCTATCTCGCCCAATAACTGTGTGCTGGATCCGGCTCAGGATATCAACGACGGCGTGCACCCCACGGAGGGCGGCTACGCGAAGCTGGGCCAGATGATCTATGAGACAATGCTGGGTGTGCATAGCGGTGACAGCGGCGGCGGTCAGGTGACTCCCCTGTGGGATATGACCGGTCGGACAGGCGTTCAGTGGCAGGAGTATTCCGACGGAACCGTGGGAAGGTCCTTTGGAACAGATAAGTACTATTATCCGATGTCTTTTACCGGGACTACTCAGAGTCCGACCGCTGCGACGATGACGGATTTTGCTGTTGGAACGGATACCCTGGAATTTACGATCCAGACGGGCAGCGCGTCGGCGGTTCAACTCTCCGGCTATGGCATCGTGGTCCCGCTGGCGCTGGAAGCCGGGAAAAGCTATACTTTCGCGGCAAAATGCGCCAGTGCAAATAGTGGTGTGAACCTGATGACCTATAACGTAAGCGGCGGCGTATGGACCTACGTGTCCAATGCCAGAGTCTGCTACAGCACCACGGAGCTTTGCTCCGCTTCCATAACCCCGGAGGCCGGGAAGGGGTACGCTATCTGTTTCTCCCAGAAAAGCGGCGGCGTTGGGACGAAAAATGTGTTCAGCCAGATTTCGCTGAAGGAGACGTGAGCGGCAACCACGTTCCGGCTGCCATGGCGCAAAAAAAGGAGGGCGATTAGCCCTCCCGCTTGAGCGCCTGCGTTATCAGGTGCTCAATGTAGTTTGAGATACTACGGCCTTCTGCCTCTGCGGCAGATTGAATTTTCGCTTTGAGCTCCGGCGTGAGCCGGATATATAACCTCTCTGTTTTTGCCATGACTCTACCTCATTGTTCAGGCCACGGGATTTGCTTTGCTGCACTCCCATTCCTCGCCATACTTTGCGGCGTGGGCCTTTTCGTATGCGGTGAAGAATTCCTGTTCAGTGCAGGGAGCGAGTTCGTTGTGGATGGTTTCCCGGATATCGTCGTCCATCAGGTTGACGGCTGCGTCAAAATCGATCTCGGTGCCACAGTTGTTAATTACGATTGTCATGGTTTTTGTCCTTTCCGGCCTTTGGCCTGCCCATTTCTTTTAGCTTGACTATATTGTACGCCTTTTGTGCGCACAAATCAATTGACAAAATAGCCAAACATGCGGAACAAAATACAGTAAAAATCACAAAACGAAAGGAGTTTTTTACATGAAAGAAAACGCGATCAAGGCCGCGCTGGCGGCCGCCCTGGGGGCGCTGTGTGCCTACGGGGTGCAGCTGCTGGTGCCGGTGCTGGTGCTGGTGGTGGTGATGCTGCTGGACTACGCCACGGGCATGACCAAGGCATGGAACGCCGGGGAACTGTCCTCCCGGGTGGGCCTGCGGGGCATCCTGAAGAAGGTTGGATACCTGGTCATCGTCACCGTGGCCGCTGTGGTAGACTGGCTGCTGCGCTACGGAGCCGACACCCTGGGCTGGGACTGGCCGGTGGAGTTCCTGTTTGCCAGCATTGTCATTATCTGGCTGGTGATCAACGAGCTGCTGTCCATCCTGGAGAATGTGTCGGCCATTGGTGCACCGGTGCCTGGTTTTTTGCAGGCCCTGCTCAAGAAGTTGAAAGTACACGCTGAGGATACGGCGGCGGACAAGCTGCCGGGAGAGGAGGACAACAACAATGAGTAAGCGAGTGTACATCAGCCCCAGCGACCAGACGGAAAACCGCTACGCCTGGGGCAATACCAATGAGCACGTCCAGTGCCAGAAGATCGCCGAGGCGGAGGCTGCCGCTCTGCGCCGCAGCGGCGTGGAGGTGAAGCTGGCTGCCTTCGGCACCACCATGGCCCAGCGCTGCGCCGAGTCCGACGCCTGGCACGCGGACATCCACAGCTGCGTCCACACCAACGCCTTTAACGGCAAGGTGTCCGGC